>JAESFY010000066.1_pt1 | contig 96707 bp, 102 predicted proteins | sample 9266201 | NCBI WGS metagenome assembly JAESFY01 (sample SAMN14515071, study PRJNA621656) | algae metagenome | isolation source: Nodosilinea sp. WJT8-NPBG4 and co-occurring heterotrophs from soil, lower... | place: USA: Pinto Basin, Colorado Desert, California | collected 2006-05-27 | reverse complement strand
TGCCGCCGCTGGCCTTGGCCAACACCATCGTGATCGCCGCCGTCAGCGTCGTCTTGCCGTGGTCGACGTGACCAATCGTGCCGATGTTGCAGTGCGGCTTGTTACGTTCGAACTTTTCCTTGGCCATTCTCTTCTCTCCGTCCCCTGAACAGGGGGCTTTTCCAAAATTTCAGGGGTGGGTTTAAGCGGAATACTTCTTGATCACTTCGTCCGCGACGTGTTGCGGCACCGGTTCGTAGTGGTCGTACTGCATGGTGAAGGCTGCGCGGCCCTGCGACATGCCGCGAAGCGTGTTCACATAGCCGAACATGTTCGCCAGCGGCACGAAGGCGTTCACCACCGTGGCGTTGCCGCGCATGTCCTGACCCTGGATCATGCCGCGACGGCCGTTCAGGTCGCCGATGACCGAGCCGAGGTAATCCTCGGGGGTCACGACCTCGACCGCCATGATCGGCTCGAGCAGCTTCGGCGCGCCCTTTTCCTTCAGTTCGCGGAAGGCGGCGCGGGCCGCGATTTCGAACGCCAGCACGCTGGAGTCGACGTCGTGGTACTTGCCGTCCGTCAGGGTCGCCTTGAAGTCGATCAGGGGGAAGCCGGCCAGCAGGCCGTTGTCCTTGGCTGAGTTCAGGCCCTTTTCGACGCCCGGGATGTATTCCTTGGGCACCGCGCCGCCGACGATCGAGTTCTCGAACACGAACCCCGAACCGGGTTCCCCCGGCTCGAACGTGAGCATGACCCGGGCGAACTGGCCGGTGCCGCCGGTCTGCTTCTTGTGCGTGTAGTCGATGTCCACCTTGCGGCCGAGCGATTCACGGTAGGCGACCTGGGGCTGACCGATCGTGGCGTCGACCTTGTAGGTGCGGCGCAGGATGTCGATCTTGATGTCCAGGTGCAGCTCGCCCATCCCCTTGAGGATGGTCTGGCCAGACTCGTGGTCCGTGGAGACGGTGAACGAGGGATCCTCGGAGGCCAGCTTGGCCAGGGCGACGCCCAGCTTCTCCTGGTCGGCCTTGGTCTTGGGCTCGACCGAGATCTCGATCACGGGCGCCGGGAATTCCATCTTCTCGAGGATGACCGGGGACTTCAGGGGATCGCACAGCGTGTCGCCGGTGCGGGTGTCCTTGAGGCCGGCCAGGGCGACGATGTCGCCGGCGTAGGCTTCCTTGATGTCCTGACGGTCATTGGAGTGCATCAGCAGCATGCGGCCGACGCGTTCCTTGCGGTCGCGGCTCGAGTTCAGCAGGCCCATGCCGGTTTCCATCTTGCCGGAATAGATGCGGCAGAAGGTCAGCGAGCCGACGAACGGGTCGTCCATGATCTTGAACGCGAGGACCGACAGCGGCTCGTCGTCCGAGGCGCGGCGCGTGATCGGCTCTTCCGTCTTGAAGTCGATGCCGGGGGTCGGCGGGATGTCCACCGGCGACGGCAGGTAGTCGACGACGGCGTCCAGCAGCGTCTGCACGCCCTTGTTCTTGAACGCCGACCCGCACAGGATCGGATAGAAGGCGCCGGTCAGCACGGCCTTGCGGATGCACTTCTTCAGCACCTCCAGCGAGGGCTCGGTGCCTTCGAGGTAGGCTTCCATCGCCTCGTCGTCGAGCTCGACGGCGTTGTCGATCAGGTACTGGCGGGCCGCGTCGGCCTTTTCCTGCAGCTCGGCCGGGATCGGGCCGACCGTGAAGTTCGCGCCCAGGGCGTCGTTGTCCCAGATCACGGCGTTCATGGAGACGATGTCGACCAGACCCGTCAGCGAGGATTCCGAGCCGATCGGGAACTGGATCGGCACGGCCTTGGCGCCCAGACGGTCGCGGATCGACTGCACGGAGGCGTCGAAGTCGGCGCCGATCTTGTCCATCTTGTTGACGAACACGATCCGCGGCACGCGGTACTTGTCGGCTTGGCGCCAGACGGTTTCGGTCTGCGGCTCGACGCCGGCGTTGCCGTCCAGCACCGTCACGGCGCCGTCGAGGACGCGCAGCGAACGTTCGACCTCGATGGTGAAGTCCACGTGGCCGGGGGTGTCGATGATGTTGAGGCGCTTCTCTTTCCAGAAGGCGGTCGTCGCGGCGGACGTGATGGTGATGCCGCGCTCCTGCTCCTGGTCCATCCAGTCCATGGTCGCGGCGCCGTCGTGGACTTCGCCGATCTTATGGTTCTTGCCGGTGTAGTAGAGGATCCGCTCGGTCGTCGTCGTCTTGCCCGCGTCGATGTGGGCCATGATGCCGAAGTTGCGATAGTCCTCGATCTTGTTGAGACGGGCCATGGGGAGCGTGCCTTGAAGTGTGATTTCAGGACGCGTTTCGCGCCCTCGGGAGAAGTCGATTGTGCGGATAAGCGGGCGCGGGCGATTTAGCTCAAACCGCCCGCGCCGGATAGTCTTTAGTAGGAGCCGATGACGGCCCCTTGAAGGCGGTTACCAGCGGTAGTGGCTGAAGGCGCGGTTGGCCTCGGCCATCTTGTGCGTGTCTTCCCGCTTCTTCACCGCGGTGCCGCGGTTGTTCGAAGCGTCCAGCAGCTCGGCGGCCAGCTTTTCGGTCATGGTGTTCTCGCCACGCTTGCGCGCGGCGTTCACCAGCCAGCGGATGGCGAGGGCCTTGCGGCGATCGGGGCGAACTTCGACCGGCACCTGATAGGTCGCGCCGCCGACGCGACGCGAGCGGACTTCGACCGCCGGAGCGACGTTTTCCAGCGCCGTGTGGAAGGTGGCGACGGGCTCCTGTTCCTTCTTCTTGTCGGCCAGGATCTCGAACGCGCCATAGACGATGTTTTCGGCGACGGCCTTTTTGCCCTCGTACATGACGTAGTTCATGAACTTGGTGACGGTCAGATCCTTGTATTTGGGATCCGGCAGAACTTCGCGTTTCTGGGCGCGGTGGCGACGGGACATGGGCTTTGCCTTCTAGAGCGGTGTCGGACGGCTGGTCTGGACCAGCGAATGGAGGGAGGCGGTCGCTTACTTCGGACGCTTGGCGCCGTAGTGCGAACGGCGCTGCTTGCGGTCCTTGACGCCTTGCGTGTCGAGCACGCCGCGCAGGATGTGGTAGCGAACGCCGGGCAAGTCCTTGACGCGGCCGCCGCGGATCAGGACCACCGAGTGCTCCTGCAGATTGTGGCCTTCGCCGGGGATGTAGCACACGGCTTCGATGCCGGTGGTCAGGCGGACCTTGGCGACCTTACGCAGAGCCGAGTTCGGCTTCTTCGGGGTCGTGGTGTAGACGCGGGTGCAGACGCCGCGGCGCTGCGGGCAGCCCTTCAGGGCCGGCACCTTGTTGCGCACCGGCTTGGGTTGGCGCGGCTTGCGGATCAGCTGGTTGATAGTCGGCATAAGTCTCGGTTCTCTTCGATCGATGGGGGCGTGTGCCTTTCGGCCGGAGCGCCCCGGTGAGCCTTCTTTTCGGACGACGCCTCAGCGCCGCCCCGGGTTGAGTTCCGAGCAGGAGCCGCGACCAAACGAAAAAACCGGAACGCGCGCTTTGGGCGTTCCGGCGGGCACAGCCCGTCCGCTAGATTGTGACGATCCCGGAGCCCGGCGAACCGGGAGCCTCGAAAGTGGGGCGCTTCTACGCGCGAGGGGCCGTCAGGTCAAGGGCGACCGCTCTCCCGAGAAAGGCTCGGCACGCGGCGGCGAGGCCCCATTACCGCCACGCTCCGCCGCACAGATGCACCCATGGTGGGAGAACGGGGAATGGCGAAAGCCCGGGAGGGTGCGGGCGTTCGCGACGAGCGCTGGCGCAAGCCCGCCATTGTCGCGGCGTCCCTCGGCCTGCACGCCCTGCTGCTGGGTTATCTCGGGCTTAGGACCGTCGGGACCGATCTGCGGTTCTGGGGCGCAGTGCAGCCCGATCCGCCGCCGATCTACGTCCAGCTCGAGCCGAGGCCGATGCTGCAGGGCGAGACGGCTCGCGTGCGGCCCGCGCCCCGTCCGACGCTCGCCCTTCCCACGCCGGCCGAGGCCTCCGCCGCTCCGGGGGCGACGGTCGGCCCCCGGCTGAACAATCCGGACGAGGAAGAGGCCCCCGCGCCGCCCTCCCCGCGCATCGCCGCGCCGGCCCCCGGCGCGGCGGCTCCGTCAGCTCAGGGCGTCTGGGCCGTCCGCCCCCGCACCTTGGGCGACCGCATCGGCCAAGGCCTCCGTACGAGCCCCGTCGGCTGCGCCAACCCGCTCATGCTCAGTCCCGCCGAACAGGCGATCTGCGACGACCGCTTCGGCCAGCGCGCAGAGAGGGCGCCGCCGATCGATGAGATGAGCGGCAGCCGCTATGACCGGGAGGGTCGACGGCGCCTGGCCGAATACGGGCGCCGCCGCCGGCCGCTGGCGGGAGGCTCCGGACTCGTCGGGGTGCAGGAAGGGCCGGGCTCGAACTTCGGCATCGGCGTCGCGGGCGCGCATCTGGACCCGTCGATGCGCCCCGACTCGAACGAGAACATCCGGACGCCGCAGCGCGAAGGGCCACGCTAGTCCACGGCGGCAAGCGAGGGGATCGCCACGAAAAAGGGCGGCGCCGTTTCCGACGCCGCCCTTCTCATTCCGTCCGGATACCCGAAGATCAGCCTTCGCTGCTCTCCAGCTCCAGCGCCAGATCGGCCGGAAGCGGCTCGATGGCCTCTTCCCGCGCCGAGGTCAGTTCGGCGTCGCGCTCGTTGGCGATCTTCTGCAGGGCCCGCAGATAGGCGCCCGTGCCGGCCGGGATGAGGCGGCCGACGATGACGTTCTCCTTCAGGCCTTCCAGCGTATCGACCTTGCCGTTGACCGAGGCGTCGGTGAGGACGCGGGTGGTCTCCTGGAAGGACGCCGCCGAGATGAAGCTGCGGGTCTGCAGCGACGCCTTGGTGATGCCCAGCAGGACGGGCTGGGTGGTGGCCTGACGGCCGCCGCGCTTCTCGACCTTCTGGTTTTCCAGAACGGCTTCGGCCACCTCGACCGTGTCGCCACGGATCAGGGTCGTCTCACCCGAGTCCAGAACCTCGACCTTCTGCAGCATCTGGCGAACGATCACCTCGATGTGCTTGTCGTTGATCGGCACGCCCTGCAGTCGGTAGACCTCCTGCACTTCGTTCACCAGGTACTCGGCCAGGGCCTCGACGCCCTGGATGCGCAGCAGGTCGTGCGGATCCGGGTTGCCGTCGATGATGTAGTCGCCCTTGTTGATCAGATCGCCGTCGTGGACGGAGATGTGCTTGCCCTTGGGGATCAGGAATTCGACCGGTTCGGCCTGGTTGCCGTCGGCATCCAGTTCCGGCGTGATCTTGATGCGACGCTTGTTCTTGTAGTCGCGTCCGAATTCCACGCGGCCGTCCATCTCGGCGATGACCGCGCAGTCCTTGGGTCGACGGGCTTCGAACAGCTCGGCCACCCGCGGCAGACCGCCGGTGATGTCGCGCGTCTTGGCTCCCTCGGTCGGGACGCGGGCGATGATCTCGCCCGGCTTGACCACGTCGCCGTTGTTCACGGACAGAACCGCGCCCACCGGCAGCAGGTAACGGGCGTCCGAGCCCGAAGCCAGCTTGGCGTAGGCGTCGCCGGAGGTGACGCCCATGGCCGGACGGAGGTCCGCGCCGCGCGGGCTGGCGCGCCAGTCGCTGACGACGCGCTGGGCGATGCCCGTCGCTTCGTCGGTTTCCTCCCGGACCGACAGGCCTTCGACCAGGTCTTCGAACCGGATCGCGCCGCCGACTTCGGTCAGGATCGGAGAGGTATAGGGGTCCCACTCCGCCAGACGCTGGCTGCGCTTGACGTCGGATCCCTCGACCACCCGGAGGCGGGCGCCGTAGGGGATCTTGTGGCTCTCGCGGTCCTTGCCGTCGACGACGATGGTCACGACGACGTTGCGGCTCATGGCCACCAGATCGCCGTGCGCCGCCTTAACGGTCGGGCCGGTGATCTTGGCGACGCCAGCATTGGTCGCCTCGTAGAACGAGGTCTCCGCCACCTGCGCCGTGCCGCCGATGTGGAAGGTCCGCATCGTCAGCTGGGTGCCCGGTTCGCCGATCGATTGAGCCGCGATGACGCCGACGGCCTCGCCGATGTTGACGTTGGTGCCGCGCGCCAGGTCACGCCCGTAGCAGTAGGCGCAGATGCCGGCTTCGGCCTCGCAGGTCAGGGCCGAGCGGACCTTGACCGACTGGACGCCGGCGTTGTCGATGACCTCGACTTCCTCTTCCTGCAGATAGGTGTCCGCGGGGAACAGGACGGTGTCGCCACCCGGCTCCTTGATGTCCTCGGCCGCGTAACGGCCCAGAACCCGCTGACCCAGCGAGACCAGCACGTCGCCGCCTTCGACCACGGCGCGCAGGGTGATGCCCCGCGTGGAGCCGCAATCGTCCTCGGTGACGATGGAGTCCTGCGCCACGTCCACCAGACGGCGGGTCAGGTAACCCGAGTTGGCGGTCTTCAGCGCGGTGTCGGCCAGACCCTTACGGGCGCCGTGGGTGGAGTTGAAGTACTCCAGCACGGTCAGGCCTTCCTTGAAGTTCGAGATGATCGGCGTTTCGATGATCTCGCCCGACGGCTTGGCCATGAGGCCGCGCATGCCGCCCAGCTGCTTCATCTGCGCCTGCGAACCGCGGGCGCCCGAGTTGGCCATCATGAAGACCGAGTTGATGTCCGGGTTCTGGCCCTTGGCCAGCACGCGGGGCTGGGCGATCTCGCCCATCATCGCATCGGCGATCTTGTCCGTGGCCTTGGCCCAGGCGTCGACGACCTTGTTGTACTTCTCGCCCTTGGTGATCAGGCCGTCGGCGTACTGTTGCTCGTACTCCTCGACCTGAGTGCGGGTGTCCGCCACCAGCCCGGCCTTGGCGGCCGGAATGACGATGTCGTCCTTGCCGAACGAAATGCCCGCCTTGGCCGCCTCGCGGAAGCCCAGCTGCATCATCTGGTCGGCGAAGATGACCGTCGCCTTCTGACCGCAGTGGCGATAGACCTGATCGATCAGGTTGCCGATTTCCTTCTTGGTAAGGTTCTTCTCGAGCAGTCGGTAGCCGATGTTGGCGTTCATCGGCAGCAGCGCGCCCAGCTTCATCCGGCCCGGGGTGGTGTCGATCACCTTGGTTATGACTTCGCCCGCCGAGTTCATCTCGGTCCAGCGCGCCTTGATCTTGGTGTGCAGGGTCACGACGCCGGCGTCGAGCGCCGCGTCGATCTCGCCCATGTTGGCGAACAGCTTGCCCTCGCCCTTCTCGCCTTCCTTGATCAGCGACAGGTAGTAGAGGCCCAGCACGATGTCCTGCGACGGCACGATGATCGGCTTGCCGTTCGCGGGCGACAGGATGTTGTTGGTCGACATCATCAGGACGCGCGCTTCCAGCTGCGCTTCAAGCGACAGCGGGACGTGGACGGCCATCTGGTCGCCGTCGAAGTCGGCGTTGAAGGCGGTGCAGACCAGCGGGTGCAGGCGGATCGCCTTGCCCTCGATCAGCTTCGGCTCGAACGCCTGGATGCCCAGACGGTGCAGGGTCGGGGCGCGGTTCAGCAGCACCGGGTGCTCGCGGATGACCTCGTCGAGGATATCCCACACCTGCGGCTGCTCGCGCTCGACCATGCGCTTGGACTGCTTGACCGTGCCCGACAGCCCCTTGGCGTCGAGACGCGCGTAGATGAAGGGCTTGAACAGCTCGAGCGCCATCTTCTTGGGCAGACCGCACTCGTGCAGCTTCAGCTCGGGACCGACGGTGATGACCGAACGGCCCGAGTAGTCGACGCGCTTGCCCAGAAGGTTCTGACGGAAGCGGCCCTGCTTGCCCTTCAGCATGTCGGCGAGCGACTTCAGCGGGCGCTTGTTGGCGCCCGTGATCACGCGGCCGCGGCGGCCGTTGTCGAACAGGGCGTCGACCGATTCCTGCAGCATCCGCTTTTCGTTGCGGATGATGATGTCGGGCGCGCGCAGCTCGATCAGGCGCTTCAGACGGTTGTTCCTGTTGATGACCCGGCGATACAGGTCGTTCAGGTCGGAGGTGGCGAAACGGCCGCCGTCCAGCGGCACCAGCGGGCGCAGTTCCGGCGGAATGACCGGCACGACCGTCAGGATCATCCACTCGGGCTTGTTGCCGCTTTCGAGGAAGGCCTCGATCAGCTTCAGGCGCTTGGAGGCCTTCTTGGCCTTCATTTCCGAGGGGCTGTCGGCCAGTTCGCCGCGGTGCTTTTCAGCCTCGGCGTGCAGGTCGATGCCGATCAGCAGGTTGCGCACGGCCTCGGCGCCAATCTCGGCGGTGAAGCCGTCATCGCCGTACTCGTCCTGATAGCGGTAGAACTCGTCTTCCGTCAGCAGCTGGTTCTGCTTCAGCGGGGTCAGGCCCGGCTCGGTGACGATGTAGTTCTCGAAGTAGAGCACGCGCTCCACGTCTTTCAGCGCCATGTCCAGCATCAGCGAGATGCGCGACGGCAGCGACTTCAGGAACCAGATGTGGGCGACCGGGCTTGCCAGTTCGATGTGGCCCATGCGCTCGCGCCGGACGCGGGCCAGGGTGACCTCGACGCCGCACTTCTCGCAGATGATGCCCTTGTACTTCATGCGCTTGTACTTGCCGCACAGGCATTCGTAGTCCTTGGTCGGGCCAAAGATGCGGGCGCAGAACAGGCCGTCACGCTCGGGCTTGAACGTCCGGTAGTTGATGGTCTCGGGCTTCTTGATCTCGCCGAACGACCACGACCGGATCTTCTCCGGGCTGGCGAGGGCGATCTTGATCTGGTCGAAGGTCGGGGTGACCGGGACCGCGTTGAAGATGTTCAGGACTTCCTGGTTCATCTTGTTTTCCTTCTGCGGCGGGGAGCCGCGAAATTAGTGACTGGTGGCTGGTGACTGGTGGCTGGTGAGGGTGCGACGGCTTTCCAGCCACCAATCCCCAATCACCAGCCGCCCTGAGGCGCGCTGCGCGCGCCTCAGCTGTTCTCCAGCTCCACGTTCAGACCCAGCGAGCGCATTTCCTTGACGAGCACGTTGAAGCTCTCGGGAATGCCCGCCTCGAAGCTGTCGTCGCCGCGGACGATGGCCTCGTAGACCTTGGTGCGGCCGGCGACGTCGTCGGACTTCACCGTCAGCATTTCCTGCAGGGTGTAGGCCGCGCCGTACGCTTCCAGCGCCCAGACCTCCATCTCGCCGAAGCGCTGTCCGCCGAACTGCGCCTTGCCGCCCAGCGGTTGCTGGGTGACGAGCGAGTACGGCCCGATGGAGCGGGCGTGGATCTTGTCGTCGACCAGGTGGTGCAGCTTCAGCATGTAGATGTAGCCGACCGTGACCGGACGCTTGAACTGCTCGCCGGTCTGACCGTCGTAGACGATCGACTGGCCGGTGCGGTCGAGACCCGCCTTCTCCAGCAGTTCCTCGATGTCGTTGATGTGCGCGCCGTCGAACACCGGGGTGGCGAACGGAACGCCCTTGGACAGGTTGCGGGCCAGTTCCACGAGGTCCTCTTCCGAATCCGGAAGCGGGGTGTCGGGGCCGTAGATGCTGGTCAGATGATCGATCAGCGCCTGCTTCTGCCCGCCCTGTTGCCAGGCTTCCAGAAGGCCCTGGATCTGCTTGCCGAGACCGGCGGCGGCCCAGCCCAGGTGGGTTTCGAAGATCTGGCCGATGTTCATGCGCGACGGCACGCCCAGCGGGTTCAGAACGACGTCCACCGAGGTGCCGTCTTCCAGGTGCGGCATGTCCTCGATCGGCAGGATCTTGGAGATGACGCCCTTGTTGCCGTGACGGCCGGCCATCTTGTCGCCGGGCTGAAGCTTGCGCTTCACGGCCACGAAAACCTTGACCATCTTCATCACGCCGGGGGGCAGCTCGTCGCCGCGCTGCAGCTTCTCAACCTTGTCCTCGAAGCGTCGGTCGAGCGCCTTGCGGGCGTCCTCGAACTGCTTCTTCATGGCCTCCAGCTCGCCCATCGCCTTCTCGTCGTCGAGGGCGATCTGCCACCAGAGGCCGCGCGACAGGTCGGCCAGCTTGGCCTCGGTCACTTCGCCACGGCCCAGGCCCTTCGGACCCGAGGTGGCGTTCTTGCCGAGCAGCAGCGGATGCAGGCGGCCGTAGACGTTGCGCTCGAGAATCTTGAGCTCGTCGTCGCGGTCCTTGCCCAGACGCTCGATTTCGGAACGCTCGATGGCGATCGCCCGCTCGTCCTTGTCGACGCCGTGGCGGTTGAAGACGCGCACGTCGACGATGGTGCCGGCGACGCCGGGCGGCAGACGCAGGCTGGTGTCGCGGACGTCCGAAGCCTTCTCGCCGAAGATGGCGCGCAGCAGCTTCTCTTCCGGCGTCATCGGGCTTTCGCCCTTCGGCGTGACCTTGCCGCACAGGATATCGCCCGGCTGGACCTCGGCGCCGATCGCCACGATGCCGGCTTCGTCGAGGTTGCGCAGGGCTTCCTCGCCGACGTTCGGGATGTCGCGGGTGATCTCTTCCGGACCCAGCTTGGTGTCGCGGGCCATGACCTCGAACTCCTCGATGTGGATCGAGGTGAAGACGTCGTCGCGCACGATGCGCTCCGAGATCAGGATCGAGTCTTCGAAGTTGTAGCCGTTCCACGGCATGAAGGCGACGAGGGCGTTGCGGCCCAGAGCCAGTTCACCGAGGTCGGTGGACGGGCCGTCGGCGATCACATCGCCGGTCTTCACTTCATCGCCCACGCGCACGATCGGGCGCTGGTTGATGCAGGTCGACTGGTTGGAACGCTGGAACTTCGACAGGCGGTAGATGTCGACGCCCGAACGGCCGGCGTCCAGCTCGTTGGTGGCGCGCACGACGATGCGGGTGCCGTCGATCTGTTCAACGACGCCGTCACGACGGGCGACCACGACGGCGCCGGAGTCCACGGCCACGATGGCTTCCATGCCGGTGCCGACCAGCGGCGCGTCCGACTGGACCAGCGGCACGGCCTGACGCTGCATGTTCGCGCCCATCAGGGCCCGGTTGGCGTCGTCGTTTTCCAGGAACGGGATCAGGGCGGCGGCGACCGAAACGACCTGTTTCGGCGACACGTCCATCATGTCCACGTCGGCGCGGATCAGCAGTTGCGAGTCGCCGTTGATCCGGCCCGGAACCAGCTCCTCGACGATCATGCCGTCCTTCAGCTCGATGTTGGCCTGGGCGATCGTGTATTTCGCCTCCTCCATGGCCGAGATGTAGACCACCTCGTCCGTGGCCTTGCCGTCCTTCACGCGCCGGTACGGACTCTCGATGAAGCCGTACTTGTTGACCCGCGCGTGCGTGGCCAGCGAGTTGATCAGGCCGATGTTCGGGCCTTCCGGCGTTTCGATCGGGCAGATGCGGCCGTAGTGGGTCGGGTGCACGTCGCGGACTTCGAAGCCCGCGCGCTCACGCGTCAGACCGCCCGGGCCAAGCGCCGAAAGGCGACGCTTGTGGGTGATCTCGGACAGCGGGTTGGTCTGGTCCATGAACTGCGACAGCTGCGACGAACCGAAGAACTCGCGCACGGCCGCGGCGGCCGGCTTGGCGTTGATCAGGTCGTGCGGCATGACCGTGTCGATATCGACCGAGGACATACGCTCCTTGATGGCGCGCTCCATCCGCAGCAGGCCGACGCGGTACTGGTTCTCCAGCAGCTCGCCGACCGAACGCACCCGGCGGTTGCCGAGGTTGTCGATGTCGTCGATCTCGCCCTGGCCGTCCTTCAGGCCGACGAGGATCTGCAGCACGCGCAGGACGTCGTCCTTGCGCAGCACGCGGATTTCATCCGAGACGTCCGGGGTTTCCAGACGCATGTTCATCTTGACCCGGCCGACGGCCGACAGGTCGTAGCGCTCGCTGTCGAAGAACAGCGAGTTGAACATGGCTTCGGCGGCTTCCGGGGTCGGCGGCTCGCCCGGGCGCATGACGCGATAGACGTCGAACAGCGCGTCCTCGCGGCCGGTGTTCTTGTCGATGCGCAGGGTGTTGCGCATGTAGGCGCCGACCGTGACGTGGTCGATGTCCAGCACGTCGATGGTGGTGAAGCCGTGGCTCTCCAGCAGCTCGATGGTGGGCGCGTCCAGCTCGTCGCCGGCCTCGGCGTAGATTTCGCCGGTTTCGTAGTTGACGGCGTCGGCGGCCAGGTAGCGGGTCAGCAGGGCGTCGGCGGCCAGCGACAGCGACGTGGTCGTGTCGCCCAGCTTCTTGGCCTGACGGGCGCTGATCTTGGTCCCGGCGGGGGCGATGACTTCACCGGTGTCGGCGTCGACCAGGTCGAACTCGGGCTTCACCCCGCGCCAGCGCTCCGGCTTGTAGGGCGTGACCCAGCCTTCGCCGCGCTTCTCGTAGGGCACGGTCTCGTAGAAGGTCTTGAGGATTTCCTCGCCGTCCATGCCCAGACCCATCAGGAAGGTCGAGGCCGGCAGTTTCCGGCGGCGGTCGATTCGGACGTAGACGATGTCCTTGGCGTCGAACTCGAAGTCCAGCCACGAGCCGCGGTACGGGATCACGCGGGCGGCGAACAGCAGCTTGCCCGAGCTGTGCGTCTTGCCCTTGTCGTGGTCGAAGAAGACGCCCGGCGAACGGTGCATCTGGGACACGATCACCCGCTCGGTCCCGTTGACGACGAAGGTGCCCTTGTCGGTCATGAGCGGGATATCGCCCATGTAGACGTCCTGCTCCTTGATGTCCTTGACCGAGCGCGCGCCGGTCTCTTCATCCGCCTCGAACACGATCAGGCGCAGCTTGACCTTCAGCGGCGCGGCATAGGTCATGTCGCGCTGGATGCATTCCTCGACGTCGTACTTGGGATCCTCGAACTCGTACGAGACGTATTCCAGGATGGCGCGTTCGTTGAAGTCCTTGATCGGGAAGACCGACTTGAACACCGCCTCGATGCCCTGATCCTTGCGCGGGCCCGAGCGCACTTCGCGCTGCAGGAACTGCTCGTAGGAGGCGCGCTGCACCTCGATCAGGTTCGGCATCTGCACCGCTTCCGGGATGCGGCCAAACGAGTGGCGGATGCGCTTCTTGCCGGTGAAGGTGGTGGCGTGGGCGAAATGACCGTTGGCGACGGCGACTTCAGCTTTGGACTTGGCCATTCTGTCTTCCCAATGCGCAAGCCGGGCAGCTCGCGTTCAATGCAGCAGCCACGGCTCCGCCATTCCGGCGACCCGTGACCATCGGTTTCGGCGTCCACCCTCGGGCCTTGCGGCTCCAGGACGCCTGGATGTAGGGCTCCCTTGGGAAGGAGCGCGCCTTCGCACCGGTCGGAGGGCGACAAACCGGGCCTCGGCGCTTTCGCGCGAATCTCTTTTGGAGTTAGCGGAACGCGCTGATATACGCGCTTCTTCGGCGAAATAAAGGCTGTGGGGGAAGATTCTTGGCCCTCGCACGACCAGTTGTCTTGACCGTGCAGGCTGCTAGCGTCCCCGGCATGAAACACGTGCTGATCGCCGCCACCGCCCTGACCCTCGCCGCCTGCGCGTCCGCCCCGCCCCCCGCGCCGACCGCCACGCCGGGCGTGGGCACCCTGGAGGGCTGGGCGGCCGGAAACGCCGAATACCTGACGCTCAACGCCGCCCGGCGTGGCTGGACCACGACCGCGTCGGGTCTGCAGTACCGCCGCGTCGGCCGCGCCAATCCGAACGGTCGGCAGCCTGCGGGGACGGACACCGTCCGCGTCCACTATCGCGGGACCTTCGTCGACGGCCGCGAGTTCGACAGCTCCTACGCCCGGAACGAACCCGCCGAGTTCCCGCTGAACCGGGTGATCAAGGGCTGGACCGAGGGTCTTGCGCTGATGCGCGAGGGCGAGACGTTCGAGTTCGTCATTCCGGCCGCCATAGGCTACGGCGAGCGCTGGGTGGGAGGCGGCGAGCTGCCGCCCAACTCGACCCTGCTGTTCACCGTCGAGCTGCTGGAAGTGAAGCCGGCCCCCGCGCTCGCGGGCTAGCGCACGATACCTTTCGTCATCCTCCGGCAAGCCGCGCCTTCGCGGCGCAGTCCGGGGGACCCAGCGGCGCGCGAGAGCGCGAAACTGTCGAGAGCGCCCGTGCAGGACCCCGCTGTGTTTCGCCGCCTTCGCGGCGCCGCTGGGTCCCTCGGTATCGCTTCGCTCGCCGGAGGATGACGAAAGCAAGGGTCAGCGGCGGCGCCTGCAACCGACGGAACTCGAAACATGACGGCGTTTTAATCTCTCGCGGGCCGGTCAAGCTTGACCCCTGCGTTCGCCCGGCGTGATCTGCGCCTCCCGCCGCCCCAGAGTGTCCCCATGATGCCCCCCTCCGTTCGCCTGCTCGCATCCGCCTGCGCCGCCGCCCTGCTGTTCGGCGCCGCGCCCGGGCTGGCCCAGGTGGGAACGCCGGCGCTCGACAGGGCGCTGGCGCCGATCCCCGCCCCCCGCGATGCGCCCTACCCCGGCGTGATCACGCTGGACATGGACGCGACCGACATCGACCGGCGCATCATCTCGGTTCGCCAGACCATACCGGTGACCGGCGCAGGGCCGCTGGTGCTGCTGTATCCGCGCTGGATCCCGGGCAACCACGCCCCTGTGGGACCGGTCGACGACATCGCGGACCTGCAGGTCATGGCGAACGGCCAGTTGCTGCCGTGGGTGCGCAACACCGCCAACACCAACGCCTTCCAGGTCGAGGTGCCGGCGGGCGTCTCCGCAGTGGACGTTTCGTTCAAATGGCTGACCCCGATCGAGGGGGCGCAGGGCCGCGTCGTCGTCACCGACGAGATGCTGAACGTTCAATGGGAGAAGGCCCTGCTCTACCCCGCCGGCTACTACAGCCGGCGGATCACCTTCCAGCCGACGCTGCGGCTGCCAGCTGGCTGGCAGTACGGCACCGCGCTGGAGACCACCTCGTTCCAGAACGGCGTCGCGACCTTCGCCCCGCTCAGCCTCGAGCATTTCGCCGACAGCCCGGTGTTCGCCGGCGCCCACTACCGGCAGATCGACCTCGATCCGGGCGGCCGCTCGCCGGTGCGCATGAACGTCGTCGCCGACGCACCCGGCATGCTGGCGGCTTCGGACGAGCATATCGAGCGCCACCGCGCCCTGGTCGATCAGGCCGACCACCTGTTCGGCGCGCGCCACTTCAACCACTACGACTTCCTGGTGGCGGTTTCGGACAAGCTCGGCGGCATCGGGCTGGAGCATCACCGCTCATCCGAGAACAGCGTCGACACCGACTATTTCACCGCGCCCGCCACGACGCTCGGGGACCGCGACCTGCTGGGGCACGAATACGTCCACTCGTGGAACGGCAAGTGGCGACGGCCCGCAGACCAGTTGACCCCGACGCTGAACGATCCGCTGCAGAACTCGCTGATGTGGGTCTACGAGGGCCAGACCCAGTACTGGGGCCTGATCCTGACCGCACGGGCCGGGCTGATGTCGAAGCAGCAGGCGATTGATGTCTTCGCCAACACCGCCGCCACCTACGCCGAGGACAATCCGGGCCGCACCTGGCGGGCGCTGCAGGATACGACCAACGATCCGATCATCGCCCAGCGCCGTCCCCAGCCCTGGAGCAGCTTCCAGCGCAGCGAAGACTATTACCGCGAAGGCGCGATGATCTGGCTGGACGCCGACACCCTGATCCGCGAACAGACCAACGGCCGCAGGTCGCTGGATGATTTCGCCCAAGCCTTCTTCGGGCCGCAGGACGGCTCGTGGGACCCGGCGCCCTACAGCTTCACTGACGTGGCCTCGACGCTAAACGGCGTGAAGGCCAACGACTGGACGACCTTCCTCCGGACCCGTCTCGACGCCGTGGGCGTCAACGCCCCGACCCCGCTCGGCGGCATCCAGCGCGGCGGCTACCGTCTGGTCTGGCGCGAGACGCCGAACGACTATTCCAAGGCCCTGAACACCGAGCTGGAGCGCGTCGATTTCGCCTATTCGCTGGGGCTCAGCCTCAATCCCGCCAACCGCGTCACCGCCGTGCGCTGGGGCTCTCCGGCGTTCCAGGCGGGCCTGACGTCCGGCTGGGAGGTCGTGGCCGTCAACGGCCGCGCCGCCAACGCCGCGGCGATCGCCGAGGCCATCACGGCGTCGAAGGGCAATACGACGCCGATCGAAATGATGCTGAAGAAGGGCGACCGCTTCCGCACCGTCCGTTTCGACTACCATGACGGCCTGCGCTACCCGCACCTCGAACGCATTCCGGGAACCCCGGACCGCCTCGGCGACATTCTCGCCCCCCGCCGCCGTTGATCGTGAGGGACCAGACGATGATCCGCACCGCCGCCCTCGCCCTGCTGCTGACCTCGGCCGCCCTGCCCGCTCTGGCGCAGGTTCCGGCCTCTCAAGCGGCCACCCCCCTGCCCCCTCCGACCAGCCTGCCGCGCGCCCTGCCGCCCATCCCGGCGCCGCAGGACCGCGACTACCCCGGCGTCATCGCCATCCGGGCCGACCTGACCGACCTCGACCACAAGGTCATCCGCGTGCGCCAGACCATTCCTGTCGGCGCCGGCCATCTGGTGCTCCAGTATCCGAAGTTCATCCCGGGCAATCACGCCGACACCGGCCCGATCCAGCTGGTCTCAGGCGTCACGGTGACCGGCAATGGACAGCGGATCGAATGGCTGCGCGACACGGTGGACCCGCACGCCTTCCACCTCGACATCCCGGCGGGCGTGACCGAGATCGAGGTGGCGTTCGAATGGCTGACCCAGCCCGACAACGCCGTGTGGCGCGTGGTCATGACGCCGGAGATCGTCAACCTCCAGTGGGAGAAGGCCCTGCTCTATCCGGCGGGCTACAACCACGACCGCATCACGTTCGCGCCGTCGGTGGTGCTGCCGACGGGCTGGAACTACGGCGTCGCCCTCGACACCGTGTCGCGCGAAGGCGACGTGGCGACCTTCGCTCCGATTTCGCTGGAGCACCTGGCCGACAGCCCGATGTTCGCGGGCAAGCACTACCGCCGCATCGACATCGATCCCGGCGGCCGGTCGCCGGTCCATCTAAACCTGGTCGGCGACACCGCAGCCTCGATCAACGCCAGTCCCGAGTGGATCGACAAGTACGAGGCTCTGGTGGATCAGGCCGACCGGCTGTTCGGCGCCCGCCACTACGACCGGTACGAATTCCTGTTGGGCCTGTCCTCGAAGCTGGGCGGCATCGGGCTGGAGCATCACCGGTCGTCGGAGAACACCGCGGCCCCGAACTACTTCTCCAGCGCCACTCCGGCCTATGGAACGCGCGGTCTGCTGCCGCATGAGTACGTGCACAGCTGGAACGGAAAATTCCGCCGTCCGTCAGACGAATACGTCGAAAACCTCAACGTCCCGACGCAGAACAGCCTGATGTGGGTCTACGAGGGCCAGACCGAATACTGGGGCGATGTCCTGACGCCGCGCTCAGGCCTCGGCACGTTCGAGGAGGCGGTCATAAACCTGGCGGAGGTCGCCGCCTTCTACGAGAACCAGCCCGGGCGGGCGTGGCGCGCGTTGCAGGACACCAACAACCACAACCTGCTGGGCTATCGCACCACCAACCCCTGGCCGTCGTGGATGCGGGGCACCGGCGACTACTATCGCGAGGCGCTGCTGATCTGGCTGGACGCCGACACCCTGATCCGCGAGCAGACCAACGAGCGGAAGTCCCTGGATGACTTCGCCAGGGCCTTCTTCGGCGTCGAGGACGGCGTCTGGGAGGCGCGGCCCTACACCTTCGAGGACGTGGTCGCGCACCTGAACGCGGTGCACCCCTACGACTGGACCACCTTCCTGCGCAGCCGTCTGGACGCCGTCGGCCCCGAGGCGCGCGCGCCGCTCGACGGCCTCGCCCGGGCCGGCTACCGGCTGACCTACGTCGACACGCTGACGCCGGTCGAGAAGCGGATGCTGTCCGGCTGGGGGTCCGACTTCCAGTATTCGCTGGGCTTCAATCTGAGCTCGGCCAACCGCATCACCGGGGTCCAGTGGGGCAGCCCGGCCTTCGAGCAGGGACTGGGCGCCGGCTGGGATCTGGTCGCGGTCGGCGACCGGACCGCCTCGGCCGAGGTCCTGCGCGATGCGATCACCGCGGCCAAGGGCGGGACGGAGCCGATCGTGCTGGTGGTCAAGCGCGGCGACGAGTTCCGCACCCTGTCCTTCGACTACCACGGCGGCCTGCGCTATCCGCGGCTGGAGCGGATCGCCGGCGCGCGCGACCGGCTGGCGGATATTTTCGCACCCCGTCGGCGGTGATTTCTCCTCCCCATCGCAGATGGGGAGGTGGCGCGGCGCGGATACGCGTCGTGACGGAGGGGGCGGCGCCGGTCTCCGCCGATTGTGCCCATATGCCGTGACGGAGCCACCCCCTCCGTCTCGTCGGCTGACGCCTCCGAGCCACCTCCCCATTCGCAACGCTCAGGGGGAGGAAAACAGAAAACGGGCCGGGGATCGCTCCCCGGCCCGTTCCAGAACTGCCCCGAAGGACGGTCCGTTCTTACTTGATCTGCACCTTGGCGCCGGCTTCCGTCAGCTTCTTGGCGACTTCGTCGGCGTTCTGCTTCGAGACGTTCTCGACGACGTTCTGCGGAGCGCCTTCGACCAGGTCCTTGGCTTCCTTCAGACCGAGGTCCGAACGGACGCCGCGGACTTCCTTGATGACGTTGATCTTCTTGTCGCCGCCGTCCAGCAGGACGACGGTGAACTCGGTCTGCTCTTCGGCAGCTTCGGCCGGGGCGGCGCCGCCGCCCGAAGGCATGGCCATGGCCACCGGAGCAGCGGCGCTGACGCCCCACTTTTCTTCCAGCAGCTTGGACAGTTCGGCGGCTTCCAGAACGGTCAGTTTCGACAGGTCTTCAACGATTTTGGCGAGATCGGCCATGGTGTGTTTCCTTCGGAGGATTGGGTTTCAGTAGAGAGTTTGCAGAGATGAAAGAGGCGGGTCCGCTTACGCGGCGTCCTTCGTGGCGTAGGCGTTGAACACCCGGGCCAGTTGGGCCGCCGGGGCTTGCACGACGCCGGCGATCTTGGTCGCAGGCGCGTTGAGCAGGCCGAGCAGCGAAGCGCGGATCTGATCCAGCGACGGCAGTTTGGAGAGAGTCTCCACGCCCTTCGCGTCCAGAACCTTCTCACCCATGAAGCCGCCCAGAACGACGAACTTGTCGTTGGCCTTGGCGTATTCAGCGGTGATCTTGGCGGCCGTCACCGCGTCGTCGGCGTAGGCGATGCCCACGGGACCCTTGAACAGGCCGTGGTAGTCGCTGCCTTCGTCGGCTTCGAGCGCCTTGAGCGCCAGGCGGTTCTTGACCACCTTGAACGTGCCGCCTTCTTTACGAAGACGTCCACGCAGGTCTTCCATGTCCGCAACGGTCAGACCCAGGTTGTGGGTCACGACCACGGCGCCCGCGTCGGCGAAGACGCCCTTGAGCGTCTCGATCGACTCGGCTTTTTGTGCGCGGTCCATTGCGGTCTCCAGTCTGGTATTCGCCGCCGGGCTTATTCCCGACGACGGATTGGCCAGTGCGCCGCGCATCGCTGCGAAGCGTTCAGGCCGGTCGTATTGTCCGAAGGAAGCTCAGACCCGACGTCCGGATACCGGATCGTCTGGCTCGTCTGCATCCCCATCTCCCCACGGCGCCAGAGGGCTCTCTGACATTTACGGCGCGGGTGACCCCCACGCCCCGAAGTTCTCGGACAGGACCGCCGCGGCCGAAGCTGCGACGGAGAAGGCGCGCTCTATACACGGATGCGGCGCGAACTCAAGACTTGGAGTTAAGTTGGTATCGGAGCAGCCTGCTATTGATAAACTCTGACAGAGACGGCTGGTGGATTGCACATCCGCTGCTGCGCTACCGGACACAGCGGAGGACGTATGTCAGTTCCACAGCGGATCAACGACTACATCACTGCGATGCGCCCAGCGGCCATCTGCAATAGATGTCTGGCTGGCGGAGTGGGACTGTCGAACGACGCTGCGCACCCCGCGCAGGTAACAGGAGCCCTCGCAACGACGTCCGACTTCACGCAGAAGGTCGCCGCATGCTCTCGGTGTAAACAGGTCAAGAAGGTTATCCGGGCCATCCGGTCGTGACACTGACGCTGAAATGACGTAGCTCGGTTTGGTTGTCAGGGGGACCATCGTGCAACCGAACTACATCTCGATCGCCAACCTTTTCGGGGTCCAAACGCGCTATACCGTGCCGCTGTTTCAGCGGCCTTACGTCTGGTCGAAGGCGGAACAATGGGAGCCCCTATGGGACGACCTGCGCCAACTTCTAGAGCGGGTTTTGGTCAGCGAGGAAGGCAAGCCTGTCGCTGGCCACTTCCTAGGAACGGTGGTGCTCGAGCAAACCCCGGTCTCGATCGTCAACCTTCCGCGCCGCGAGGTCATCGACGGCCAACAGCGGCTGACGACGCTGCAAATCCTTCTAAAGGCAGCGGAGCACGCCTTGGCCGTGGTGGCGGAGACCTCGACCAATGCCGAGGAAGCGAAGTTGGTCAGGCGGGCATCAGAGCAGCTGGCATTCCTGACCAGGAACATGGCGACGTCCACCGAAGAAGAGGTCTTCAAGGTCTGGCCAACCAACGAGGATCGGCTTCCTTTCCAAGCTGTTATGAACGCCGGAGCTCGGGTCGGCGTCACTGGGCAGACGACGAGGATGGCCGAGGCCTACAACTACTTCCGCGAAACATTCATCAGGTGGCTGACTGGCGCTAACGCCTCCGGCCGCGCCCAGGCGCTGTCATCCGGGTTGAAGGACCATCTGCGCCTCATCGTGCTCGACCTGGATGAGACCGACGAGCCGCAAGCGATCTTCGAGACACTGAACGCTCATGGCACACCACTCCTGCCGGCGGACCTTATGAAGAATTGGATCCTTTGGGAGGCCACAAAGCAAAAGTTGCCGGTCGCTTCGCTCTACGAGGAATACTGGCGACCCTTCGACAAGGATGCGGGGCATTGGCGTGAAAAAACCGGCGTCGGCCATGCGGCGCGGCCCCGGATCGACACTTTTTTTCAGAACTGGCTCACGCGGCACACCAAGAAGCAAGTGTCGCCCAAGCATATCTACGATGGCTTCATCCGTTACATGGCGGGTGCCGCTCCAAAGCTCGAAGACGACAAAACCGCAGACATCCACGCTGTCCTTGATGACATTCGAGGCGACGCTATCCGCTTCCGCGAAATCCAGTCGCCGACCGGCTCCACTCGCTTCGACGACTTCCTTCGACGACTCGACCGGCTGGACGTCGTCGTATTCTATCCCTTCATTCTAGCGGTGATGGGACGTGAAGGCACAGGTGCCCAAGACCGCGACAGGATCGCGCTGGCCCTCGAGAGCTACCTCGTGCGGCGAATGATCTGCAATCTTCAAACGCGCGGTTATGGCGCTCTGGCGCTGGACCTTCTCGACGTTCTCGGTGCCGTGCCCGCAGGCGAACCCGCGGCTCCCGCGATCGTCAACGCACTTGACCAACCGCCTCAGTCCGCAATGCAATGGCCGGACGACGCCCTCTTCAGGCACGAGTTCACGAACCGCCGTTTCTACGGCAGTCTGCGAAAAGACCGTGTGCTCATGATCCTTCAGGCGATTGAGGAACGGAATCAGAAGCTATCGACCAAGTCAGAGCCCGTTCTGAAGTTTGACTTCGCGAAGCTCACCATCGAGCACATCCTGCCGCAGACGTGGCAGAGCCATTGGCCGTTGGCGGAAGGTGTCGCCAGCTACGAGCGAGACATTGCACTTCACGGTGTCGGCAACCTGACGCTGGTTAGCGACAAGCTAAACCCATCGCTGTCGAACGCGCCATGGCTCCCCACGGCCGCATCGAAGAACTCAAAGCGGGCGGCCTTGGAGGTGCACAGTCGGTTAGAAATGAACGCCCGACTGGTTCGCGACCATCCTGAGAATTGGGACGAGCACTGCATGAAGGTTCGAGCGTCCACCCTGTTCGAAACCGCCCGAGAAGTCTGGCCCACTCCGGGCGCGGTCTGACAGGAGGCCCACGGGGTCCGACCCCTTAACCCCTCGCTCACCACCCGCCACAACCCGATCTTCACCTTGAGGCGGTTAAAACGTCCCGAAATGAGCCAGTCCCGATGCGGCTGGCCGGACGGAAAAAGGCGTTTCATGGCCAAGACAGTCCTCGTGGTGGACGACGACCCGACCCAGCGGCGCCTCGCGCAGGCCGTGCTGGAGCGCGAAGGCTACGCCGTCGTCCACGCGGAATCTGGCGGAGAAGCGATCGACCGCCTGACCAAGGGCGGCGGCGCCGACGTCGTCCTGCTCGACATGGTCATGCCGGGGATGAGCGGCATGGAGGCTCTCGCCGAAATCCGCACGGCCGGGGTGCAGACGCCGGTCATCGTCCTGACCGCCTCGGGCGGCGTCGACGCGGTCGTCAAGGCCATGCAGGCCGGCGCCCAGGACTTCTTCGTCAAGCCGGTGTCGGCGGAACGCCTGCTGGTGGGCGTCTCGAACGCCCTGCAGATGACGCGCCTGACAGCCGAGGTCGGGCGGCTCAAGAAACACGTCTCGGGGCGCACCTCGTTCGACGACCTGGTCGGCGACAGCCCGCCGATGCGGACGGTCAAGTCGCTCGGCGCGCGCGCTGCGAAGTCTTCAATCCCGGTGCTGATCACCGGCGAGAGCGGCGTCGGCAAGGAGGTCATCGCCCGCGCCCTGCACGGCGCCTCGGAGCGCGCCGGCAAGCCGTTCGTCGCCGTCAACTGCGGCGCCCTGCCATCGAACCTGATCGAGTCGATCCTGTTCGGGCATGAAAAGGGCGCCTTCACCGGGGCGCACGACAAGCATCTGGGCAAGTTCCAGGAAGCCAATGGCGGCACCCTGTTCCTCGACGAGATCGGGGAACTGCCGCTGGACATGCAGGTCAAGCTGTTGCGTGCCCTCCAAGAGGGCGAGGTCGATCCGGTCGGAGCCAAACGGTCGGTCAAGGTGGACGTGCGCATCGTCTCGGCCACGAACCGGGATCCCGCCCAGCAGGTCAAGGAAGGCGCCTTCCGCGAGGACCTCTTCTACCGTCTCAACGTGTTCCCGATCGAAGCCCCGGCGCTGCGCGAACGGCGCGAAGACATCCCCGCGCTCGTCGACCACTTCGTGGCCCGGTTCAACGTCGAGGAAGGTCGCCGGATCGCCGGGTGCACCTCCGAGACCCTCGCCCTGCTGGGGGGCTTCGACTGGCCCGGCAACGTCCGGCAGCTTGAGAACGCGGTGTACCGGGCCATCGTGCTCGCCGACGCGCCCTTCCTCCAACCACACGATTTCCCGGCGATCTCCGGTCTGGCGGCGCCCCTTGCATCGCCGGCCGGCGGCGGACCCGACGGGTTTGAAGGCGCCGTGAACACGGTCTCCGCAGCGGGCGCCGATCTGCCGCCGCCGCCCGACACCCCGATCCGCATCCTCGACGAGCGCGGCCATCTGCGGACCCTCGAAGAGATCGAGCGCGACCTGATCCAGCACGCGATCGAGGTGTACGCCGGTCACATGTCAGAGATCGCCCGCCGCCTCGGCATCGGCCGGTCCACCCTGTACCGCAAGGTTCGCGAGCAGGGCCTGGAAGAGTGTCTGAAGGAAGCGAGCTAACCGCGCCGGACGGACGGACACCCGCCGCGACTCCGCCCGGAGTCTGACCAAAAGTTCATTGGCGCCGCCGGGCCAGAACCCCGAAGACGCGCCGTCGCGCCGTGACGCAACCCTCGGTTTCCGGGCTGAAACGCGACGGAAACAGAGGGGGGCCACGTTCCACGATCCATCGTCCTTCTCCCCAAGGCCTCGCATGCTGCTCGTCACCACCGCCCTGTCCGCACTCATGGCCGGGACCCTCCAGGCTGCGCCGCAGACGACGCAGACGCCCCCTCCGCAGGAGCCTCAGCCCCCTGCGAGCGCAGCCCCCGCGGCGAACGACGGCGACGCCTACGACCTTGGGGAGGTTCAAATCACAGGCCAGCGGCCGCGGGGCAGCGTCGATACCGACATCCCGCCCGATCTGAGCCTCAGCGCCGAGCAGATCCAGGCCTATGGCGCCTCCAACATCGCCGAGCTGCTGACCTATCTGGAGCCGGTGACGCGCAGCACGCGCGGGCGGGGCGACGGGCAGCCGGTCTTCCTTGTGAACGGACGGCGCATCTCCGGTTTCCGGGAAATCCAGGGCATCCCGACCGAGGCCATCGAGCGGACCGACATTCTGCCCGAAGAAGTGGCCCTCCAGTTCGGCTATCGCGCCGATCAGCGGGTCGTGAACTTCGTGTTGAAGCCGAACTTCCGTTCCGTCACCGCAGAGGTTTCGGGCCGCGCGCCGACGCAGGGCGGGCGCACGACGGCCGAGGTCGAAGGCAATGTGCTGTACATCGCCGGCGCCACGCGAATGTCGATGGATGCGGAGTACGAACGCTCCACGCCGCTGTTCGAATCCGAGCGCGACATCGACCGTGAACCGGGATCGACGCCGTTCGACCTGATCGGCAACGTCACCGGCCGGGTCCTGGTGGACCCTGTCACGGGTCAGACCTTCATCGCCGAGATCGATCCTGCCCTGTCCGCTCAAGTCGGGCAGCCTGTCACGGTGAATCCCGTCCCGGCCACCGGCGCGGCGACGATCGCCGGTTTCGCCTCAGTGGCGGGAGACCCGCGCACCCGCGATCTGGGGGCCTACCGAACGCTCCTGTCGGCAAGCGAGCGGACGACGGTGAGAGGGACGGTCAAGCGCGACCTGAACGGCACCACCCAGGGCACGATCAGCGGCAGCATCGAGGATCGCTCGAGCCGCAGCTTCAATGGCCTGCCGGGGGTGGTCCTGACGCTGCCCGAGAGCAATCCGTTCTCCCCGTTCGCCAACGACGTTCAGGTATTCCGCTATCTCGACGACGGCGACTCTCTCGGCCGGAGCACGGACACCCTGAACAGCAGCCTCGGCGGCGTGCTGGACGGCTTCATCGGAGAGGCGTGGCGTTGGACCCTGACCGGCGATTACAACCGAGTCGAAACCGACACCGTCACGGGCCGCGGCTTCGCGCCGGCGCCCTTCCAGGCGCGTCTCAACGCCGGCGACGCGGCGGCCAATCCCTTTGCGCCCCTGTCGCCCGCCGACTTCACTCGGCTGCAAGACGACACCGCCAACTCGGTGTCTCAGGTCCTGTCCGCCGAGGTGGTGCTGAACGGCGACATCTACGATCTGCCCGCCGGGGGAATTTCTTCGACCTTCACCTTCGGGGCCGACACCCGGTCGTTGGACTCCACCAGCATCCGTTCGGGCGTGACTACGGAGCGCTCCCAGTCGCGCGACCGCTTCAACGGGCAGGCCAGCTTCGGCATCCCGATCGCCAGCCGTCGCCAGGGCGTGCTCGAGTCGCTCGGCGACCTCTCGGCCAACTTCAACATCGGCTATGAGGAGCTGTCGGACTTCGGCGGGCTCTCGACCCTCGGCTTCGGGGTCAACTGGTCGCCGATCGAGCCCCTGTCCTTCCTGGTCAGCTACACCGACGAACAGGGCGCGCCCACGATCTCGCAACTGAACGATCCGATCCTCTCGACTCCGAACGTGCCGGTGTTCGACTTCGCCACGGGCCGGACCGTGCTCGTGACCCGGACCGAGGGCGGCAATCCGAACCTCGAAGCCGACAACCGGCAGGTCTGGAAGGCCGGCGTGACGCTGCGTCCGCTGACGGAGACCAACCTCCAGATCAGTTCGACCTGGACCTACAGCCGGACCGACGACGCCATCTCCACCTTCCCCACCCTGACGCCGGAGCTGGAGGCCGCCCTCCCCGGCCGCTTCACGCGGGACGCGGGTGGCAATCTGACCGCCTTCGACGCCCGGCCGCTGAATTTCGAGCGCTTCGAGCGGCAGGACATTCGCACGGGCCTGACCTTCTCGCGCGCCTTCGGCACGCCGAACCCGGCGGCGGCCGGGCTGCCCGGCGCGCCCGGAGGTCCCCGCCCCGGCGGCGGTCCCCGCCTCGGCGGCGGGCCCGGCGGCGGCGGGACGGTGGTGATCCGACAGGAAGGCGGCGGCGACGGGCCTCGCGCTGGCGGCGGCGGCGGCGGCGTGCAGATGCGCATGGGCGGCGGGGGCGGCGGCCGCGGTCGCGGCACAGCGATGCAGCCGGGCCAGGGCATGTTCAACCTGTCGGTGTTCCACACCTATCGCCTGCAGGACGAGATCGTCATCGCCGAGGGCCTGCCGATCCTCGACCTGCTGGACGGCTCGGCCACCAGCGGGCGCGGGGGCACGCCCCGCAACGAGATTCAGGCCCAGGCCGGCGTATTCCGCAACGGCAAGGGGGCCTTCCTGAACGCCAACTGGCGGCAGGGCACGCGCATCGAGGGCGGGGCCGGTCCGGACCTCGAGTTCGCGGACTTCGCCACGGTGAACCTGAACATGTTCATCGATCTGGGCGGTCAGGCGAGCTGGGTGGCCAGATATCCGTGGCTGAAGGGTTCGCGGCTGAACTTCGGCGTCCAGAACATCTTCGACAGCCGACTGGACGTGACCTCCAGCGCGGGCGACGTGCCGCTGAACTATCAGCCGGACTACCTCGACCCGCAGGGGCGCACGGTCAGCCTGACGTTCCGCAAAATCCTGTTCTAGGAGGGGTCGTCGCCGGGGGCCTTGCGCCCCCAGCGGCGCTTCGGCGCCTCGCCCCTGGCCTTGGCGGCGATCTCCTTGAGCTTGCGGCCCTGCATGGCCGACAGCGCCTGTCCCGGCGCGCCAAGTTCGGGATCGCCGAAAGCCCGCCCGTGGGTCTTCACCCGCTCGCTGACGGAGTCGATGAACTCCCCCTCCCACTCGGACAGCGAAACGCCCGCCTTCTCTGCCGAGCGGCGGGCGCGTCTGAGGGCGTTCAGGGCCGCCCGCTGGGCCGCCTTGCGTTCTGCTTCGAACGGGCTGGACGGCGGCTTCTTCGCGCCGCCCTTGCCCCCGCCGAAGCCGGTTCGCTTCAGGATCAGATCTCGCCGAGAGCCGACAGATAGAGGTCGAGGATCGCGTCCTCTTCCTGGCGCTTGGCCTTGTCCTGCTTGCGGATGCGGATGACCTTGCGCAGGATCTTGACGTCGTAGCCCTCGCCCTTGGCCTCCAGGAAGACCTCCTTCATGTCGGCCATGACGGCGGCCTTGTCTTCTTCCAGCCGCTCGATGCGCTCGATGATGGTGCGCAGGCGGCCCTGGGCGGCGGAGGTCAGGACGTCGGGGCTGGCGTCGAAGGATGCGTCGTCGGGCATGTCTGTCTTTCAGGGCGCTACCGCTCGGCGCGCGGCGCCTCGCTGCTTGAGCGCGAACGGTGTGTGGATTTGGACGCTAACCACGCCTGTCAGGCGGGCTCAACGGCGGGCACGAAAAAGGCCGCGGACAACGCCCGCGACCTGTGGATAGCTGCGCTCAGGCAGCGGGCGACCGCGTCGCCCGCGTTGGCGCGCTAACTCAGCCCTGCTTCGCCTTGAAGCGCGGGTCCGTCTTGTTGATCACATAGACGACGCCCTTGCGGCGCACGACCTTGCAGTCGCGGTGGCGGGTCTTGAGCGACTTGAGCGAGCTGCGGACCTTCATGGTCGTCGTCCTGAGGCAAAAGCAAAACAGAAAAGCCGCTAGGCGGACCTGCGGCGGAGCGGTGCGTATAGAGAGGGTTCCCGCATCCGTCAACCAGATGCACAGGGGTTTTCGCGGCCTTCGCACGGCGGGGCGAAGAGGCTGACGGCGGGGTAGCGCGTTTGTTATCCCGCACCGCCGCCGGGAAGGTTACCCTCTGATCATGCGCATCCGCTTCCGCCTCCTTCTCATCGCGTCCGTCGCCGCCTGCGCGCCCATGCTGCCCGAGCCGCCCCCCGTCCGGCTGCCGTCTATGCCCGCGCCCGCCTCGGCGGCGCCGGAGCCTGCTGCGCCGCCCGCTCCCATCGCGGCCGCGCCCGCCAACGAGGCTGATTTCGAAGGCTGGAAACAGGGCTTCCTCGCCCGCCACGGCGGCGCGCGACGGGACCGCTACGAACGCGAGCTGGCCGGACTGGCCCCGGACCCGGCCGTGGTGCGGCAGGACCGCAACCAGCCGGAGTTCAGCCGACCCGCCGGCGCCTATATCCAGAGCGCGGCCTCTGCCACCCGAATCGCCCAAGGCCGCGCGCGGCTCGACCGCGTCCCTTCCGCGGTGACCCAGCGGTTCGGCGTGCCGGCCGAGATTCTCGTCGCAATCTGGGGCAACGAAAGCGCCTACGGCGCGAACCAGGGCGATCACGACGTCGTCCGCGCACTGGCCACCCTCGCCTATGACGGGCGGCGGCGGGACTGGGCCGAGGCCCAGCTGAAGGACGCGCTGGACATCGTCGTCGACGGGCGGCGAGAACGCTCGGGCCTGAAGGGCAGCTGGGCGGGGGCGATGGGCCAGACCCAGTTCATGCCCGACAACTTCCTGCGCCTCGGCGTGGACCAGACGGGCGACGGCAAGGTCGACATCTGGGGGTCGGATGCGGATTCTCTGGCCTCCGCCGCCAATCTGCTCGCCGACGCCGGCTGGAAGCGCGGCCAGACATGGGGTTACGAAGTCGTCCTGCCCCCCGGCTTCGACTACGCCCAGGCCGACGGCCCGCGTCAGCCGTGGGCTTACTGGTCGCAGCGCGGCGTCACTCTCGCCCGCAGCGGCGCGCCCACCTCGGCCGAGGCCCTGGAAGAGGCGGTGATCCTGCTGCCCCAGGGCGCGCGCGGTCCGGCCTTCCTGGCCCTGCCGAACCACTATGTGATCCGCCGCTACAACAACTCGGTCTCCTACGCCCTCGGCATCGGCCTGACCGCCGACGGCATCGCCGGCAAGCCGGGTCTGGTCGCCAGCTGGCCCGACGACGCGCCGCTCTCGCGGGAGCAGCGGATCGGGGCCCAGCGGGCCCTCACCGCCCTCGGCTACGACACCCAGGGCTTCGACGGGGTGATCGGCGCAAACACGCGGGCGGCCCTGAGGCGCTGGCAGATCGCCACCGGCAAGGTCGCCGACGGCTACCTGACGGCGGATCTGGCGGACGAACTGATCCGTCGGGCGGGCTGATGTCGTGAGGGCGGCCGGCAAGCTCGCGGCGCATATGATCGTTGTTTACCCGCCGCGCCTTCGCTAGGCGTTTCCGATCACAGTCCGGAACCGTCATGGCCCGATCGACCGAACGCTTTGAAGGCACCGCGAACTATATCGCGACCGACGACCTGAAGATCGCCGTCAACGCCGCGGTCGCGCTGGAGCGGCCGCTGCTGATCAAGGGCGAGCCCGGCACCGGCAAGACGGTGCTGGCGTACGAGATCGCCCGCGCCATGAACGCGCCGCTGATCACCTGGCACATCAAGTCCACGACCAAGGCCCACAACGGCCTCTACGAATACGACGCGGTTTCGCGCCTGCGGGACTCACAACTCGGCGAGGCGCGGGTCCACGACGTTCGCAACTACCTGAAGCCGGGCAAGCTGTGGGAGGCCTTCACCGCGCCGAACCGGCCGGTGCTGCTGATCGACGAGATCGACAAGGCCGATATCGAGTTTCCGAACGACCTGCTGCAGGAACTCGACCGCATGGAATTCTACGTCCACGAAACGGACGAGACGATCCGCGCCGAGGTCCGCCCGGTGGTGGTCATCACCTCGAACAACGAGAAGGAGCTGCCTGACGCCTTCCTGCGCCGCTGCTTCTTCCACTACATCCGCTTCCCCGACGCCGAGACGATGAAGGCCATCGTCGAGGTCCACTTCCCCGGCATCAAGCCCCGGCTCGTCTCCGAAGCGCTCAGGACCTTCTACGAACTGCGCGATACGCCGGGCCTGAAGAAAAAGCCGTCGACCTCGGAACTGCTGGACTGGCTCAAACTGCTGCTGGTGGACGACATCGATCCCGCCTCGCTTCGGGAGACCTCGCCGAACAGGCTGATCCCGCCACTGCACGGCGCGCTGCTGAAGAACGAGCAGGATGTTCACCTGCTGGAGCGTCTGGCGTTCCTGAGCCGGCGCGAAGGCTCGCGGCCCGGGGCCTGACACGCCGTGGATCAGATTCGAACACCCGACTTACCGCGATTTCACTGGATTATGGGGCTGCGGCGCGCAGGATAAGACCGTTCAAGGACTTCAGATGATGACGCTGCGTCCCATTCTTCTGCCGACTCTCTGCGCCGTGGCCGCCTTGGCTGGGGCGTGCGACGATTCCGTGCGGATATCCTCGACCCGCAGCGACACGAGCGGCAAGGGCGTGCTGAAGGTCGTCGAGGCCCTGCAGTGCCCGCAGACGGTCGGAAGCCTGACCCGCAAGGGCTCCGCCCAGTCCGAAGGCCGCGTCTGCACCTACGTCGGGCCCAAGGGCGCGGAGGTGACACTGCATCTGGCGCCGCTGGACGGCGGTGAACCGGCCGAGGTGCTGAAGGCGTTCGAGACCCGGTTGTCGGCCGCCTTGCCCGAGGCCGTGGCGCGCCTGAAGGCGTCCGCCGCCCAGGTGGACGCCGATCAGGCCCGGGCCGACGCAGAGGCGGCGCGGGCTGAGGCGCAGGCGGGGCAGGCCGCCGCCGAAGGCGACAGCGCCAGCGTCCGGGCGCCCGGCGTCGCCATCGACGCGAAGGGCGACGACGCCTCGGTCCGCCTCCCCGGCGTCAGCATCGACGCCAAGGGGGACAGGGCCAGCGTCCGCATCGGAGGCTTCCACATCGACGCCAACGACAGCGACGGCTCCGCCCGGATCACCACGTCCGGCGATGGCGAAGGCGACAGCGTCGTCGTCAACGCTCGCGACGACACGGCCGAGGTGCGGACGCGCGCCGGAGGCGGCGCCACGCGGGCGAGCTGGGTCCTGACGGACAATCGCGCATCCGCCTCCGGCTGGAAGCTGGTGGGCTACGAAGCGCGGGGTCCGGTCGGCGGTCCGTTGGTCGTGGCGACGGTGCGGTCGCGGGACAACGACCGCGACCGCGCGTTTCAGGACGCCCGGGAACTCGTCACGCTGAACGTCGGGGAATAAGCGTCCGCGGCCTTGATCGGCTGGCCGTGATGCGTCACCAACCCTGCCCACGAGAGCAGGATCAGAACTTGGCCGCATCGCCCCGCCCCTCCAAGGAGCCCCGCGCCTGGCAGCGGATGCTGTCGGGGCGCCGTCTCGACCTGCTGGACCCCTCCCCGTTCGACATCGAGATTGAGGACATCGCCCACGGCCTTGCCCGGGTCGCTCGCTGGAACGGCCAGACCGTCGGCGAGCACGCCTTCTCGGTGGCCCAGCATTCCTGCGTAGTCGAAGAGATCGCCGCTTACATCAAGCCGGGGCTTGCGCCGAAATGGCGTCTCGCGGCCCTGCTGCACGACGCATCGGAATACGTCATCGGCGACATGATCTCGCCCTTCAAGGCGGCGCTGGGCGTCAACTACAAGGCGTTCGAGGCCCGGCTGGAAGCCGCGATCCACGTCCGCTTCGGGCTGCCGGCCAAAAGCCCTGCCGAGATCAAGACCCTGATCAAAAAGGCCGACCGGGCCTGCGCCTTCTTCGAAGCCACGCAACTGGCCGGCTTCACCCGCAAGGAGTCGCTCGGCTTCTTCGGTTCGCCGCCGGCGGGCTATGACCTGACCATCGAGCCCCTGCCCGCCCCCGTGGCCCAGCAGCGCTACCTCGAACGGTACCGCGTGCTGGCGGAAGCCGTTGGACTGGTTCCGGCCGCCGACGCCTGGCACACGGAGTAGGCATGGCGGGTCAGGACGAACAGGGCGTTCGGATCGGCCTCTCCGCGGTCGTCATCGCCCTGCGCGACCGCAAGGCCTGCGTCCTGACCACCTCCGGCGACGGCGAGGGCCAGAGCGCTCTGCCCTTCGGACCTTTCGACCCGGCCCGCGACCGGACCTTCGAGATAGCGCTCCGGGACTTCGTGACCGCCCAGACCGGCTTTCGCCTCGGCTTCGTCGAGCAGTTGTACACCTTCGGGGACCTCGGGCGCGGATCGCCCCGCGCGACGCAGGGCCCCGAGCGACGGCGGGAGGTTTCGATCGGCTATCTCGCCCTCACCGCCGACGCCGCCGATACGCCTCAAGCCGACGCCCGCTGGACCCCGGTGCTGGAGGTCTTCCCATGGGAAGACCGGCGGGACGGCGCCGCTGACTGTCTGGGGCCCCTCGTCGACGCCCTTGCGACCTGGGCCGCGTCGGACCCGCGCCGACGGCTCAGAGTGGAGACCCTTTTCGCGACGGCTCCGACGCACCGTTGGAACGAGGAATGGGTGCTAGAGCGCTATGAACTGCTTTACGAGGCGGGCCTCGTCGCAGAGGCGGCGCGGGACCAGCAGCGGGAGTTCGCATCGCCCGCGCCCGGCCGTGCCATGGCGTCCGACCACCGCCGTATCCTCGCGACCGGCCTCGGCCGGTTGCGAAGCAAGCTGAAATACAGGCCGGTCCTGTTCGACCTGATGCCCGAAACCTTCACCCTGTCGGACCTCCAGACCGCGGCGGAGGCCGTGGCCGGCCTGTCTCTGCACAAGCAGAACTTCCGCCGGGGCGTCGAACGGACCGGTCTTGTGGCGCGCACTGGCCGCGTCTCGGGCGCCACCGGAGGCCGGCCCGCGGAGCTCTTCAGGAAGATCGATGCGGACCGATCCGCCGGAGAGGCCCTCGGCCTGCCGCTTCCGGCGCAGCGCTGACGGATTTCTCGGTCCGCCCGCTTGCGGCGCAGCCCGGCGGCCATTAGAGAAGCCGCTCGCTCGACCAAGCGTCTAATCGGCCCCGCGGAGAGGTGGCAGAGTGGTCGAATGTACCGCACTCGAAATGCGGCGTGCCTTTACGGGTACCGTGGGTTCGAATCCCACCCTCTCCGCCACCGGCCTTTGTTTCGAAGACAACATTGGCCTCCTGGCCAACCACCGATCAGAGATGCGGAGCCGACTGCCGTCAGCGCGGCGGCGGTGCAGTCGCTCACCAGCGGCGGCGTGGCGGCGAAGCCAAGCCCTGCAGCTCGCTCGCGAAAGAGGCGTGATCCTCAAGGTCTGCGTCGTCGCCGAGCGTCTGCGCCAGCGCTTCAGCCTCGCCGATCAGGTCGAGCACCTCTGCGTTGATCCCGCTTCCCAGCGTGACCAGCGCGCGCGCACGCGCTCTCAGCAGCAGCACGCCCGCCAGCGGAAATCGGCCGGCCAGGCGAGACGACCATAGCGGTACGTCGTCGTGACCACCGCGCAGTTCGGTTTGACGCGCGACCACGAGATCAGCGGCTTCGCGCAGCGCCGGCCAGTTCATCAGGAAGGCGAGGCCCTTCATCAGGTCGGGATGTCTCCGGGCTGAGTCGAAGGCGCGATCGAGGGCGATGACGTCTTCGAAGTCGTCGAGTTTGGCGAGCAGCATGCGCAGGACTTCGGAGGAAAGGGAGCGCTCGAAGACGCGCCAACGCGCCGCGTCGGCGTCTTCGGTGCGGCCCTCAGCGTCCAGCACGGCGATTTCGGCCGCCAACCAAACCTCGGACGGCGCCTCCGCTTCAGGTTTACGGCCGCGCCTGGGGAATTGCGGCGCGACAGGCGCACGAGCGGTCTCAAGCGCCGCGCGGGCTTCAGCGGCGCGACCGGCCTCGGCCAGGCGGCGCGCGGTCTCGGCTGCGATATCGGGTTTGAGAACGTCGTCGTCCCGGAGGGAGGCGATCCACGCATCGAGATCGCCGCAGCGGTCGGCGAGCTTGCGCACGACGAGTGCGAGCCGGCCTGACGGCCTCGGTTTGCCGCGTGTGACGTCGGTCAGCAGCCGCCTGGCGAGCTCCGGGCTGAGGGCTGACGCGCCCCGGCCGATCCACGACGCCCACTGGTTGAGACGCGTCGCCAGAGCCTCTTCCAAGACCGGCGCAGCCAGATCGGGTCCGGCTTCTGAGGCGAGTTGGGCCAGGTCGGTCGACGCCGCGTCGAACAATAGCGGCAGCTCGCCCTTCGCGTCGCCGACGCGCGCGCTGAGGAGCGGATAGAGATCGAACCAGACGACGAGGCGATCCAGGGCAAGCTTCAGATCAAGCGGGGCCAGGCGATCGACGATGATGCGTCGCAGTGCATCGAGGTCCTGGAGCAGCGCTGGCCGCTTCCGCCATGAGACGCGTGTGCGGCTCGTCGCGAGCGTCGTAAGACGCTTGTCGAGCTCAAATGCAAGGTCAGCTGCGCTGATTTCCGCGGCGAGTTCCATTCGGAGACGCCGCTTCAGGTTGGCGTCCGAAGACGCGGCTTCGTTCAGCAGCGTGGCGAGACGCTCCGCTCCAAGTGTCAGAAGGTTGGCCCTGGTTACCGTCTTGGTCGCTTTGGAGACGCGTTTCGCCATCAGGTCGGTAGACAGCAGGTCGCCTTAGTTGTGCAAGCGGCCAGACGCAGGCGGTCCGGCCTTCCCCACGCCTGTGCTTGACGGGGTGAGGCGCGCGCCAGCATAAGGTCCGCCGTCGCGACGGCGGCCGGTTTAGCTCAGTTGGTAGAGCGCCAGTTTTGTAAACTGGATGTCGCGGGTTCGAGTCCTGCAACCGGCACCATCCTGCTTCGCGCGATGCGCTTCGCAGGACGCGTCCCGCCGGACGCGCGTGAATCGGTCCGCCCTGCGAAGCCTCCGCGAAGCAGGGTCAGCCGCCGCCCAGCGCGACCGAAATGCGCCAGACCACGAAGGCCGCCAGATAGGCCAGGGCGAACATGTAGACGACCATCACCCACATCCACTTCCACGAGTTCAGCTCGCGCTTCACCACGCCCAGGGTCGCGACGCATTGCGGCGCGAAGACGTACCAGGCGAGGAAGGCCAAGCCGGCGCCCAACGGCCACTGGGCGGCCAGGGTCGCGCCCAGCAGGCTGGTGGCGCTCTCGGCGTCGGCGACCGCGTAGACGGTGCCCAGCGCGGCCACGGCCACCTCGCGCGCGGCCATGCCGGGCACGAGAGCGATGACCATCTGCCAGTTGAAGCCGATGGGGGCGAAGATCGGCTCCAGCGCGTGGCCGATCATGCCGGCGAAGCTGTAGTCGATGGCCGGCTCGGTGGCGCCGTCGGGCGGATAGGGGAAGGTCGCCAGCGCCCAGACGATGATCATCAGCGGCAGGATGATCCGGGCCGCCCGCTCGAGGAAGATCCGCGCGCGAAGCCAAAGATTGAACAGGACGCTCTTCCAGTCGGGCGTCTTGTAGGCCGGCAGCTCCATCATGAAGGGCTCGACCGCGCCGCGCCAGAACACCTTGCGGATGACGAAGGAGACGATCAGGGCGCTGACGATGCCGGCGGCGTAGAGGCCGAACATCACCAGTCCCTGCAGGCTGGCGAAGCCCCACACCTGCTCGTTCGGGATGAAGGCGGAGATGATCAGGGTGTAGACCGGAATCCGGGCGGAACAGGTCATCAGCGGCGCGACCATGATGGTGGCCAGCCGGTCGCGCTTGGAGTCGATCACCCGCGCCGCCATGACGCCGGGGATGGCGCAGGCGAAGCTGGACAGCAGGGGAATGAAGGCCCGCCCGTGCAGCCCCGCGCCGCCCATGATCCGGTCCATCAGGAACGCAGCCCGGGCCATGTAGCCGAAGTCTTCCAGCAGGATGATGAACAGGAACAGGATGACGATCTGGGGCAGGAAGACCAGCACGCCGCCGACGCCCGAGATCACCCCGTCGACGATCAGGCTCTGGACGACGCCGTCCGGCACGACCGCGGCCACACCGGCCCCGACCGCCGTCAGCAGCCCCTCGATCCCGTCCATCAGCGGCGTGGCCCAGGCGAACACCGCCTGGAACATCACGAACAGCAGGGCCAGCAGGATCACCAGTCCGCCGACCGGATGCAGCAGCACGGAGTCGATGCGGCCCGTCAGGGTGTCGGGGCGTTCGGGCGGGCGGACGCAGGCCTTCATGACCCGTTCGGCTTCGCGGGCGGCGCCACGCAGGGCGGCGGCGTCGGGCGCGATCCAGACGCTCGCCGGGCTGGCGAAGGGAGCGGCGTCCACGGCGGCGGAGACGGCGGCCGTCAGTTCCTCGATGCCCCGGCGGCGCGTGGCGACCGTGGTGACGATGGGCACGCCCAGTTCGGCGGCAAGGCGGTCCAGATCAATCCGCAAGCCTTGGCGCTGGGCGATGTCGTACATGTTGACCGCCAGCACCATCGGCCGACCGACGGCTTTCAGTTCCAGCACCAGCCTCAAGACGAGCCGCAGGTTGGTGGCGTCGGCGACGCAGACGATGACGTCCGGCGCGGGCTCTCCCGCCAGCCGTCCGAGCACGGCGTCGCGGGTCACCTCCTCGTCGGGGCTGCGGGCGCGGAGCGAATAGGTGCCGGGCAGGTCGAGCACCGACAGCGTCCGGCCGTCCGTCGAACGGATCAGACCCTCCTTCCGCTCGACGGTCACGCCGGCGTAGTTCGCGACCTTCTGGTGGGCGCCGGTCAGGGCGTTGAACAGCGCCGTCTTGCCGCTGTTGGGATTGCCGACCAGCGCGACGCGCGCGCTTCGCACCGCCATGTCCATCAGGCTGCGGCTTCTTCGGCGACCAGGGCCATGGCGGGCTCCGCGGCGGGTTCCAGCCGAACCGTCAGCCGCGCAGCCTCGTGGCGGCGCAGGGCCACGCGCATGTCGTCGACCTTCATGGCGATGGGATCGCGCCCGATCAGACCCTCGTGCAGCAGCTCGATGCGCGCGCCCTCGACGAAGCCGAGCTCGAGCAGGCGGCGCTCGACCTCCAGCGCGTACTCGTCGCCGGCCTCGCCTCCGCCGACCTGAACGATCACGCCGCGATCGCCGCGCCGGGCTTCGCTGAGTTTCTGGGTGTGGGGCATCAGGCTCTGGAACCGGAGGCGCGGCCAGTCGCGCCTGTTGACACTGATTATCAGGTGCGACTGCGATCCGTCCAGTGGCGCGAGGTCGCGCCCGGTTGCAGACCGGCCCGGCTGGGGTATCAAGGGCCGTCACTGGAGCCGCCCGATGATCCGCCCCGCCCTGCTCGCCTGCGCCCTGGTCCTGTCCGCCTGCGGAGACGGTTCAGGGTCGGAGAAGGCTGCCTCGGCGCCGGCGCGGCCCGCGCCCACGCCCGCCGAGAAGGCGGCCCTGCTGGCCGCGTTGCCCGCGCCTTGGAACGCCGCCGATCTGGAGAACGGCCGCCGCGTCTTCGCCCGCTGCCGCTCGTGCCACACCATCACCGAGGGCGGCCCCAACATGACCGGCCCGAACCTCTACGGCGTGTTCGGGAGGGAGGCGGGGACGGCCGCGAAGTACAACTACTCGACCGCGGTGCGCGAAGCGGACTTCGTCTGGGACGCCACGCGGCTGGACGACTGGCTGGAGAACCCGCGCACCTTCCTGAAGGGCACGAAGATGAGCTTCGCCGGCATCCCCGACCCGACCGACCGCCGCGACGTCATCGCCTTCCTGAAGGTCGAGACCGGCTACGCGCCGCCTCCGGCCTCCTGACGGCTATTCCGCCGCCGCCGGGACCGCATCGTTGGCGGTGGCTTCCGTCGCCTCCCACTCCTCGATCTTGCGGGCGGTGTACTCCGGCGACTTGGTGAACCGCGCCAGCACACCATAGATCACTGGCACCACGAACAGCGTCAGCACCGTGGCGAACATGGCCCCGGCGAAGATGACCACCCCGATGGTCTGGCGGCTGCCGGCGCCGGCGCCCTGCCACAGGACCAACGGCAAGGCGCCGAAGGCCGTGGCGATGGAGGTCATGATGATCGGGCGCAGTCGCAGGGTCGACGCCTCGACGATGGCCTCGTGGATCGAACGGCCCTGATCGCGCAGCTGGTTGGCGAATTCGACGATCAGGATGCCGTTCTTGGCCGCCACACCGATCAGGATGATCAGGCCGATCTGGCTGTAGATGTTCAGGCTCGAGCCCGCCATCAGCAGGCCGAACAGCCCGCCCGCCGCGGCCAAAGGCACGGTCAGCATGATCACCGCCGGGGTGATCCAGCTTTCGAATTGCGCCGCCAGCACCAGGAAGACGAGCAGCAGGGCCAGACCGAACGCCGCCGCCACGGCGCCCCCGGCCTCCTGCTGGTCCCGCGCCGCGCCACCCCATTGGGTGGTGACCACGCCCTCGGGCTGCCGCTCGGCGACCTGGGTCATGAACTCCGTGGCGTCCACCAGCGTCGTCCCGGGGTTCAGGTCGGCGGAGATCGAGATCGCCCGCTGCCGGTCCAGCCGCCGCCGGTCAGGCGTGTCGCCGGACGTCTGGGTGGTCACCACCGCCGAGAGCGGCACCAGCTGGCCGCTGCCCGTGGAGACGTACAGCGACTCGAGATCCGCGACGGTGCGCCGCTCGTCCCGCTCGGTCTGCAGGATGACGTCGTACTCCTGCCCGCCGCGCAGATAGGTGGTGGCCCGGCGCGAGCCGAACATGGTCTCGAGCGTGCGCCCGATGCTCTGGGCCGAGACGCCCAGCGCCGCCGCCTTCTCGGGATCGACGTCAACCAGCAGGCGCGGCGCATTGGGTTCGTAGTTCAGGCGGGGCCGGGAGAAGCCCGGGTTTTCCAGCGCCGCGGCCAGAACCGGCTGCAGCCAGTTGTAGATGTCCTCGTACTCCGCGCCCGTGACGACCATCTCGATGGAGTTGGAGTTGCCGCCGCCGCGCTGGAAGGCGCCGGGCACCGAGGCGTTGACCTGGGCGTCGGTCTGGCCGCGCAGCTTGCCGTTCAGCTCCTGGGCGATTTCGTCGGCGGCGCGGTCCCGTTCGGACCAGTCGGCGAGGATCAGGCTGCCGTTGCCCGAGTTGAAGCTGCCGCCGCCGAAGCCGGGGGCGGAGATCAGATAGCTGTCGGCCTCCCCGGTCGCCTTGTACTCGGCGAGGATCGGTTCGATGCCCATCATGATGCGGCGGGTGTAGTCAAAGCCGGCGCCCTCGGGGCCCTGCACGCGGATCTGCACCCGCCCGCGGTCTTCCTCCGGCACCAGTTCGCTGGGCAGGGCGAAGAACATGACGGCCGCGCCTGCGCCGACGGCGACGATCAGGCCGGCGACGCCGATGACGGCGATCCGCTTGCCCAGCATCGCCTGCAGCGAGTTCTGGTAGGAGTTTCGCAGCGCGTCCATGCCGCGGTCGACATTGCGCGCCACCCATCCGCCGCTCGACGCCGGCCGCAGGATGCGCGAGGCCAGCATCGGCGACAGGGTAAGGGCGAGGAAGGCCGAGAAGGCCACCGCCGCTGCGATCGCCGCCGCCAGCTCCACGAACAGCCGGCCGACGTATCCCGGCAGGAACAGCAGCGGCGCGAACACCGCCAGCAGCACCACCGTGGTGGCGATGACGGCGAAGAAGACCTGCCGCGCGCCGCGCTCGGCGGCGACCAGCGGCGGCTCGCCGTGATCCAGCCGGCGCTGGATGTTCTCGGTCACCACGATGGCGTCGTCGACGACAAGGCCGATCGCCAGCACCAGCGCCAGCAGGGTCAGCAGGTTCAGCGAGAAGCCCAGCGGGGCCAGCACGATGAAGGTCGACAGCAGACAGATCGGCGCCACCACCGACGGAATGAACGCCGCTCGCAGGCTGCCCAGGAAGATGAAGTTGACCAGCGCCACCAGCGCCAGCGAGATGCCGATGGTGATCCAGACCTCGTCGATGGCGTGCGAGGTGAAGACCGAGTTGTCCGAGCCGACGACCAGTTCCGTGCCCTGCGGCAGGCTGGGCCGGATTTCCTCGATCGCCTGCTCGACGCCTTTGGAAATGGCGAGGTCGTTCGACTGCGCCTGACGGGTGATCGCGAGACCGATCTGGTCCTGTCCGTTGCCGCGGAACAGACGGCGGTCCTCGGCGGGCGCTTCCACGACCCGGGCGATGTCGCCGAGGCGCGTGACGTAGCTGGTCTGGCCCTGGATTGCGCCCGAGGCTCCGCTGGGCAGGGCTGTGGCGCTGCCGGCCGAGCCGCTGGCGGTCGTGGCGCCGGAAGATGATCCACGCGTGCCGATCGGCAGCTGACGGAAATCCTCAGCGCGCGCGTAGGTGCGGGCGACGCGGACCGTGTAGTCCTTCTCGCCGGACTCAAGCTGGCCGGCGGGCAGTTCGACGTTCTGGGTCGTCAGCGCGGTTTCAACATCGCTGACCGTCAGGCCACGCGCCGCCAGAGCCGCCGCGTCCAGCCAGATGCGCATGGCGTAGCGCTGCTCGCCGTAGATCTGCACCTGGGCCACGCCCGGCACCGTGGCGAGGCGGTCGATCAGGTAGCGGTCGGCATAGTCCGTCAGCTCGAGCCGGTTCATCGCCGTCGAGCGGAGGAACAGGATCATGATCGGCTGGCTGTCGGTGTCGGCCTTGGCCACCTCCGGCGGCTGGGCCTGATCCGGCAGACGTCCCACCACGCGCGACACCCGGTCGCGCACGTCGTTGGCGGCGTCGTCGATGTTGCGGTCCAGCGAAAACTCGATGGAGACGTTCGAGCGTCCGTCGCGGCTGGAGGAGTTGATCCGTTCGACGCCCTGGATCCCGGCGATCTGCTGTTCGATCGGCTCGGTGATCCGGCTTTCGATGACCTCGGCCGAAGCCCCCGCGTAGCTGGTGCTGACCGATACGATGGGCGGATCGACGTCCGGCAGTTCCCTCACCGGCAGGAAGAAGAAGGCCGCGGCCCCGATCACGCACAGGACGATGGCCGCGACCGCCGCGAAGACGGGGCGGCGGACGGCGATGTCGGACAGCATCATTGCGCGGCGGCCTTGGCGGGCGCGGCGGCGCGGGCCGGCGGACGGGCCTGTCCGCCCGCCTGCGCCGGTCGGCCCTGACCCGAACCGGCCACCCGGACCGGCGCGCCCGGCTGGATGCGGTTGAGGCCCGACCCGACGATGCGGTCGCCGGCGCTGAGGCCGGACAGGATTTCCACGAACCCGCCCTCGACGGCGCCGGTTTCGACCTCGACCCGCTGAGCGGTTGAGCCGCGTTCGCCCTTGGCGATGCGATAGACGAAGGCGCCGTCGCCTTCATACTGGACCGCTGCCTCCGGCGCGGCGGCGGAGGTCCGCTGGCCTTGCTGAACCGCGACCCGCACCGCCATGCCCGGCCGGATGCGACCGCCCGGATTGGGGATCTCGGCCCGCGCGGTGACAGCGCGGGTCTGCTCGTTGATGCGGGTGTCGATCAGGGCGATGCGGCCGTTGAAGGTCTCGTCGCCATAGGCGTCGATGGTGGCGCTGATCGGCGTTCCCGTCCGCAGCACACCCAGATAGCGCTCCGGTACGGGGAAATCGACGCGGACCACGTCGATGTCGTCCAGGGTGGTGATGATCCCGCCCGGACTGACCAGCGTCCCGGCCGTGACCGAACTCAGTCCGAGCACGCCAGCGAACGGAGCCCGGATCAGCCGGTCCCCGCGCCGGGCCTGCGCAGCGTTCAACGAGGCGCGCGCGGTGGCCAGCCCCGTCTCCGCATCTTCGGCGGTCACACGGGGAGCGATGCCCCGGTCGGCCAGGGTCTTGTAGCGGTCGTACTGGCGTTGAGCCTGTGCGACCTGTGCCCGGGCCTCGATGATTCCGGCGTCTTCCTCGCGCGCCTGAAGCTCGACCAGCGGCGCGCCGGCCGCCACCCTCTGACCGTCGCGGAACAGCACGCGGGTGATCAGTTCGCTCGTCGACGAGGTGATGTTGACCGACCGCCGGCCCCGGGCCACGCCTAGGACGCGGATTTCGTCGGTGAAGGGACGGGCGGTCACCACGGCCTCTGAGATGGTCTGCCCCCGTCCGCCGCCAGGACCGCCGCGGCCGCCCGGGCCGCCGCCCGCCTTCTCGTCGCCCGCGAACGCCATCCTCAGGATCACCGCCAGCACCATAAGGCCCAGCAGGACGGCGGCGGCGACGAGGAAGAAGTGGCGTTTGATCACGCGGAGGCTCTCTGGCGATGGAACGAGCCGACTTAGCGCCTGAGGCCGTCGACGCAACAGAAGTTCGTGTAACGGAGTCTGTTCCGGTTTCCGTCGCGGCGCCGGGCGCCTTGATGTCGCAGTCAGAACCGGCGCCAGACCGCGACCACCGGGCCCGCCGCCAGCGGGGTTTCACGACCCGCCACGGCCTGCCTCCAGCCGGCCTGCAGACTCCAGTTTCCGAGATCGCGCACAATGGAGGTCTCGAGGGAGAGCCACCGCGCGCCGCCGTCGTCCGCCTGCCCGCCGTAGGCCTGCGCCAGAATCATCCAGCGCTCCGAAAATCTCGCGCCCGCGGCTGCGTCTATCCGCGTCTCGTCGGGCAGGCCCTGACGCATCCGACGCGCCGCCTGCAGTTCCACAAACGAGCCGGAGTGCCGCAGGCGTCCGCCGGAGCCGCCGAACGAGCGGCCGACAGACGCGCGGACCTCCCAGTCGTGCTCGCCCTGCCCCGGCGCAGCATAGCCGGCGTTGCGGCCCTCGCCGCCGTCGGCGTAGCCGCCATAGAAGCTGACGGCGGTCCGGTCGTCCCGCCACACCTGCCAGGTGGCGCCGAGTTCGATCGGCCCGCGACCTTCGTAGTCGACGAAAGCGTCTTCGCCGGACTGCCAGTCGCCCTTGAACTGCAGCGTGATGCGTTCGGTCAGGCCATACTCCGCGAACACGGCCAGCGCTGTGTCGTGCCGGGACTCCGGCAGATCAGCAGGGGCTCCGTCAGGCCCGAAGCCGCGATCGGCGCGCATGTCCTCGTACTTGAAGATGATCTGGGCGCTTCCGGCCGGCTGCACCCAGGGTCCGGCCTCGACCGACCCCGAACCGAGGAGCGCCGCGAATCCCAAAACCAGCCCCCCGGCCTTCTTCACTGGTCGTAGCCGGGAGACCTTCGATCCAGCATTCGCAGGGCGCCCGGCCAGGCAAGCGCGGAAATGAAGCCGATGCCCCTGCCCTGCTCCTTCGTCTCGGCCTGGGCGGCGTCGGGCGCGAACAGGACGTGCTCGCGTCCGCCGGACAGGGCCGCGACCTGCTGCGCGCAGGCGCGCTCGAGGAAGAACATGCCGATCCAGGCCTGCGCGGCCGTCTGACCGACCGCCAGCGTGCCGTGATTGCGTAGCAGCATCAGCGGCTTGTCGCCCAGATCGGCCACCAGCCGTTCACGCTCCTCATGGTTCAGGGCCAGACCTTCGTAGCCGTGATAGGCGACCTGATGCTGCAGCAGGCAGGCGTTCTGGCCGATGGGCAGCAGCCCTTCCTGCTGCGCCGCCACGCCGACGCCGGCGACCGTGTGCAGATGGATGACGAAATGGGCGTCCTCCCGCGCGGCATGGATCGCCGAATGGATGGTGAAGCCGGCCGGATTGATGAAGCTGGTCGTGTCCTGGACGATGTTGCCTTCGAGATCGACCTTCACCAGACAGGACGCCGTCATCTCTTCGAAATACCACCCGTATGGGTTGATCAGGAAGTGATGCTCAGGGCCGGGAACCCGGGCCGATATATGGGTGAAGATCATGTCGTCCCACCCATGCAGCGCCACCAGCCGGTACAGCGCCGCCAGCTCTACTCGGGCCGTCCACTCAGCCTCCGAGACCCGGGACTTGAGAGAAGGTGTCGCGCCGTCGGCCATGGTCGTCGTCCTCGCTGTACCCACACGCTCGCGCTGCACGGGCGCGGCGTCAAGATTCAGCTTCCGTTAACCGCGTCTTAGGCTCCCGCTTTCTACCATCCGCGCGTCGAATCCCCGTCGGCCTGCCGGAGATGTCCGTGGTCCTCGTTCAACTGGTTCCCGCCGCCCAGCCGCTGACGGGAGCTCCGAGCGCCGCCGATCTCCTGGCTCTGGCGCACAACAGCAGTCCCGAGGCGCGTCAACGGCTGCTGCTGGGCGTCCTGGCCCTGTGCGACGCCAGCCCCCCGGCCGGCGAGTTGTCACCCGTTCTCGGAGAAATCTTCCTCACCCTCGCCCGGCAGGCGGAGCGCGAGGTCCGCAAGGTCCTGGCCGAAAAATTGGCCAGCGCCGACTGGGCCCCGGCCGCGCTCGTCAATGTGCTGGCGCTGGACGAAATCGAGATCGCCCGGCCCGTGCTGGCGGCGAGCCCGATCCTGAAAGACGACGACCTGCTGAAGGTCATGATCGAGGCCTCGCTCGAGCATCAGATCGCGGTCGCCCGCCGCCCGCACATCAGCGGCCGGGTCGCGGATGCGGTGATCGAGCGCGGCGAGCCCGCGGTGCTGACGGCGCTGGCGACCAACCGGACCGCCGAGCTCAGCGTCGAGGGCGTCCGCAGGCTGGTCGAGCACTCCCGGCGCGTCGCCGCCCTTCGCGCCCCGCTGACGCGGCACCCTCGCCTGACGGAAGCGCTGGCGGAACAGTTGTATCAGTGGGTCGGCGCCGCCCTGCGCCAAACCCTGGCCGCCCGCTTCAATGTCGACGAAAAGGCTCTTGGCGTCGCGGTCTACGACGCCGTCGCCGGGGTCATGAGACCGGTCGAAGTCGAAGACTCTTCCCAAGACGACGCCGAACGGGACGAGATGGAGCGCCGCCTGATCGACAAGCTGCAGGCCGCGGGGCAGCTCCGGCCCGGCTTCCTCGTCCGCGCCGTTCGGGAAAAGCGGCTGAGCCTGTTCGTTCATGGCCTGTCGACCCTGAGCGGTCTCGCCACGACCGACATCCGAAAGGCGCTGGCGGCCCCGACGCCGGAAGCCCTGTACTACGCCTGCGCCGCCGTCGGCATCGACCGTGCGGTGTTTCCGACCCTGCTGACCGAGTTGCGCGCCCTCAATCACAATCTGCCGGGCGACAGAGGCGACTCCGTGTGGCAGCGGGGAGCGCTGTCGGAGGCCTCTGCGGCGCGCGCCTTCCGCGCATTGCACAACGCACAGCGACCCGACCTTCACGTCGCCGTTTGACATCGCTGCGCGGCTCGGCTTGCGTGTGCGGGTGACCGAGCCCGCCGCGACCGACCTGCGCATCGCCTTCGTGGCCTCGGATCGGCCCGAGGCGCTGGCCGCCCGCGCGCGGCTGGCGTCTCTCTACGGCTCGGTCCCGCCGGAGGAGGCGCAGGTGATCGTCGCCCTCGGCGGCGACGGCTTCATGCTGGAGACCCTGCACACGGTCATGGAGCGGCGCATCCCGGTCTTCGGCATGAACCGCGGCTCGGTGGGCTTCCTCATGAACGATTACGCCGAGGACGACCTGTTGGAGCGACTGGCGAGCGCGGGCCGGGCGGTGATCCATCCGCTGCAGATGGACGCCTGGACCGAGGCCGGTGCGGTTCACAGCGGTCTGGCGATCAACGAGGTCTCGCTGCTGCGCCAGACACGCCAGAGCGCCAAGCTGCGGATCAGCGTCGACGGGCGGGTGCGGCTGGAGGAGCTGTCCTGCGACGGTTGCCTGCTGGCGACGGCGGCGGGCTCCACCGCCTACAATCTGTCCGCCCACGGCCCGATCATCCCGCTGGAGTCGCGCGTGCTCGCCCTGACGCCGATCAGCGCCTTCCGGCCCCGGCGTTGGCGCGGGGCCTTGCTGCCGCACGAGGCCAAGGTCTGTTTCGAGGTGCTTGAGGCGGACAAGCGCCCGGTCAGCGCCACCGCTGACAGCTTCGAGGTCCGTCGGGTGACCAGGGTCGATGTGCGCGAGCGCCGGGACATCGCCCTGACGATGCTGTTCGACGCGGGCCGGTCATTCGAGGAGCGGGTTCTGGCCGAGCAGTTCGCTTCCTGAACCCGTGCACCGTTTTTTAGGAAGGTGGCGGCACACTCCAGCGTCCATTCTCAGGAGTCAGCCGTGAGCAACCCGGCACAGGTCATCCGCCCGCCCAACACCCTTCGCATGAAGGTCGGTGGCGGATTCGGCGGCATCGACGCCAGCGCCATCGCCAGGGCGGAAGAGGCGCTGAAGGCCATGTCGTCCCAGTTCGGGCAGTGGCTGCAGGACGAAATCGTCAAGCTGGACAAGGCGCAGGCCGACATCCGGACTCAGGGCTACAATGCGCAGACGGCCGAAGCGCTGTACTTCCGCGCCCACGATCTGAAGGGCCTGGGCTCGACCTACCAGTATCCGCTGGTGACGCGGCTGGCGGGCTCGCTCTGCAAGATGATGGACGATCCGGCCAAGCGGCTGGCGGCGCCCCTGATCCTGCTCGACGCCCACATCGACGCCATCAAGGCGGTGGTGCGCGACGAGATCCAGACGGACGACCATCCGGTCGGCAAGGCGCTCGCCGAAACGCTTGAAGCGCAGGTCGCGCAACACCGGGCCTGACGGCGGGCTATCCCGGCGTCGACGCGCCCGCCGCTCAACGGTAGAGCCTGTTCAGGCGGCGGCGCTTATTCCGGCTCTCGCGGGCAGCGGATCGTGGTCCAGCCGATCCATGAGATAGGCAAGATCCTCCCGCGGGGCGTTGGGCCGCTGGGTCAGGAATCGCTCCAGCATCAGGCGCCGGAAGTCATCGCCCGATGTATCGGCGCCTTCAGCCTGAAGCTGACGCCACGTGTCCACCCCCGCGCGGAAGGCCTGAAACAGTCTCGGCGGCAGGCCGGCGCGGTCGTAGACGGCCTTGAGGCCCAGGGAGCCTGCGTCATGGATCATCAGCGAGGCGCGGGCGACGGGCGTGCCCGCCAGCTCCGACATGCCGTGCTCGAACAGGCCCATCTGACCGCGCGCCAACGCCCGCAGCAGCAGCGACGGGGTCAGGGCGCGGCGGGCGTTCAGAGTCGCGGCGAACTGGCCCAGATCGGCCTGTCCTGACGCTTGGTCGACCAGATCGACGGTGGCCCGCTCCCGCGCGAAGCCGGCCAGGCGGATCGCCAGTTCGGGCGCGACGGCGTGGCGGGTGACCAGATGCTCGCGCACCGCGTCGGAGGCCAGTTCGACCAGCCGCTCGGTGACGGAGAGCGGCAGAACCTGGCGGTAGGCGATCGCGGCGATGACGTCGGGCGAGGCGCCGAACCGGTCGACGCACACGCCCAGCGCCGCTTCGGCGACGTCCGCATTGTCGTTGGCGGCCAGCGCGCGGACGGCCTGTTCGCAGCCGACCTCGGCCACGGCGTCGGCCACGTCGCGGCCGACGCGCGGACGGCCGGCGACGGCGACCTGCCGCACGGCCGAACCGGCGCGCACGATCTCGATCAGGTCTTCGTCGGTGAAGGCCGGGGAGAAGTTGATGATCGGCAAGGCGACGCTGTCCACGTCCGCGGCCAGTTTGCGCGCCACGTCGCGGGGGATCAGGTCCGAAGCCTTGAGCGTCACGGCCATGGCCCGCCGGACCAGCTCGGCGGCGTCCTGGGCCAACATGCGGAGGATCTTCTGGGCCGCGTCGCGGTCCGCCTCGCTCAACTCAGCCCGATCCATGCTGCGGCAGAGCTTGTGCGTCGCCGCCGCGCGCTCATCCTCGTCGGGGGCCTTGATCAGCCGGTGGATGTCGATCTCAGTCAGGCGGGCGCGATAGGCGGTCATGTCAGTATCCAGGGTCTCGCCGGGCACCTTGGCCCCGCATCCCTAACGGGCGGTTTACCATGGGCGGATTCGCCTAGATTCGCTTGGCCTCTCCCGGACCGAAGGCGCCGCCGAAGCCGCCGTTCTTCCCGTCCCCGTCCTGGCCCAGCAGCAGGGCGAGGAGGCTCTGATCCTGCTTCAACCGGTCCAGCCGGGCGGCCAGCGCCTTGTCGCGTTCGCTGAGATCGGGGGCGGCCAGGCTCGACGGCGAACCCGACCCCGCCGCGGGAGCCCCCTCGCCCGCGCTGCGCTGGAGGTTCGCGTGCACCTCGGCCACGGTGGCCGGACGGCCGTCGCGGTAGAAGATCGAGCGGTTCGCGGCGGCGGCTTCGGGGAAGATCGCCGCGGCGCTGGCGCCCGGGCGCCGGTCCATCGCGTCCATCAGCTGGGCGGCGCCTGCGGGTCCGAGGAAGTGGGCGGCGTAGAGATCGCCGGCCCCCGGCTCCCGCCCCGACCGGCCCCGCAGGTAGGCCGCATTGGAAGCGGTCAGCTCCGCCGCCATGGTCGAGGCGGCCTGCGGATCGAAGCGCAGATCCAGCACGACGTTGCGGGCCGAGCCTTCGACGCGCCAGCGGCCGTCGCCGCCGCGATAGATCAGGTCCGCATACTGGCCGTAGCCGTGCTTGGCCCCGTGGGTCTTCACCGTGCCGAGCCAGGTCTGCTCGATGAACTGGAACAGGCCGGCCGCAGAGGAGGTGCGCGCCTTGGCCGAGGGGTTCATCGCGCTCTCGCGCCGGGCGGTGCGCACCAGAAAGTCCGCGTCCACGCCGGTCGCGTTCGAGGCGCGCCGGATGGCCGCCTCGACTCCTCCAGACGATGGAATCGCTCCGAGGTTCATACGCATCAGGCTGTGGTCTCATGGTTAATCAAACCCTAACGCGGCTTTTTGGCCACGGGGATAACCCCGGTCTTTTTCGAACGCAGCGCCGCCGCAAACTTGCCGCGAGCCGCGCGCTCAACTTGGCCGTGGGACGCTGTGGGGACGGCGAGACAGGGAGTGACGGCCATGATGATCAAGACCGCGGGCGGCCCGGGAATGGTGCACCCGATCGACTTCAACGAACGCAGGCAGCCCCGATTTTCGCGGGCGACCTGGATCGCGACGGGAGCCGTGCTGGCGTTCCACGCGGCGCTGGGCGCGGCGCTCTACTATCAGCGGTTCGAGCTGCCGGCCCCGACTGACCGCCCCCAGCCGCCGATCATCGACGTGATTACATTCACGATGCCGAAGCCGCCCGAGCCGGTGAAGTCGGAGGTTCCACCGGCGCCCAATCCTCCGGTGAACATCACGCCGCTCCCAACCACGCCGACCGATACGCTCCCGGTGGTCCGGGCCGACGATCCGCCGGGCGACACCACGGTGCTGACGTTCGACAAGCCTGTTGTCATCTCCCAGCCGGACAGCACGGCTCGTGAGCCGGTGGTGACGCAGCCACGGGTCATCACCAACCCCAGCTGGGATCGGCAGCCGACGGGTGAGCAGATGATGCGGGCCTATCCGTCCCGCGCGCAGACGGCCGGCATGTCCGGCTCGGCCTCCCTGAACTGCCTCGTCCTTCCCAATGGCTCGGTGACCGATTGCAACGTGACGCGGGAGACGCCCGGCGGCTACGGCTTCGGCCGGGCGGCCCAGTCGCTGTCGCGCTACTTCCGCATCAACCCGCGGACGGTGGATGGAGCGGCCGAGGGGTCGCGCGTGGCGATCGGCCTGCGCTTCACCCTGCCGGAAGACTGATCAGGCCAACCTGAGCGGGTCGAGGGCCGGCGCGTCCCTACCGGGCGGCTGGCCCTCGACGCCGTCGGCGACGACCCGGGCCACCAGCGGCCCGAGCAGCCAGCCGTTGCGACGCGGCGCCAAGGCCAGATGCAGCCCGGGCTCGCCTGACGGGCCGGCCAGCGGCAATCCGTCCGAGGTCGCGCCCCTGACGCCGACCCGGGTGGGTCCGACCGCGGCCGAGGCGCCCAGGAGCGCCAATCCCGCACGGACCTGCGCCTCGGCTTCCGCGGCGTCGGGCGTCAGGTCGCGCCGGCCGGGCTCCATGGTGGCTCCGATCACGACGCCGGCCTCCGTCGGAGCCGCATAGACCCCCTCGGCCCGGACCACGCGAGGGAGGCTGACCCCGGTGACGGGCGTGAGCTGCCCCCGGATGGGCGTGATCCCGTCCACAAGCGCGGCGACCGCCGGCGGCAGGCCGCCTATCGCCGGTTCGGCCCCTGTCGCCAGCACCAGCGCCGGCGCGAACCACACCCGCCCGTCCTCGGCCGCGACCCGCCAGCGGCGGCCCTCGCCGGATACGGCGGTCGCACGGCCCCGGATGATCGACACCCCGGGGGCGCGGCGCAGCGACGCCAGGGCCGGCCCTACCTCGACCCGCCAGTCGTCGGACGTGCTCAGGCCGCCGGAGGTCGGCGTCGCCGCGAAGCCAAGAGCCCTGAGCCGGTGGATGGCCTCGTCCGGGTCACCGCCGCGCCACTCCGCGCCTTCGCGATGCAGCCTGAGGCCGAACGCCTCGGCGAAGTCGGGCCACAGGTCGCGGGCGCGCTTCAGCAGCCCCGCCCGCTCCGGCCCGACGTTCTCCAGCAGGGACTCCAGCGCCGGCGCGATCATCCCGGCCGCGACCGACGACGCGTTTGCCCCGCCGGGATCGAGAACGGTGACGGAATGGCCGCGCGCGCCCAGCTCCGCCGCCGTGCAGAGGCCGAGCACGCCGGCGCCGATCACGATCACATCGGGAGAAGAAGCCACGGGCGACCTGATCGGCCGCCCGTGGCCCTTTTGCAAGGCGCTAACGCGAACGACGCGGTCGTTCGCTGCCTGAGCGGGTCCGCAAGCGCTACTCGGCGGCGATGGCCGCGGCGCGCTCGGCATCGATGCGCGCGGTCAGGGCCGCGTGCTGCGCCCACAGGGCGGCAGGCAGCCGGTCGCCGAACTGGGCGTAGAACTCGGGGATCAGCGAGGCCTCCTCGGCCCAGACATCGGCGTCGACGTCGAGCAGGGTCGACAGATCGTCGTCCGACAGGCTCAGGCACGACAGGTCCAGCGCCTCGCGGGTCGGCACGCGTCCGACCGGCGTGTCGACGGCCTCAGCCTCGCCGTCCAGACGTTCCGCGATCCACTTCAGCACGCGGGCGTTGTCGCCAAAGCCCGGCCACACGAACTTGCCGTCCTCGTTCTTGCGGAACCAGTTGACGAAATAGAGCCGGGGCAGCTTGGCCGCCTCGGTCTTGCCGCCCATCGACAGCCAGTGGGCGAAATAGTCGCCCATGTTGTAGCCGCAGAAGGGCAGCATCGCGAACGGGTCGCGGCGCAGGGTCCCGATGGCGTTCTCGGCGGCGGCGGTGCCTTCCGAGGCGACCGACGAGCCCATGAACACGCCGTGCTCCCAGTCGAACGCCTCCGTCACCAGCGGCACCGCCGAGGCGCGGCGGCCACCGAACAGGATGGCGTCGATCGGCACGCCCTTCGGATCTTCCCACTCGGGCGCGATGGTCGGGCACTGGCTCGCCGGGGCGGCGAAGCGGGCGTTGGGATGGGCGGCGGGCTCGCCCGAGGCCGGGTCGTGCGGCTGACCCTTCCAGTTGGTCAGACCTTCAGGCGCTTCCTTGGACAGGCCTTCCCACCAGACGTCGCCGTCGGCGGTCAGGGCGGTGTTGGTGAAGACGGTGTTCGTCGCCAGCGTCTCGAGCGCATTCTGGTTGGTGTTGCGGCTGGTGCCCGGGGCCACGCCGAAGAAGCCGGCCTCCGGATTCACGGCGTAAAGGCGGCCGTCGTCGCCGAAGCGCATCCAGGCGATGTCGTCGCCGATGGTCTCGGCCTTCCAGCCCGGGATCGCCGGCTGCAGCATGGCGAGGTTGGTCTTGCCGCAAGCCGAGGGGAAGGCGGCGGCCACGTATTTGGCGCGGCCCTTCGGATCGGTCAGCTTCAGGATCAGCATGTGTTCGGCCAGCCAGCCCTCGTCGCGGGCCATCACCGATGCGATGCGCAGGGCGTAGCATTTCTTGCCCAGCAGGGCGTTGCCGCCGTAGCCGGAGCCATAGGACCAGATCTCGCGCGTCTCGGGATAGTGGACGATCCACTTGTCCTCGTTGCACGGCCACGGCGCGTCTTCGGCGCCCTCGGCCAGAGGCGCGCCGAGCGTGTGCACGGCGGGCACGTAGTCGCCGTCGTCGCCCAGCACGTCCAGCGCCGCCTGGCCCATGCGGGTCATGATGCCCATCGACACGGCGACATAGCCGCTGTCGGTGATCTCGACGCCGAGGGCGCTGATCTTCGAACCCAGCGGCCCCATCGAGAAGGGCACGACGTACATCGTCCGGCCGGCCATGCAGCCGTCGAACAGGCCGTTCAGACGGGTGCGCATCTCGACCGGATCGGCCCAGTTGTTGGTCGGACCGGCGTCGATCTCGTTGGCAGAGCAGATGAAGGTGCGGCTCTCGACCCGCGCCACGTCCTTGGGGTCGGAGGCGGCGTAGTAGCAGCCGGGGCGCCTGGTCTGATCCAGTTCCTTCAGCGTGCCCTTGCCGATCAGGTCGGCGACGATGGCGGCCTTTTCGGCTTCCGAACCGTCGCACCAGTGGACGCGCGAGGGCTTTGTCAGGGCGGCGATCTGCTCCACCCAGGCGACGAGCCCGGCGTGGTTGGTCGGGGCCGGGTGAAGGCCGGGGACGGGATGGGTCACGCGAACTCTCCTGAACGAGGCCCGGCGATCTTGAGCCGCCGTGGCGCATTTCCGCTGCGTCGATCACGCAATGTTTCAACTGGAATGACACCGAAGCGGACGCGGCGTCAACCGATGCACGTTTCAACCTCTCGCGAGCGGAACGTCCGGGCGCGGCTGCATATTTCCGTTCGCCGCGAGCGTCACGGCAGGCTATCGGATCAGTCATGCACACCATGGACACGCTGACGGAAGCGCCGGCCGGGGCGCGCAGTTCACCCGCCGCCGCACGCAACACCGGACCGATTCTGGAGGTGCTGAAGACGCACCTGCCGGGCCGGGGCCGGGTGCTGGAGGTGGCGTCCGGCACGGGCCAGCACGCCGTCGCCTTCGCCGCGGGCCTCCCCGGTGTCGACTGGACGCCGAGCGATCCGTCGGCGGAAGCCCGGGCCAGCATCGACGCCTGGGCGGCGGCGGTGAAGCCGTCGAACCTCGCGCCGGTCCTCGCCCTCGACGTGCTGGACTCCGGCAGCTGGCCGGCGGAGGCTTTTCAGGCGGTCGTCTGCATCAACATGATCCACATCGCTCCGCCCGCGGCGTCCGACGCCCTGATGGCGCTCGCCGGCCGCACGCTGGCGCCCGGCGGGCTGCTGGCGCTCTACGGCCCGTTCAGCGAGGCGGACGTCCCGCTGGCCCCCTCCAACGCGGCCTTCGACGAGAGCCTGAAGAGCCGCGATCCGGACTGGGGCCTGAGGGACCGCGACGCCGTGGTCGCAACGGCGAAGGCTCAGCGACTGGCCCTCAGCCGCCGCATCGAGATGCCGGCGAACAACATCATGCTGCTGTTCCGGCGGACCTGACCGAGGCCCCTTGCGCTCAGGGCGGCGATATGGCGGCATCGCCTGCAAGCTTGGCTGTGAACCTGATCGAAAGCGCCGATATGAAACGCCTCCTCGTCCTTCTGGCCGTTCTGACAGCAGCGGCCCCAGCCTGGGGGCAGACGCCGCCGACGCCGGCCCCGGTCCCCGCCCCGCCGGCGACCTATGGCGCCCCGATCGGGCTGGAGAGGGCGCAGGCGATCATCGGCGCCGCCGTCGCAGCCGGTCGCGCGCGCGGCTTCCGGCTGGCGGTCGCCGTCGTCGAGCCCTCGGGCGATCTGGTCGCCTTCGGGCGGATGGACGACGTCCAGTACGGCTCGATCGACGTCGCCCAGGCCAAGGCCCGGTCCTCGGCCCGCTTCCGCGCCGCCTCCGCCTCGGCCGAAGAGCGGCTGGCGGCCGGCCGCATGGCCTTGCTGGCCATCGACGGGATCATGCCCGTCGCCGGCGGCGTGCCCATTCTGGTCGACGGACGGGTGGTCGGAGCCGTCGGGGTGTCCGGGGCTTCCTCGGCGCAGGACGACGAGGTCGCGCGGGCGGCCATCGCCGCGGCCTTGGGCGGCTGACCGGCTGATCGGCGGCTGGACCCGCGCCCGCCCCGCGGCTACGGACCGGCATGGCGTTTTCCCGCACCTACGACGGCCCTGAACCGGTCCGGATCAACAAATGGCTGGGCCAGACCGGCGTCTGCTCGCGCCGCGAGGCCGACGCCCTGATCGCCGACGGGCTGGTCTCGGTCGACGGGCAGGTGGTCACCGACGCCGGACGCAAGCTGGAGCCGGGCCAGACGCTGACGCTGAACGACCGCGCCACAGCCGCCCTGGCCGAGGGCGTCACCATCGTGATGCACAAGCCGCTCGGCTACGTCTCGGGACAGCCGGAGCCGAACAAGCTGCCTGCGGTCCGGCTGGTCACCGACAACAACCGCGTCGGCGAGGGTCCGACGCCGGCGGACGAGGTCTCCCTGCCCCCGATCGGCCGGCTGGACGAGGACTCGCGCGGCCTGCTGCTGCTGTCGTCGGACGGCGTCGTGGCCAAGGCGGTGATCGGGCCGGAGTCGGACCTCGACAAGGAGTATCTGGTCCGGGTGACGGGAGACATCACCGAGAAGAAGCTGAAGATCCTGCGCCACGGCCTGATGCTGGACGGCCGCCAGCTGAAGCCGGCCTACGTCAGCCGGATGGAGTCCTTTCGCCTGAAATTCATCCTCCGCGAGGGCCGCAACCGCCAGATCCGGCGCATGTGCGAGATGGTCGATCTGGAGGTCGTCGACCTGATCCGCGTGCGGATCGGGCCGCTGAAGCTGGACAACCTGCCCGAGGGCAAATGGCGCCTGCTGACGGCGGAGGAGCGGGCGGCGCTGGTCGGGTCTCAGGCCGGAACGTAGGTCAGCCGCATCGCATCCTCGCCGATCAGTTCATGGGCGACGAGGCGCAAAGGCGGTACGGCGCCTGCGAAGAACGGCTTGCCGCTTCCGAGAACGACAGGACGGAGATAGAGGCGGTACTCGTCAATGAGACCCGCCTTGCCGAGGCTTTGCGCCAGGTCGGGGCCGCTGATGTCTATCTCCCCCTCCATATCCGTCTTCAGCCCACGGACCACCCCCTCGATGTCCTCGCTGACGAGGGTGGCGTTGGGGCCGACGGAGGTCAGCGAGCGCGACGCCACCCATTTGGGCTGTTTGCGCCAGGCCGCCGCAAAGGCGTGCAGGTCCGGACCCCACTCGGGCTGGTCTTCGTCCCAGTAGCGCATGAGCTCGTAGACGCGGCGTCCGTAGACGCTGCCCGTCAGGCTGCCCACCTGCTCGGTCCAGTGACGGAACAGCTCGGGGCCGGGCTCGAACCGGTCGTGGTCGACATAGCCGTCCAGCGACACGTTCATTCCGAAGACCACGCGCGCCATGCGTCAGGTCCCCCCGCCCGCCGCCAGTTCCGCGTTCCTCGCCTCCGCGGCCCGGAACGGCGCCAATTGGTCGGCCAGCGCCCGCCTGAACGCCGGGCGCGCCTCGTTGCGGGCGACGTAGCGGGCGAGCGCGGGATAGTCGGCCACGATATCGGTGTGGCGCAAGTCCCTCAGCACATGGGTCATCAGGATGTCGGCGGCGCTGAACCGGTCGCCGGCGAACCAGTCCCGGTCGCCGAGCGCCGCCTGCAGCTCGGCCAGCCGCTTGCGCAGCATCACCTCGACCTCGGGCCGTCGTTCCTTGGCCCAGGCCTTGTCGGCGTGGAACAAGTCAATGCCCGCAAGTTGGGCGACGAAGGGCTCCACCGTGTTCATGGCGGCGAACAGCCAGGTCAGGACCATGGCCCGCCCCGCCTCGTCCGCCGGCATCAAGGCGTCGGAATTCTGGGCGACGTAGAGGACGATGGCGCCGCTCTCGAACATCTCGACGCGGCCGTCGCTGAACGCCGGCACCTGGCCGAACGGCTGGCGGGCGCGGTAAGCCGGCGTCGTCTGATCTTCAAAGCCGATCAGGTCGTCGTCATAGCCCAGCCCCGCCTCCTCCAGCGCCCACCGTACCCGGATGTCGCGGACCGAACCCTGCGCGAAGGGCGGCGCCCATTTGAAGGCGGTGACCTGGATCATGGGGAGCGTCCCTTGGTTGGTTCCGGCGCCCGAAGCCAAGCGCCGACATTGACGGTTACGTTGATATCAACGTATCATGAGGCATGTCAAACCCGACCGCATACGCAGCCACGATCCACATCCGCGATCACTGCCTGTGCCTGCATGCGCAGCGGGCGGCGCGGGCGCTGTCGCGACGGTTCGACGAAGCCTTTCGGCCTTTCGGGATCACCAGCGGCCAGTTCTCGCTGCTGAACGGCCTGAACCGGCCCGAGCCCGCGACCATCGGCGCGGTGGCCAGCCTGCTCGCCATGGACCGCTCGACGGTGACGGCCAATCTCAAGCCGCTGGAGCGGGCCGGTCTTGTCACGGTGTCGACGGACCCCAGCGACCGCCGCGGCCGCCGCGCCGAGCTGACCGACGCGGGCCGGGCGGTGCTGGCGAAGGCCACGCCGGTCTGGGTGGCGGAGCACGCCCGCCTCGAGGGCGAAATCGGCGACGGCGACGCCCTGCGGGCGGGCCTGCGCGCCGTCGCCTGAGCTCAGTGCGGGACGGCCAGCATCCACACCGCCATGGCGATCATCATCAGGTTCTCGGTCAGCGACACGAACCCCAGCGGCACGTTCGACGAGCCGCCGACGCAGGCGCATTTCAGCTGGCGTTTGTCGACGTAGACGGCCTTGAACACCGAGACCGCGCCGACGCCGCCGATGAACAGGGCCACCGGCGCCGACAGCCAGGTCAACGCGCCGGCCAGCATCAGCACCCCCGCCCCCAGCTCGGCGAACGGGTAGATGTAGCCGTACGGCACCCAGCGCCGCGCCAGCAGGTCGTAGTTCAGGAACATGGTCGAGAAGCGCTCGACGTCCTGCAGCTTCAGCATCGCCAGCAGGATCATGGCCGTGGCGATGAAGTTGGGCAGGACCCGCGTCGTGGCCGTCCCCAGCGACAGCCAGTCGATGGCCAGGGCGATCAGGGCGGCGGCGGCGAACACCGCCAGCACGGGCGTGTAGCTGGTCGCGCCGGCCTCGGGGACCTTTTGGCCGAAGAAGCGGCGCAGGTCGTCGTAGCCGCCGATGCGGACGCCGTCGATGAAGGTCTGGGGCGTCGTCGCCACGCCGTGCTCGGCCTTGAAGGCGTCGGTCTCGGCGCGGTTGGTCAGGTGATGGTCGTCGATCGCATAGCCCTTGCGGCGCAGCAGCCAGCGGGCCTTCTGCCCCGACGGGCACAGGTGGTCGGGCATGACCATGCGGTGAAGGACGGCGGTTTTTTGAGGCGCGGACATTGGGGTTCTCCAGTTGCCGATAACGGTCCGCGCCCCATGTAGGGTCCGTACCATGGTCCGGAGTCAAGCGATGCCCCCTTCCCTGTCCGACATGACCATCGCGCGGCTGGCCGAGGCCGGCGGCGTCGGCGTGGAGACGGTGCGCTACTACCAACGCCGTGGCCTGCTGCCGACGCCGGTGCGGCCGGAGGGATCCGGGCTAGGCGGCGGCGTGCGCCGCTACGGCGCGGAGGACGTTCGCCGCCTGCGCTTCATCCGCTCGGCCCAGGCGGCGGGCTTTACGCTGGAGCAGATCGGCGAACTGCTCGCGCTGGACGCGGGCGAGGACCGCTCGCGGGCCCTGACGCTGGCGCAGGGGCGACTGGCCGAACTCGACGCGCGCATCGCCGAGCTTGAGACCGCCCGGGCGGCGCTGCGGCGGCTGGCGGGGGCGTGCGCGGGGGGTGGGAAAGGGCCGTGCCCGATCATCGCGGCGTTCGAGGGGTGAGGGCCTTGTCCCCTTGCGGGAGAGTGTGGCCGACGCCGGCCAAAGCCGGGGGAGGCCGAATGAAGAGGATAAGTCGGCGTCGATCAGTCCTGCTCCGTCGGCGGCTCCCAGCCCGGATCGTTCTCGGGGAACCAGCCTGCCGCGAGATCGAGCCAGCCCGGATTGCCCTCCTCGATCAGCTTCAGCTTCCAGTCGCGTTTCCACTCCTTGATCTGCTTCTCGCGCCGGATGGCTTCCACGACCCAGTCAAAACGCTGAAACCATACGAGCCGGTTGCAGCCGTAAGTCTTACTGAACCACCCGAACGTTCCGGTCCGATGCCGCCACGCCCGCGCAACCAGATTGGCGGTCATGCCCGTGTAGAGCCTGCCGTTCCGCCTGCTGGCAATGATGTAGGTCGCGAAAAACGTCCGATGCGTCGGCATTTGCACAACCTATAGATATACTCGCCTGTCGTCATCCCGGCGAAGGCCGGGACCTAGCGGCGCGCGCGAGCGCGAAGCTGTCGCGGGCGCCGTGCGTGGACAGATCGCCTTCGGCGCCGCTGGGTCCCGGCCTTCGCCGGGATGACGACAAGAAAAAGGTGGTGCGCCAGGCCAGCGGAGGCGGTCTCGACGCCGGGGCGGGACGCGAACACCTGCTCGGCCGTGGGCGAGCGGAGGCGGTTACGCGCGCAGAGGAAGAGGAGGTTGGTCAGGTGCGCGATGGCATCTCGGATGCCATTCTGTTTATGACGTCAACGCAGACTCCGAAAAGGTCTTGGACTTCAGTGATGTCATAGACCTTCTCTGGATGTTGCGTGGGGTTTCGGAAGTTCCTACGCAAGTTGTCCAAGTGATCCAGAAGCGCAGCGTCGGGGGGATTTCGCTTCGCTTTCAGAGCCGTAATCATCGGGCCCCACATTAAGGTAGCTCTATTTCTTTTCACGAGATGGCAGTAGAAATGCTTCAACGTTGACTCTGTCGCCCTCATTAAATGAAAAGCGGCGGCCGTTGGCCTTTCAAAGACAATGCATTTCGCCGCTTCTTCGATATCGTTTATCGCGATGTCATCCAGTTTTGGCTTTGCGTCCGGCGCAAATAATTTCCATGGATTGTCGAGCAGATATTCGGACGAATACCTCTGCTCTGTTAGTATGTGAGCAAATAGACCCTGCGCCTCAGCATTAATCGTTGGCCGTAACACATTGGCTATCTCGCTCATCTCCTCGCAAACTTGAGAAGAAAACCGATCCCCCTCCGCTTGATCGAACTGCTCCTCACAGTACCGCACAAGTTTCCGGGCCGCTCTCGTACTGACGGGGAAACCGAAACTCTCAAGCTTTGACGTAAGCGATGCGAGATTTTCTCTTACTCCTCCGGGGTCCTCTATCGTTCGTCTAGTATTCATTGTCTGGAAATACCAGATGTTGGTACCCAAGTAGATATACTCGTGGATAGATACGACCTTCATGGCCCCCTCCTGCTCTGCGACCACTAAAGCGGAATATTATCGTGCTTCTTCCACGGGTTCTCCATCACCTTCCCCTTGAGCGTTCGTAGGGCCTTGATCAGCCGCCGCCGCGTCCCGTGCGGCATGATCACGTCGTCGATATAACCCAGCCCGGCCGCGACGAACGGGTTGGCGAAGCGGGCCTTGTACTCGGCCTCGCGCGCCGCCAGCGCCTCGGGGTCGCCGGCCTCCTTGCGGAAGATGATCTCGACCGCGCCCTTGGCCCCCATGACGGCGATCTCGGCCGAGGGCCAGGCGTAGTTGACGTCGCCGCGCAGGTGTTTGGAGCTCATCACGTCATAGGCCCCGCCGTAGGCCTTGCGGGTGATGACGGTCAGCTTGGGCACGGTGGCCTCGGCGTAGGCGAACAGCAGTTTGGCGCCGTGCTTGATCAGGCCGCCGTATTCCTGGCGCGTGCCGGGCATGAAGCCGGGCACGTCGACGAAGGTCACCAGAGGAATCCCGAAGGCGTCGCAGAAGCGCACGAAGCGGGCCGCCTTGCGGCTGGAGTCGATGTCCAGCACCCCGGCCAGCACCTGAGGCTGGTTGGCGACGACGCCGACGGTCTGGCCGTCGAGGCGGCCGAAGCCGGTGACGATGTTCTTCGCGAAATCCGGGGCGATCTCGAAGAACTCGGCCTCGTCGACCGTCTTCAGGATCAGCTCCTTGATGTCGTAGGGCTGGTTGGGATTGGCGGGCACGAGGGTGTCGAGGCTGGCCTCGTCGCGCTCGGCATCGTCGTAGCTGTCGCGGACCGGCGGCTTCTCGCGGTTCGACAGGGGCAGGAAGCCGATCAGGCGGCGGACCTCGCTGAGGGCCTCCAGATCGTTCTCGAAGGCGCCGTCCGCGACGCCCGACTTCCCGGCGTGGACGCGGGCGCCGCCGAGGTCCTCGTGGGTGACCACCTCGTTGGTGACCGTCTTCACCACGTCGGGGCCGGTGACGTACATGTAGGAGGTGTCCTTCACCATGAAGATGAAGTCGGTGATGGCGGGTGAATAGACGTCGCCGCCGGCGCATGGGCCCATGATCACGCTGATCTGGGGGATGACGCCGGAGGCCAGGGTGTTCTGCAGGAAGATGTCGGCATAGCCGGCGAGGCTCTCGACCCCCTCCTGGATGCGCGCGCCGCCGGCGTCGAACAGGCCGATGATCGGGGCGCCGTTGGTCAGGGCCATGGTCTGGATCTTGACGATCTTGGCCGCATGCGCGCCGCTAAGAGAGCCGCCGAAGACCGTGAAATCCTTGGAGAAGACATAGACCAGCCGCCCGCCGATGGTGCCGCGGCCGGTGACCACGCCGTCGCCGGGGACCCGCTGCCGCTCCATGCCGAAGTCGTGCGAGCGGTGCTCCACGAACATGTCGGTCTCCTCGAACGAGCCCTCGTCCAGCAGCACGTCGATCCGCTCGCGCGCGGTCAGCTTTCCCTTGGCGTGCTGGCTGGCGATCCGGGCCTCTCCTCCGCCGAGACGGGCGGCGGCGCGGCGGGCTTCCAGCTGTTCGAGGATGTCTTGCATGAGGCGTCTCCTTGAGCGCTGGCTTAAGGAGGGCCGGAGGCGGAGGCAAGCCGGGACGGCCAACCGGTTCCGTCAGCAGGTTCATCACAAAGGACACTAAGGCGACACGAAGAACATGAAGTGCGCGCGCCCGGCCCGGAGGGACATTCTGAGCCTGACACATGGGAGGAAAGGCCGCTTCGCGGGCGCCCAACCGGCCCCTTCGTGGCCTTCGTGGATTCTTCGTGTCCTTTGTGATGAACCTTCGCTGGCAGACTTCTACCCCGAGAACCCCGCTCCGAGCGTGGGCGCCTCCACCATCCCGGCCAGCCGCTGGAGCTCGGCGACGTGGGCGGCGAAGGCGCGGCGGCCGGCGGCGGTGAAGGCGGCCCAGGTGCGCTGGCGGCCGGCGCTGGCCTGCTTGCGCAGCTTGATATAGCCGGCGTCCTCGAGCTGTTTCAGATGTTTCGACAGGACTGAGTCCGAGACGGCGAGGGTTTCGCGGATGGTGGCGAACTCGGCCTCGTCGGTCGCCGACAGGATGCCGCAGATCTGCAGCCGACCGGGGGCGTGGATGACGGCGTCGAAACCGCTCATTCGCCGAGCCCGGTCTCGCGCCGATAGACGCGCAGCCACAGGCGCGAACCGATAAGGCAGAAGACAAAGGCGGCCGCCATCAGGGCCGCCGCTCCAAGGGCGAGAATGACGCCCGAGGTCCCGAAGTGGTTCAGCAGGATGGCGACAAGCATCAGCGGGAGCAGCACCAGACTCAGGCCTACGGCGACCCAGCGGGCGCGGCGCGGCGACATGCTGTTGATGCTGACGCCCAGCCGATTGGCCTCGCGCCGGAACAGGACCGTCAGGAGCAGGACGCCGACGGCGACGCCGAGCGTGCTCATGGGCATGTCCAGCGCCTGTGTGCCCACCATCATCGCGCAGATGGCGGAATAGCCGAGGTCGTAGCGCCATGAGCCCGCGGCGACCTTGCGCTGGACATCGCGTCGCGAACGCTGGATGGCGGCGAGCGCCTCGGCGGCAGTCGGGTCTTCGGTCATAGCGTCGTCCTCACTTTCCAAACTGGAAAATGATCGACGCTTTCCATTTTGACAAGCGGAAACTTTCCAATGAGGAAAGTTAGGCCAGGGCGCGGAACCACCGGTCCAGCAGCACCGCCTCGGCGCGCCGGGCGGCGGTGCGTTCAGCGGCTTCCTCATCGACGCCCCACTGCCGCTCCTGGAAGGCTTCATCCAGACGGCTCAGCTCGAACGCCGCCTCCCCCGTCAGCGCACCGCGCTGCAGCGCCAGCCCCAGCACGGCCGATCCCAGCAGCGGCGTGGCCATGGCCAAGCCGGTTAGGGCGAAATCGTCCAGCCGCAGCGCGAGTTCGCGGACGCGCGCGAGGCAGGCCGGGTCCTGCGCCCGGTGGATGATCCCCTCGACCGGCTCCAGCGCCACGCCGAGCTCCAGGGCGGCCCAGTCGCGCCAGGGCGTCCACTCGCGCGCCTGCTCGACCGCCAGAGAGGTCGGGACGTCGGCCAGATAGCAGAGCAGATCCGAGCCGGCGAAGGCGGCGATCTCGTCGGCCACCGGCTCGCGGGCCTGGCTGACGCGGTCGATGGCCGTGGAGGCCAGCCGGGTCGCCGGCATGGTTCCCGGATCGATGAATTCGCCCTGCGCCGCCCACTCCTCCGCGACCAGCCGGGCCGCGGCTTCCGTCGGCGCGGCCAGGGGCGCATGGGCGGGGGTCTTTGGCGTGCGCCCGTCCAGCGTCACCGACCAGCCGCCCGCGCCCTGCTTCACATCGACGGCGGTCCAGAAGCGTTTCAGCCGTTCTTCCGACTCGCGGAAGCCTTTGCGGGCGGCGACGTTGGGGTCGAGGGGCGGGATGTGGCTCATGGCTCGGCTCTTGGGGTCAGGCGGCGCGGCTTCGAACGGCGAAACCGTCCAGCACGACCAACAGTTCACCGAAGCTTGAGGCGACGTGCCGGGCCCCGGCCGCTCGCTGTTCCTCGACCGTGTGGAAGCCCCAGGCGACGCCCAGTGGATGCACTCCGGCGTTCAGGGCCATCAGCACGTCGTGAGCGGTGTCGCCGACCATGACAGTGGTCGCGGGCTCAGCGCCGCAGGCGTCCATCGCCGCGTGCAGCATGGCCGGATCGGGCTTGCCCGGCCCGTCCTCGGCGCAGTGCGACGACAGGAACAGGTCGGCCCACCCTTCGCGGGAGAGGTTCCGGGCCACGCCGCGGCGGTTCTGGCCGGTGGCCAGCGCCAGCCGCCAGCCGTCGCGGTGCAGGCGGCGCAGGGTGGTCATGGCCTCGGGATACAGCGGCTCCTCGTGGCCCTCCGCGTACATGCGGTTGAAGCTGGCGCGGAAGCCGGCGACGAAGCGGGCCAGGGTCGGCGCATCGAGGCCCGGCTCCAGCACCGCCATGGCGTGCTCCAGCGACAGGCCGACGATTTGGCGGACCCTGTCGTAGTCCGGCTCGGGCAGGCCGATGTCGCGCGCGGCCTCGCAGGCGGCGCGGTGTATCGAGGCGCGGCTGTCGACCAGCGTGCCGTCGATGTCGAACACGGCGAGGGGACGCGTCATCGCTGCCGGCGGACTCCCTCGAACGGATCGCTCTCGTTCCCCTCCGCCTCCTCGAATCCGAAGTGGGCGAAACCGGCCCGCATCTCGGGGCTGAGCGGCGCCTCGACCTTGAGCATGCCGCCGCGCGGATGCTCCAGCTCGATGCTGCGGGCGTGCAACTGCAGCTTCAGCGGGCCGGACAGCTCCTTGGACTTCTCGTCACCGTATTTGGGATCGCCGAGGATCGGGTGGCCGATCCCGGCCATGTGGGCGCGCAGCTGGTGAGTCCGTCCAGTGAACGGACGCAGGGCCATCCAGGACGCGCGGTGGGCGGCGCGGCTGATGGTGGCGAAGGCGGTCTCGGCCGGCTCGGCCCGCGGGTCCTTGCGGTCGGCGGGGCGCATCATCTCGAAGTCGTTGATGCCGGTCTTCTTCAGCGGCATGTCGATCTGGCCGGCGGCGGGCTTGGGATTGCCGATGACGATGGCCCAGTAGGTCTTCTTCGCCTGACGCCGGGCGAAGGCTCCCGCCAGCCGCTTGGCCGCCTCAGGCCCCTTGCCGAGCAGCAGGACGCCGGAGGTGTCGCGGTCGAGGCGGTGCACCAGACGCGGACGGTCCATTCCCTCCCCCCAGGCCGACAGCAGGCGGTCGACGTGGCGGCTGGTCTTGGTGCCGCCCTGCACCGCCAGCCCGTGGGGCTTGTTGATGGCGATGACCATGTCGTCCTCGTAGAGCACGAGGGACTTGGCGAACTTGACGTCCTGGTCGCTGAGCGTGTGCAGGTCCCCGGCCTTCCGCGACGCATCATCCGGGATCGGCGGAACGCGCACGGCGGCGCCGGCGGTCAGCCGGCCCTCCGGCTTGATCCGCGCGCCGTCGACGCGGATCTGGCCCGACCGGGCCATCTTCTGCACCTGGATATTCGACAGGTGCGGCCAGCGTCTCCGGAACCACCGATCCAGCCGGATGCCGTCCTCGGCCTCGGCCACATAGATGGTCAGGACCTCGCGCTTGGGCGCCGGTTCGGACTCTTGAATGGGGTCGTCGGTCAAAGGGCGGCTCCGAAGGCGCGGCGGGCGACCATCAGGCCGACGAACAGGGCGGCGATCGACAGGAGCACCGAGGCGGCGACATAGCCGCCCGCCATGGCGAATTGGCGGCGCTCGATCATCGCCACCGTCTCCAGCGAGAAGGCCGAGAAGGTGGTGAAGCCGCCCAGCACGCCGACCACGGCGAACAGGCGAAGAGTCTCGGACCCGGGGCCGGCCCGGAACGCCATCCAGCCCGTCAGCAGGCCAGCCAAAAGGCCGCCAAGACCGTTTACGCCCAATGTCGCCCACGGCCACGCCGTCGCCGGCAGCAGGCGGCCGAGGCCGTAGCGGGCTGCGGTCCCCAAGGCTCCTCCGGCCGCGACGATCAGGAAACGGGTCATGGGGGCGCTTATAAGCGACGCGCGGGGAAAGCGAAGCCGGTCTGGTCCGCCGGACCGCCCGACCTGAAACCGCCGTGTGCGGAGCGGCGACCTGCTCCGCGGTCGCCGACGATGAACGAACAGCGGTACCTCAACGCCGGTAAGTCCAGCGATGGAGCCGCTGCTCAGTATCCTCGCCGAAGATTGTCCTGCACGGCCCGGGCGTCATAGACCTCCGGCCGGTCCGGGCGGGCGCCACGACCCATCAGGACTTCAAGCGTCGTCGATGTCCCCGACGGCCCGCTGAAGTTCAAACCGATGCCGACGCCCACGCCCGAAGCCGAATAGCTGCCGTGGCGGCCGCTGTACCGGCTGGAATCGTAGCCCACGCCGACGCTGGGCCGAAAGCCGCCGGCGCTGTCGGGGCGGCCGTCGATCCAGCGCTGGGTGACCTCGAACCAGTCGTAGCCCTCGGCGGTGGTCAGTTCCGCCGCGCGCAACAGCGCCAGGTCGGCCACCGGGCCCGGCGCGCCGACGCCGCTGTAGGTCACGCGGAAGCGGTTGGCCTCGATGCGCTGCTCGGCATAGCCCTGCCCGCCCGGCGCGACCTGGGCGCCGTAGGGGGCGAGGCTGGCGCAGGCCGACAGCGCCAGACCGGCGGCGGCGAGGAGGGGAAGAGCGATGCGACGCGACATGACGGGAACCTCTTGAGTGCACAGGGAAAGCGTCAGGGCGCGTCCGAGGTTCCTGACGCCTTTACTGCAGCCGGGCGCGGCTCAGAGCCCTGCCGCAACCCTCAGCGTCTCGAAATCCTCCGGAGCCGGAGCCTCGACCGTGCGATAGCCGCCCTCGGGGTGCGGGAACGTCAGCTTCGCCGCGTGCAGCATCAGCCGGGGCGCGGCGCGGCCGGCGAAGGTCAGGGCGCCGCCGTAGCGGGCGTCCCCGACAAGCGGCCGGCCGATCGCGGCCATGTGCACGCGCAGCTGATGCATTCGCCCCGTGGCGGGCTCCAGCTCGACCAGGGCCCCCTCCTCCGACGCCGACAGGGTGCGGTAGCGGCTGAGGGCGTCCTGCGCCCCCGGGGTGTCCGGCTCGACCACCCGCATGTAGCTCTCGCGGCCGATCTCCTGCCGCAACAGGGGCCTGTCTATGGTCCCGGCGCGGGGCTCGGGCGCGGCGGGCACGAGGGCGAGGTAGGTCTTCCGGAACCGCCTGGCCTGCATGGCCTTGCCGAGGAAGCCCGCCGCCGGCTTCGTCCTCGCCGCCAGGATCACGCCCGAGGTATCGCGGTCCAGCCGGTGGACCAGATCCGGCCGCTTGCCGTTCGACCGCGCGAAAGCCCACAGCAGGTCGTCCAGCGTATGCGCCTGGATGCGCCCGCCCTGGCTGGACAGCCCGGCCGGCTTGTTGAAGGCGATCACCGCTTCGTCCTCATGGAGGATCCATGAGCGGACGGCGGCGACGTCTTCGTCGGACAGAGTGATCGGAGGAATGAAGGCCATCAGGCCCGCTCATCGCCCGTCGCCGTCCTGACGGTCAAGGCGTCCGGCAGGGCGGCCGAGCCGGCGGTGTTGTCGAAGACGCACCACGTCGGGGCCCCGGCGGCGTTCTCAAGAAGGCGCCGGGCCGTGGCCGCCAGCACCTCAGGGCTGTAGGCGGAGTAATACATCCGCGGCGAACCATGCAGGCGAAAATACCGCAGCCCGCGCCATCCGCCCGGGTCGGCGGCCCCGGTCTGTTTGGCAGGGTCGGCCGCGACACGCGCGATCCGGCGCTCAGCCAGCCACGCGTCCGCTCCGGCAGTGAACCAGTCGGCATGGCGCGGTTCACACGCCACTGCAGCCGCAAAGCGGGCCTGCAGGGCGTCGAAGAAGCCGCGGGCGGCGACCTCGTCGAACTTCAGGCTGGGCGGCAGCTGGACGAGGATCACGGCAAGCTTGGACCCGAGGCCCGAAACCTCGCCCAGAAAGCGGTCCAGTACCTCGTCCGGATCGGCGAGACGCTGATCGTGGGTCAGCAGACGCGGGACCTTCACGGAGAAGCGGAAATCGTCCGGCGTGGAGGCGGCCCACCGCTCCCAGGTCGTGCGGCGGTGAGGGCGGTGGAAGCTGCTGTTCACCTCCACCGCAGTCATCACACGGGCGTAGCGTTCAAGGCTGGAGCCAGCCCCCGGAAAGCGGTCGGCGACGGCGGCCGGAATGCTCCAGCCGGCTGTGCCGAGTCTCAGGTCGAACGAGGCCATGGGGAGCCAAGCCGCAAAGCCTGGCCGGGTTCCTCAGCGCAGCACGCCCCGCTTGCTCATGGTCCAGGCGTACCAGATGAAGAACAGGCAGGCGGCGCCGATGACGATCTGCATCGGCCACATCGGTCCCATGGCCTCAAGCCCGTCCGACATCCCGAAGGCGTAGATCGCCCCGGCCAGCCAGCCGAGGAACGACAGCACGAACACCGGAGTCGCCCACTTGCGGCGCAGCAGCAGCAGGATGCCGCCCAGCAGCCCGCCCCAGACGCCGACCGCCCAGGCGGCGTGGGTCCAGGACGGCATAGCGTTGAAATATTCCAGCTGGGCCGCCGTCATGCCCATCTGGGCGAACCATTCCTCGCGGTTCGTCTGGGTCATGACGTAGTCGACACAGCCGAAGCCGTTCCAGAGCACCGCCACCACCCCCACGGCCCACAGGTGCCAGGGCGTTCTCGTCGTCATCGTCGCGGTCGTATCGGTCATCTTCCCCTCCCAAGGTTGATCGACGGCGGGAGGATGAGCCGAAAACGAGGTTACGGCAACGCTAACCGAGATTAACCCGCCACGGCGGGTTCACGCGGTTGTCGCCGGCGAAGTACAGGCACAGCCGGTTGCCATCGGGATCACGCAGGCGCGCCTCGCGCCACAGCCATGGCTGGTCCGCAGGGTCGCTGTCGAAGATGAGGCCGGCGACCTTCAGCGCTGCGACCCGGGCATCGAGATCGCAGCATTCGAAATAGACGATCGCCGCGCCGGGCGCGGGAGCGTCGGCGCGGTGGATCGAAAAGGTAGCGCCGCCCGGGCAGAGGAACCGCGCATAGTGGTCGGCCGAGACGATCAGTTTCAGTCCCAGCAGCTCGTAGAAGGCGCGAGCGAGGGGGATATCGGAGACCTCGACGGTGACCTGATTGAGATTCATGGCTTCCCCTGCTGCCCGGCCTCGCGCATGGCCGCCCAGCGGTCCAGCCGCTCCTTGACCTTCGCCTCATGCCCCTCGCCTTTGGGGGCGTAGAAGGTGCGGCGGTCCATCTCGTCCGGGAAGAAGTTCGCGCCGGAGAAACCCTCGGGCGTGTCGGGGTCGTATTGGTAGCCCTTGCCGTAGCCGAGCGACTTCATCAGCTTGGTCGGCGCATTGCGAATGTGCGCCGGCGGCATGAGGGAGCCTGTTTCGGCGGCCGCCCGCTTCGCCGCCTTGAAGGCCTCGTACACCGCCACCGACTTGGGCGCGGTGGCGAGGTGGACCACGGCCTGCGCCAGCGCCAGTTCGCCCTCGGGGCTGCCGAGGAAGTCGTAGGTGTCCTTGGCCGCATTGGCGACGAGGAGCGACAGCGGGTCGGCCTCGCCGATGTCCTCGACCGCCATACGCACGATCCGCCGCGCCAGATACCGCGGATCCTCTCCGCCGTTCAGCATCCGCGCCAGCCAGTAGAGCGCCGCGTCCGGGTCCGATCCCCGCACGGATTTATGCAGTGCAGATATGAGGTTGTAATGCTCTTCTCGGCTCTTGTCGTAGGCCGGGGCCCGCTTCTGCAGCACACCGGCAAGCGCCTGCACGTCCAGCGGCTCGTCCGAGGTCAGATCGAACAGCACCTCCGACATCGTCAGCAGATAGCGGCCGTCGCCGTCCGCCAGCGCCAGCATCGCCTGCCGCGCCTCCGACGTCAGCGGCAGCGTCTTGCCCTCCTGCGCCTCCGCCCGGGTCAGCAGTTGGTCCAGCGCCGCGTCGTCCAGACGCTTCAGCACATAGACCTGCGACCGCGACAGCAAGGCCCCGTTCAGCTCGAACGACGGGTTCTCGGTGGTCGCGCCGACGAGGGTGACGATCCCCTCCTCCACGAACGGCAGGAAGCCGTCCTGCTGGGCGCGGTTGAAGCGGTGGATCTCGTCGACGAACAGCAGGGTCGACTGGCCGGCGGCGCGGCGCATCCGGGCGGCCTCGAACGCCTTCTTCAGGTCAGCGACGCCTGAGAAGACCGCACTGATCTGCTGGAACTGATAGCCGGCCGCCTCGGCCAGCAACCGGGCGATGGTGGTCTTGCCCGTTCCGGGTGGGCCCCACAGGATCATCGACCCCAGCCGGCCGGCCTCGACCATGCGGCGGATCGGCCCGCCCTCGCCCAGCAGATGATCCTGCCCCACCACCTCCTCGAGCGTGCGGGGGCGCAGGCGGTCCGCCAACGGGGCGTTGGGCGGATGGATGCCGGAGGCTTCGAACAGGTCTGACATGGACGATCAGAGATAGACGGCGCCGCGCCGGATTTCACGCGTTAGTATCGGCCTCAGGCTCAGGAGACCCCGATGTCCGATCATGACGCCCAGACCGTCGGCCTCGCCCCGCACCTGACCATCCCTTCGCGCGGCGGTCAGGCGGCGGTCGAGTTCTACACCCGCGCCTTCGGAGCCGAGGAGGTGCTGCGCCACATGGCCGAGGACGGCGAGCGGCTGATGCACGCGCACCTGCGGATCAACGGCGGCGCGATCTTCCTCAACGACGAGTTCCCCGAGTACGGCGGCGAGCAGGACATCGCGCCCAAGGGCGTGACCATCCACCTGCAGGTCGACGACGCCGACGAGTGGTGGAACCGCGCCATCCTCGCTGGAGGAACACCGGTCACGCCGCTGGACGACCAGTTCTGGGGCGACCGCTACGGCCAGCTCCGCGACCCGTTCGGCCACTCCTGGTCCATCGGCGGGCCGCCGAAGAACGCCTAGGCGTTCGACTTACCGCACCACCAGAACGCCACGCTGGCCGCGCCGCTCGACGAGCAGCTGTGACCCCCGAGGAAGCTCGGTCAGTTGCTCCGGCGAGGTCACTGGCCGGTCGTTGACGGCGACGATGACGTCGCCGGCCTGCACGCGGGCGCCTCGCTGAGCGTAGCTGTTGCTGGCGACCCGCCCGACGATCACCCCGCTGGTGAACGGGTCCCCACCGAGGCTGTCCGCCAGCGCCGGATTCAGGGCAAGGACCTGCGCTCCCGAAAGCCCGCCCGACTGGATCACCGTCGCCCGGTCGATGTCCGGGTCGCCCGGCAGGCGCTGCACCCGGGCGTCGATCTGCTGCGTCCGCCCGTCGCGCAGCACCGTCACCTGCACCGTGTCATTCGGCTCACGCGTGCCGACACGGTAGTTGAGGCCGCCCTGGTCGTTCACCTCGGCCCCGTCGACGGCGGTGATGATGTCGCCTTCGCGCAGGCCGGCGCGGTCGCCCGGCCCCCCGGGATAGACCTGGCTCACCACCACCCCCTGCGGCCGGTCGAGGCCCAGGCTGCGAGCGATCTCGGCGCTGACGGCCTCGCCCTTCACGCCCAGCCAGGGGCGGACCACGGCCGTGGCCCCGCCGACGGCCGAGTCGACCACCCGCTTCACCATCGTCGCGGGCACGGCGAAGCCGACGCCCGACGACGAGCCGGAGCGCGAGAAGATGGCGGTGTTGATGCCGATCAGGTCGCCGTCCATGTCCACCAGCGCCCCGCCGGAGTTGCCGGGGTTGATGGCCGCGTCGGTCTGGATGAAGGATCCGCTGTCGCTGATGCCGGTCTCGGTCCGGTTCAGGGCCGAGATGATGCCGTTGGTGACCGTCTGGCCGACCCCGAACGGATTGCCGATGGCCAGCACCAGATCACCGACCTGCTGCTCTTCGCGGTCGTCGATGTTCAGCGTCGGCAGGCGTTCTGTGACGCCCTCCAGCTGCAGCACGGCGATGTCGGACCGCTCGTCGGCCAGCACCACCCGCGCGTCGAACTCGCGCCGGTCGTTCAGGGTGACGCGGATGCGCTGCATGCCCTGGATGACATGGTTGTTGGTCACCACGATGCCTTCAGGGCGCACGATGACGCCGGAGCCCACCGAGCCGGTCTGGCGCTGGCCCGGGATGCCCCAGAAGGGGTCGCGGACCTGCTGCACCCCGACGGCGGCGATGTTGACAACCGCGGGGGCCGAGGATCGCACGACCGGCGCGAAGCTTGCCTTCATCGACGAGGCGTCGCCGGGGACCACCCGGTTGTCGGCGAACACGCCGTCCTGCGCCTTGCTGTCGTTCGACTGACCGCAACCGGCGAGGACGAGGGCGACGGCGACGAGGAGCGGGCGGGTTTTCATAATCATCCGTGGGTTCAGGCGGGTTTCGGCTGTGCCATTCCGCCCTTCATTTTGGACCGGATCATGGCGTCGGCGGTGCAACGGGCTCCCCGTCACGCCGTTCCGCGCCCCGGCCGACGAGCCAGCCGATGACAGCGCCCGCCAGCAGCACCAGCGCGGCCAGATAGAAGGACAGGCCGGGCATCTGGATGACGGCCCCCTCGCCCACAGAGAGCGAATAGACCCAGCCGAAGAACAGCGGCGACATGACGCCGGCGATGGAGGCGACGCTCATGTTGGCGCCCTGCAGCTGGCCCTGCTCGTCCTCGCCGACGCGGCGGGTCATCAGCGACTGCAGCGTCGGCATGGCGAGGCCCCACAGGGCGTTGGGCAGCATGGCGGCGATGAACCACAGGCCGTCCGGGGCCCAGCCCATGGCGGCGATCCCTATGGTGCCGCCGACGAGGCCCAGCACCATGGTCCAGCTGTCGCCCAGCCGTTTGACCACGGGCCCGACCAGCACCCCTTGGACGAGCATGTCGAGCACGCCGACGAGGGCCAGCAGCAGGCCGACCTCGCGCGGCCCCCAGCCATAGCGCCAGGCGGCGTACAGCACGAACACCGCCGAGAAGACGTGGTGGGCGAAATAGAGCAGGAAGTTCACGACCGCCAGGCCGCTCAGCTCAGGGTGCCGCTTCAGCAGGATCAGGGATCCAACCGGATTGGCGCGCTTCCAGCTGAAGGCCATCCGCTTCTCCGGCGGCAGGCTCTCGGGCAGCACCAGCAGGCCGTACAGGAAGGCCACGCCGGACAGGGCGGCGGCGAACCAGAACGGCACGCGCGGCCCGAACTCGCCGAGGAAGCCGCCCAGCACCGGGCCCAGCACAAATCCGGCCGAGAAGGCGGCGCCGATCAGGCCGTAGGCGCGGGCGCGCTTCTCCGGCGCGGTGATGTCGGCCATGTAGGCGTAGACGGTGGTGAAGCTGGACGAGGTGATCCCGGCGATGATCCGCCCCAGCGCCAGCCACCACAGGTCCGGCGCCAGCGCCATCAGCACATAGTCCAGCGACAGGCCGGCGCAGCTGATCAGGATCACCGGCCGGCGCCCATACTTGTCCGACAGCGAACCGATAATCGGCGAGCAGATGAACTGCATGCCGGCCCAAAGCGCCACGAACACGCCGTTGATCACGCCGGCGCGGGCGTTGGAGCCGACGAAGTCCTCGATCAGCCGCGGCAGCACCGGGATGATGATCCCCATCGCCACGATATCGAGCACCGCCGTCACGAAGATGAAGGCGAGCGCGGCGCGGTGGGAGCGGAGGCGGTTGAGGGCGGACATTGAGGGCTCGATGACGGAGGCCGGCTTCTAGCGGAAGCCGGCCGCGGCGTCAGCAGGGCCGCAGGGCAGATTGCCGAAGCTTAATGCCAAGGCGGGTTGCGCGAAGCGACGGCGCACGGTCAACCTGACCGTATGAGAGCCTCGACCGACCACCCCGTGATCCACGTCAGCGGACTGACCAAGCGGTACGGGAGCGTCCGCGCCCTCGACGGGCTGGACCTGTCCATCCCACGGGGCGGCGTCTACGGCGTGCTGGGGCCGAACGGCGCGGGCAAGTCGACCCTGTTCCGCATCCTGCTGGGCCTGATCCGGGCTTCGGACGGTTCGGCCTCGGTCATGGGCGGCGGCGTCGGAGACGTGGCGGCCATGCGCCGGATGGGCTCGATGATCGAGACCCCCCGTTTCCCGCCCTACATGACCGCGCGGCAGGTGCTGCGCTGGTTGGCGCTGGAGCACGGCGTGGCGGGCGAAGCCGATATCAAGGGCTGGCTGGAGCGGGTCGGCCTCACCGAGGCGGCGGACCGCAAGGTGCGGGGCTTCTCGGTCGGCATGATGCAGCGCCTGGGCGTGGCGGGCGCCCTGCTGAGCAAACCCGAACTGATCATCCTCGACGAACCGACCAGCGGCATGGATCCCCCGGGGATCCAGGAGATGCGGGCCCTGATCCGCAGTCTCGCGGACAACGACGGCGTGACCGTGGTGCTGGCGAGCCACCAGCTGCTCGAGGTCCAGCGCGTCTGCGACCGGGTGGCGATCCTCAACAAGGGCAAGCTGGTGCGCGAGGGCGCGGTCAGTGAACTGACCGCCGTCGGAGAGCGGCTGCGGCTGTCGGTGACGCCCGTGGCCGAGGCGCTCGCCGTCCTCGGCGACCGGGGCCACGAGGAAGGCGGCGCGGTTCTGGCGAACGTCAAACGGTCGGAAGGTCCGGAGCTGATCCGGGCGCTGGTGCAGCGCGGCGTCGACGTGCTGGAGGCGCGATGGGTCGGAGCCGACCTCGAAGCCATCTTCTTCACCGAGACCGGCGTCGTTCAGACCGTGGAGGCCGACCGTGCTGTTTGACGCCCTGAAGGCCGAAACCTACCGCATCCTGCGGAACCGCATGACGATCCTTTTCAGCGTCGTGCTGGTCCCGCTGCTGTTCGCCGTCGGCAGCATCGCCTACCACATCATCTCCGAGTCCAGGGGCGGCGAACTGGCCGCCAAGCTGGGCGTCAACATCGCGTCGAGCCAGCCGCTCAACATCGCCGAAGCCTTCATGATGGCCGCCGACAGGGGCGCAAACGGCGCGGTGCTGGTGTTCATGCTGATTGCGGCCGCTACCGTCTACGCCGGCGACTACCGCTGGGAGACCTGGCGGCTGATCAGCGCCCGCAACGACCGGACGTCGCTGATCCTCGGCAAGGTCGGAACCATGAAGGTTCTGGCCCTCGCCACCATGGGTCTCTTCCTCATCGCCAGCATCGTCTACCTGGTCGCGCAGGCGACGATCTACGAGCGGCCGATGAGCTTCTCTCTGGGAGCCGCGGAGGCGGGCGACGCCGTCGTTCTCGCGGTGCTGTCCTTCATCCGGATCATCCAGTTCGGCCTCGTCGCCCTGCTGACCGCCGTGCTGACCCGCTCGCTGCTCGCCAGCCTGTTCGTCCCCTGGGTGCTCGGTTTCGGCCAGTCGATCCTCGGCCAGATCCCGGTGATGATGCTGCTGGGCCTGAAGCCGAGCGACTGGACGTCCCAGTTGATGCTGCCCGGGCTGGCCTACGACACGCTCAAGGGCATGGTCGTGCCCGGCATCACCAGCATTCCCGGCGTCGAGAACGCCATGCTTCCGGCCCTCTCCGGTCTGGCGCTGTGGACCATCGCGCCGCTGGCGCTGGCGATCCTCTGGTTCCGGCGGCAGGACCTGTCCAAGGAGTAGTCATGCTCTCGAAGTTTCTGTTGTCGCTCGCGCTCGTCTCTCAGCCCCTGCAGGACGCGCGGCCGCAGCAGACCGATCCCGTAACCCGGCTGAGCGACGTCGTCGTCGACGCGCGGGCGCTGGAGACGGTCGCGCGCGACTTCATCGACGATGTCGCGGCTCCGAACCGGTATCGGGGGCTGGCGCGCTGGAACAAGCCGCTCTGTGTGGGCGTGGCCAATCTGCGCACCGACGTTGCCCAGGCCGTAGTCGACCGGATATCGGATATCGCCGCGGACCTGGAGGTTCAGACCGAACCGCCGGGCTGTAAGGCCAATGTGCTGATCATCGCCGCCGCCGATGGCGCCGCCCTGGCCAACCATATGGTCGAGCGTAACCGGCGCATGTTCGACATCGGCAGTCTGCAGATGACCCAAGGCGACCGCGCACTCGAAGAGTTTCAAGCCGCCGATCGCCCTGTGCGTTGGTGGCAAATCAGCATGCCGGTCACGGAGCTCGGGGAGCGGGCGATCCGGCTGGCCGGCGACACCAGCCCCTCGGGCGGGGGCCCGACGGCTCCAAGGATCGACGTATTCGCCGCCTCGCGCATCCGCAGCGACATCCGCGACGACCTGTTCCGAACCATCATCATCGCCGACATCGACAGTATAGACGGGCTGTCGGTGCAGCAGCTGGCCGACTACCTGGCCATGGTGACGTTGGCCCAGATCGACAACGAGGCGGACAGCGCCTCCTACGACACGGTCATGAACCTGTTCAGCGCCCGCGACTCCGTTTCGGGCCTCACGGAGTGGGACATGGCCTATCTGCGCGGCCTCTATCTCGCCGAGCAGAACCGCCTCAATCCGAACAGCCAGGCCGGCGCGATCGCGGGGCTCGTCGCCCGCGACCGGCGCGCCGCGGCGACGGCCCCGAGCCCGGCGGACTGAATGACGAGCAAGAAGAACGGGGCCCGAGGCCAGCGCCAACGCCCGCTCACTTCCGTCAACGAGAGGCCGGTCAGACCTGGTCGTCCCCTTCAAGGCGTAGCGCAGGACGGCTTCACGTCATGGGCGCCGATGGCAGCGCCACCCAGCCGCTCCTACAGGGGCTGGCGGAGAGCCCCCCGATGGATGAAGCGGCGTCGCGTGTCTCCTGCGTGGCCGCTCGATCAGAGCCGCTTCTCCATGAAGACGTCGGCCCTGACATAGGGGCTGGCCCGGGGCGGCAGATCGACGAAGCCGAAGCTGCGATACAGCGCTCCCGCCGGCTACAGGGTGCTGCTGGTTTCCAGATACAGCCGAGGCGCGCCGGCCGCCCGCGCCGCGGTCTCGCAGGCCTCCAGCAGGCGGCGGCCCAGACCCAATCCGCGGGCCGAGGGCGACACCGTCATCTTGGCGACCTCGTAGCCGCCGTCCTGTATCGCCATCAGGGCGCAGCAGCCGACGGCCTCGCCGTCCCGCTCCGCAATGAAGATGCGGCCGCCGGCGTCCAGAATGGAGGCCTGCGGATCGTCGATCACGGCGCTGTCCTTGGCCTCGACGGCGAAACCGCCCTCCGCCAGCCACGCCCGGTTGAGCGCCGCCCAAGCCGTGGCGTGATCCGCTCGGAACGGAATGATCTGTGCGTCGCTCATCGCGGCCTTCTGCCCCGTCAGCGAGCAAAGAAAAAGGGCGGCTGGATCAACCAGCCGCCCTCTTCAAACTTGATGCCCAGAAGACTTACGCCTCCTCGTCGCCCTCGACGGCGTAGACTGGACCTGAGTCCAGGCCCTTGGCGTCGGAGTCGCGGTCGACGAACTCGATCACGGCCATGGCGGCGTTGTCGCCGTGGCGGTAGCCGGCCTTCATGATGCGGATGTAGCCGCCGTTGCGGTCGGCGTAGCGCGGGCCGATCGTTTCGAACAGCTTGCCGACCTGCGGCACGTCGCGGACCTGGCTGATGGCCTGACGGCGGGCGTGCAGGTCGCCCTTCTTGGCGAGCGTGACCAGCTTCTCGACGAAGGGACGCAGTTCCTTCGCCTTGGGCAGGGTCGTCGTGATCTGCTCGTGCTTGATCAGCGACGCAGCCATGTTGGCGAACATGGCGGTCCGGTGTGCGCTCGTGCGACCGAGCTTGCGATAGGCGGCGCCGTGGCGCATCGGGGTCTCTCCTACTCAACCCTGGTTTCCGACCCCCTCGAAAGGGCGGGCGGACCTGGGGCTTGTCATTCTAACCGCTCCGCGGCCCGTTCAGGGCCAAGGGCGGAGGGTTGAAACTAGATCTGGTCGTCGAACTTCTTGGCCAGGTCTTCGATGTTTTCGGGCGGCCAGTTCGGCACGTCCATGCCGAGGCTGAGGCCCATCGTCATCAGGACTTCCTTGATCTCGTTCAGCGACTTGCGACCGAAGTTCGGAGTCCGGAGCATTTCGCCCTCGGTCTTCTGGATCAGGTCGCCGATGTAGACGATGTTGTCGTTCTTCAGACAGTTGGCCGAACGCACCGACAGTTCCAGCTCGTCCACCTTCTTCAGCAGGGCCGGGTTGAAGGGCAGGTCGGGCTTGCCGTCGGCGGCTTCGACGGCCTTCTTCGGCTCGTCGAAGGTGATGAAGATCTGCAGCTGGTCCTGCAGGATGCGCGAGGCGTAGGCCACGGCGTCCACAGGCGACACGGCGCCGTTGGTTTCGACCTCGAGGATCAGCTTGTCATAGTCCAGCGACTGGCCCTGACGGGTCGGCTCGACGCGATAGGCGACGCGCTTGACCGGCGAGTACAGGGCGTCGACGGCGATCAGGCCGATCGGCGCGTCTTCCGGACGGTTCAGCTCGGAGGCGACGTAGCCCTTGCCGTTCTGAACGGTCAGCTCCATGCGCACCGAAGCGCCCTCGTCCAGCGTGCAGATCACGTGGTCGGGGTTCAGCACCTCGATGTCCGAGGGGACGTCGATCTGGCCGGCGGTCACCGGGCCGGGGCCCGTGGCGCGCAGGGTCATGCGCTTGGGGCCTTCGGCGTGCATGCGCAGGGCCAGCTGCTTGATGTTCAGGACGATGTCGACCACGTCCTCGCGCACGCCTTCCAGCGACGAGAATTCGTGCACGACGCCGTCGATCTGGATGGCGGTCACGGCGGCGCCTTGCAGCGACGACAGGAGAACGCGGCGCAGGGCGTTGCCGAGCGTCACGCCGAAACCGCGTTCCAGGGGCTCGGCGACCAGGCGCGACTTGCGCTGCGGGTCGGAGCTCGCCTCGATCTGCGGCTTCTCGGGACGGATCAGCTCTTGCCAGTTACGTTCGATCATGGGTGTCCCTCGAAAACGGAGTTCGCCGGTCCCTCGCTCCTCGTCAGGGGCGGCAGGACCGGCGGAGAATAGTCGGTCGATGTCTGCCTAGACGCGGCGGCGCTTGGGCGGACGGCAGCCGTTGTGCGGCATCGGCGTGACGTCGCGGATGGTGGTGATGGTCAGGCCGACCGACTGCAGGGCGCGCAGGGCCGACTCACGGCCGGAACCGGGACCCGAGACGTTGACTTCCAGCGTCTTGACGCCGTGTTCCTGGGCCTTCTTGCCTGCGTCTTCCGCGGCCATCTGGGCGGCGTACGGGGTCGACTTGCGCGAACCCTTGAAGCCCATGTGACCCGCCGACGACCACGAGATCGCGTTGCCCTGGGCATCGGTGATCGTGATCATGGTGTTGTTGAAGGACGCATTCACGTGGGCGACGCCCGAGGTGATGTTCTTGCGCTCGCGCTTCTTTACGCGACCCGGTTCCTTGGCCATGTGTCTGTCTTACTTCTTCTTGCCGGCGATCGGCTTGGCGGGACCCTTGCGGGTGCGGGCGTTGGTGTGGGTGCGCTGGCCGCGGACCGGCAGGCCCTTGCGGTGACGCAGGCCGCGATAGCAGGCCAGGTCCATCAGACGCTTGATGTTCATCGACGTCTCGCGGCGAAGGTCGCCCTCGACGGTGTGGTCGCGGTCGATGGTCTCGCGGATCTGCAGGACCTCGGCGTCGGTCAGCTGGTTCACCCGGCGGGCGGGCTCGATGCCGACCTTGGTGGTGATTTCCTTGGCGGCGTGAGCGCCGATGCCATGGATGTACTGAAGCGCGATTTCGACGCGCTTGTTGGTCGGGATGTTGACGCCAGCGATACGGGCCACGAAGCTCTCCAGATACGCGTGTGCGGACGCAACAAACGCTCCGGTCAACAGACCAGGAGCGTCGACGCCCTTCGCGGAAGCGCGCCTTATACAGGGGATTCCCGCTGCGTCAACGGGTGACGGGGCTAAAGCGGGGTCGGTTCAGGCCCCGGGGCCGAACCGGATGAAGACCGTGACCCGCTGTCCCTCAACCGGTCGCCCCGAAGCGCTCATCGGCGGCCGGAAGCGGAAATAGGCCTGCGCGATGGTGATGCCTGCGGACCCGTATCCCTGCCCGGCCGGCCTCTCACTGACGATGCGACAGTTATCAAGCCGCTCATCGACGCGGATCACGCAATTTACGTACGCTTCGCCTCGCCGCCCCCGCGGGACAACGCTGAAGATTTCGCCTTGCGTTGCGCCCCGGATGAAGCGCGGACCGATACCGCCGGAGCCCGAGCCCTCGCCATCGCCGTCGCCGGTTCCCGTGCCGTTGCCCGTGCCCCCCTGCCCCATGCCCGGCGTCGGGCTGGCGTCGGCCGACCTTCCGATGACGAGAGGCTGCTCCGGTGCCTGCACCACTGGAGCGGGCAGTTCCTGCGGCACGTTCACCGGCGGCTTGGGGGGAACATGGATGCGGGAGGGCGCCGCGGGCGCGCCCCCGCCCGGGTCCGGGGTCGGTTCCAGCGGCGGACGCGGCGGCGGCGGCGGCGTGACCGGCGGCCGGAAAAGGATGACGTTGATCGGCGGAGCCGGCGGCAGGAACGGCACGGGCGCCGCGCTGTTGGCGATGAGAGCGAACACCACGAGGTGGGCGGCGGTCACGCCGGCGGCGATTCCCGCGGTCCGCAGGCGCTTCTTCGTCAGCAATGGCTGTTCGATCCTCACGGCCCCGTCCTTATCATGGGGACATGAACGCGCGGAGGCGGCAAAGGGTCAGCCGAGGTTCAGCCTTGCAGTCAGGCGACGCCGTCGAGGGCGGCGTCGATCTCGGCCGCGACCGCCGCGATCGCCCCCATGCCGTCGATCTCGGTCAGCAGGCCCTTGTCCCCATAGTAGGGCAGCAGCGGCGCCGTGTTGCGGTTGTAGGCGTCCAGCCGGACCTTGAAACTGTCGGGGTTGTCGTCCGGACGGCCCTGCTCGGCGAAGCGCATGGCGATCCGCTCCAGCAGCGCGTCGTCGTCGACCTTCAGCCGGACCACGCGGTCGATCTTCTTGCCCAGCTTGGCCAGCATGGCGTCCAGCGCCTCGGCCTGGGCCACGGTGCGGGGGAAGCCGTCGAAGATGGCCCCGCCGGCGTCCTCGGCCTCTTTCAGGCGGGCTTCGATCAGGGCGATGACGATGGCGTCGGACACCAGTTCGCCGCGCGACATGATCGCCTGGCATTCGCGGCCCAGCTCGGAGCCGGACGCGATGGCCTCACGCAGCATGTCCCCGGTCGACAGCTGAACCATGCCGCGGGCGTCCACCAGCCGTTTGGCCTGGGTGCCCTTGCCGGCCGCGGGGGGCCCGAACAGGATCAGGTTCATCGCCGCCCCTCCCCCACCCGGTCCCTAGCGCCGGGCCGGGGCTGTGACGCCCTTGCTGCGGGTCTGTCCGCGCCCGCGCAGCTTGGCCTTCTTGATCAGGCCTTCGTACTGGTGCGCCAGCAGATGCGACTGGATCTGCGCCACCGTGTCCATGGTCACCGAGACGACGATCAGGATCGAGGTGCCGCCGATGATCGCCTGCCCCATGCCGGAGTTGGCCATGAAGAACTCGGGCAGCAGGCAAACCGCGGTGATGTAGGCGGCGCCGATCGTCGTCAGGCGCGTCAGCACATAGTCCAGATACTCCGCCGTGCGCTTGCCGGGCCGGATGCCGGGCAGGAAGCCGCCGTATTTGCGCAGGTTCTCGGCCGTGTCCTCGGGGTTGAAGGTGATCGAGGTGTAGAAGAAGCAGAAGAAGATGATCAGCGCGCCGTACAGCACCATGAACACGGGCTGGCCGTGCTGCATCTGGGCGGTGACCAGCGGCAGCCACTCCATCCACGGCGGCAGGTTCGCATTGGCGGTCATCTGGGCGACCGTCGTCGGCAGCATCAGCAGGGACGAGGCGAAGATCGGCGGGATCACGCCCGCGGTGTTGACCTTCAGCGGCAGGAAGCTGCGCTCGCCCCCGGCCATGCGGTTGCCTTCCTGACGCTTCGGATACTGGATCAGCAGCCGACGCTGGGCCCGCTCCATGAAGACGATGAAGACCACGACCGCGATCATCATGGCGGTGATGAACAGCAGGGTGAAGGCGGACATCTGGCCCTGCTGGGCCAGGCCGAACAGGCGCGCCACCGTGCCGGGCAGGACGGCGACGATGCCGGCGAAGATGATCAGCGAGATGCCGTTGCCGACGCCGCGCGCCGTGACCTGCTCGCCCAGCCACATCAGGAACATGGTGCCGCCGGTCAGGACGGTGATGGTCGAGATGATGAAGAAGATGCCGGGGTTGTCGACGAAGCCCTGCTGGCCGTTCAGGCCGATGGCGATGCCGGCCGACTGGAACAGCGCCAGCACCACGGTCAGGTAGCGGGTGTACTGGTTCAGCTGCTTGCGGCCGCTCTCGCCGCCTTCCTTGCGCAGCTTCTCCCACGGCGGATAGACCGCGCCCATCAGCTGCACGATGATCGACGCCGAGATGTAGGGCATCACGTTCAGCGCGAATACGGCGAACCGCTCCACGGCGCCGCCCGAGAACATGTTGACCATGTCCAGGATGCCGCGCTGGCTGTCAGGGTTCTGGAAGAAGGCGAGGAAGGCTTCGGAGTTGATCCCGGGGACCGGCACATAGGTGCCGATTCGGTAGACCAGCAGGGCCAGGATCGTGAACAGCAAACGCTTGTGAAGCTCGGTCGCCTTGGCGAACGAGCCCATGTTCATGTTTGCTGCGAGTTGTTCGGCGGCCGAAGCCATGTGTCGTCACCCCGACTGATCAGAAAGCGGCGTATCGGACGTGAATCCGGCGCCAGCGTCCAGATAGGCGAAGGGCGCCCCCTTAGCGAGAGCGCCCCTCAAGCTTATTTTGCGCGGGCCGCCGTGCGGGTCGTGCGGGCCGAGATCTTGTTGGCGTCGCCGCGCGGCGCCTTGGGAGCCGGAGCCTTGCCCTTGGCGGCGTTGCGCTTCTCGACGCGGGCCGCGGCCTTGGCTTCAGCGGCGATGCGCTGTTGCGTCACCGAACCGCCGGCGGCCTCGATGGCCTTGACCGCGCCGGCCGAGGCCGACCAGACGACCAGGTTCAGCTTGGTCTTCAGTTCGCCGGTGCCCAGCAGACGCACGCCGTCCTTGGTGCGGCGGATGACGCCGGCGCCGACCAGAAGGTCGCCGTTGATCTCGTTCTTGGCGTCCAGCTTGCCCGCGTCGATGGCGTCCTGCAGGCGCCACAGGTTGACCTCGGCCAGCTTCAGCGCGTTCGGATTGTTGAAGCCGCGCTTGGGCATCCGCATGTACAGCGGCATCTGGCCGCCCTCGAAGCCGCCGATGGCGACGCCCGAACGCGACTTCTGACCCTTGACGCCGCGACCGGCGGTCTTGCCCTTGCCCGAGCCCGGGCCCCGGCCGACGCGCATGCGCTTCTTGTGGGCGCCTTCGTTGTCGCGGATTTCGTTCAGTTTCATGTGCCTGATCCTTTCGGGTTCTAGCGCCCGCTGCAGCAGCGGACTCGGCTGGATTTGAAAAGGGATGAGGGACTAGGGATGAGGGATGAGGGTCGCTGGATCGAGCGCTGACGCCCTTCCCTAGTCCCTAGTCCCTCATCCCTAGTCCCTTACTTCTCGACGATCTCGGTCAGGTGGGCGACCTTGGCGATCATGCCGCGGACCGAGGGGGTGTCTTCCAGCGTGGACTCGCGGCCCATGCGGTTGAGACCCAGGCCCATCAGGGTGGCGCGCTGGTCCGACTTGCGACGGATCGGGCTGCCGGTCTGGCGGACGGTGACGGTGGTCTTGGATTCGGTCTTGGCCATGACTTAGGCTTCCTGGGCTTCGGGCGCCGCTTCCGGAGCCGAGGCGCCGTCGTTGCGGCGACCCATCAGGTCCGCGACCTTCTTGCCGCGCTTGGACGCGATCTGGCGGGGCGAGGACTGGACCTTCAGAGCTTCGAAGGTGGCGCGGATCATGTTGTAAGGGTTCGACGAGCCGGTCGACTTGCCCACGACGTCCTGGACGCCGAGGGTTTCGAGGATGGCGCGCATCGGACCGCCCGCGATGACGCCGGTTCCCGGAGGGGCGGCGCGCATCATGATCTTGCCGGCGCCCCAACGGCCCTGGCCGTCGTGGTGCAGGGTGCGGTTCTCGCGCAGCGGCACGCGGATCATGGTCTTCTTGGCTTCTTCGGTCGCCTTGCGGATGGCTTCCGGCACTTCGCGCGCCTTGCCGTGACCGAAGCCGACGCGGCCCTTGCCGTCGCCGACCACCATCAGGGCCGCGAACGAGAACCGGCGGCCGCCTTTGACGGTCGCGGCGACGCGGTTGATGTGGACCAGCTTCTCGACGATGTCCGAATCCGGACCGTCGTTGGCGGGAGCGTTGCGGTTGTCACGACGGTTGCGATCGTTGCCGCCGCCGCCGCGTTGGGGTTGTTGCGCCATCTGTCGCGTCCCTTAGAAGTTCAGGCCGGCTTCACGCGCGGCTTCCGCCAGCGCCTTCACCCGTCCGTGATAGATGTAACCGCCGCGATCGAAGACGACGTCCTTGACGCCCTTCTCCAGGGCGCGTTCGGCGACCAGCTTGCCGATGCGGGCGGCCGCGTCGACGTCCGAACCCTTGGCCTTCTTGCCCTTCTCGCCTTCGAGCGAGGAAGCAGCGGCGATCGTGACGCCGTTCAGGTCGTCGATGATCTGGGCCGAGATGTTCTTGTCCGAGCGGTGGACCGACAGCCGCAGACGGCCGTTGGCCACGGCCTTCAGGCGGCGGCGGGTGCGCTCGGTGCGGCGCTGGGCTTGTTGTCGAAGAGAGAGAGCCATGACTTACTTCTTCTTGCCTTCCTTGCGCCGGACCTTTTCGCCCGTGTAGCGCACGCCCTTGCCCTTGTAGGGCTCCGGCGGACGCAGCTTGCGGATGACGGCGGCGATCTGACCGACCGCCTGCTTGTCGGCGCCCGAGATCTTGATTTCCGTCTGCTTCGGCACCGCGAAGGTGACGCCTGCGGGCGGTTCGATGTCGACGTCGTGCGAGAAGCCGAGCTGCAGCGACAGGGCGTTGCCCTTCATCGCGGCGCGATAGCCCACGCCGACCAGGTCCAGGCTCTTTTCAAAGCCGGTGGTGACGCCGACGACCATGTTGTCGACCAGGGTGCGCGACAGGCCCCACATGGCGCGGCCACGCTGGGTGTCGGCACGCAGGCCGAGGTTGATGCCCTCGTCGTTCTGCGAGACTTCGATCTCTTCGGCGACGGTCCAGGAGCGTTCGCCCTTGGGACCCTTCACCGACACGGTCTGGCCGTCGAGCGTGACAGTCACGCCCTTCGGAACAGCGATTGTGCGTTTGCCGATACGGGACATCTTAGTAGACCCTGCAGAGGACTTCGCCGCCCACCTTGGCTTCGCGAGCCGCGGTGTCCGACATGACGCCCTTGGACGTGGAGAGGATCGAGATGCCGAGGCCGTTCTTGATCGGCTTCAGGTCGGAGATCGCGGAGTAGACGCGGCGGCCCGGCTTGGACACGCGTGCGATCTCGGCGATGACCGGCTGGCCGTCGAAATACTTCAGCTCGATCTCGAACTGCGGGAACTCGCCGGGGTTCTGCACCAGCGAATAGCCGCGGATGTAGCCCTCGTCCTGCAGCACGTCGAGGACGCGCTGGCGCAGACGGGAAGCCGGGGTGAGCACCTTGGAACGCTTGCGCATGTGCGCGTTCCGGATGCGGGCGATCATGTCGCTCAGGGGATCGTTGATCATCATATCTGTCGCTCCCCTTACCAGCTGGACTTGGTCAGGCCCGGGATCTGACCCAGGTTGCCGAGTTCACGCAGGGCGATCCGGCTCATCTTGAGCCTGCGATAATAGGCGCGCGGACGGCCCGTCATCTCGCAGCGGTTCCGAATCCGGTTGGCGGCCGAGTTGCGCGGCAGCTGGGCCAGCTTGAGGCGCGCTTCGAAACGCTCCTCGAGCGGCAGGGATTCGTTGTTGGCGGTCGCCTTCAGGGCGGCCCGCTTGTCGGCGTACTTCGCGACGAGGGCCTTGACCATCTCGTTGCGGTTTACGGCGCTTTTCTTAGCCATTGTGCTTTTCCCTTCCCGCTCAGTTCGTCACGAACGGGAACTTGAACTCGGTGAGAAGCGCGCGTGCTTCGTCATCGGTCTTGGCCGTGGTGCAGACGATGATGTCCATGCCCCACATCTGGTCGATCTGGTCGTAGTTGATCTCGGGGAACACGATGTGCTCCTTGAGGCCCATGGCGTAGTTGCCGCGACCGTCGAACGAGGTCGGCTTCAGGCCGCGGAAATCCTTCACGCGCGGCAGCGCGATCGTGATCAGGCGGTCGAGGAACTCGTACATCTGGTCGCCGCGCAGGGTGACCTTGCCGCCGATGACCATGCCTTCGCGCAGCTTGAAGCCGGCGATGGAGTTGCGGGCCTTGGTCGGCACGGGCTTCTGACCGGCGATGGCGGCCAGATCCTTGAGGGCGGCGTTCGCCTTCTTGGTGTCGGCCACGGCTTCACCGATGCCCATGTTCAGGACGATCTTGTCCAGCTTGGGCATCTGCATCGGGTTGGTGTAGCCGAACTTCTCGGTCAGCACGCCCTTGATGCGGTCGTTGTACTCGCCCTTGAGGCGCGGGGTGTATTTGGTGTCGGCCATTAGATGACGTCTCCCGTCGTCTTGGCGAAGCGGACCTTCTTGTCGCCTTCCGTGCGGAAGCCGACGCGGGTGGCTTTGCCGTTGGCGTCGGCGATCGCGACGTTCGACAGGTGAAGCGACGCTTCCTTGTTCTTGATGCCGCCCTGGGGGTCGGACTGGGTCGGGCGGGTGTGGCGCTGGACCATGTTGATCCCTTGCACCATGACGCGGTTGGTCGCCGGCAGGACCTTGGTCACCTTGCCGGTGCGGCCCTTGTCCTTGCCGGTCAGGACCACGACGTTGTCGCCGGTTTTGATCTTGGCGGCCATGACTACAGGACCTCCGGAGCCAGAGAGATGATCTTCATGTGGTTCTTGGCGCGCAGTTCGCGGGGAACCGGACCGAAGATCCGCGTGCCGACCGGCTCGTTCTGCTTGTTGACGATGACGGCCGCCGACTTGTCGAAGCGGATGACCGAGCCGTCCTTGCGCATGATGTCCTTGGCGGTGCGCACGACGATGGCGCGCACGACGTCGCCCTTCTTCACGCGGCCACGCGGGATGGCTTCCTTGACCGAAGCGACGATCGTGTCGCCCACCGAGGCGTAGCGGCGCTTGGAGCCGCCCAACACCTTGATGCACATGACCCGGCGAGCACCCGAATTATCGGCCACCTCCAGGTTAGTTTGCATCTGGATCATATGATCAGATCTTTCTGATTACGAAGCCGAGGCCGAGGTGTCCGACAGGACCTCCCAGCGCTTCAGCTTGGACTTGGGGGCGCACTCGACGATGCGGGCCTGATCGCCCACCTTGAGGGCGTTGGCTTCGTCGTGAGCGTGATACTTCTTGGACAGGCGCACGATCTTTTTCAGGACCGGGTGCAGCAGCGTGCGTTGCACGACGACGACGACAGTCTTGTCGCCCTTGTCGGAGACGACCACGCCTTCGAGAACTCGTTTCGGCATCTTCGTTTCCTTAAGCCGTCGCGCGCTTTTCACGCAGAAGCGTGGAGATGCGGGCGATGTCTTTGCGCACTTCCGAGACCCGATGGGTCTTTTCCATCTGGCCGGTGGCGGCCTGGAAGCGCAGGTTGAACTGTTCCTTCTTGAGCTTCAGCAGCTCGTCGGACAGCTGGTCGGGGGTCTGACCCCGCAGATCGGCGATCTTGGTCATGCGCCAACGTGCTCCACATGCGAGACGCCGGCGTCGAGGCGGGTGACCACCTTGGTGCGGACCGGCAGCTTGGCGGCGCCAAGACGCAGGGCCTCACGGGCGATGTCGTCCGGCACGCCGTCGATTTCAAACAGGATCCGGCCCGGGTGGCAGCGCGCCGCCCAGTGATCCACGGCGCCCTTGCCCTTGCCCATGCGGACTTCGGCCGGCTTGCCCGTGACCGGCAGGTCGGGGAACACGCGGATCCAGACGCGGCCCTGACGCTTCATCTGGCGGGTGATCGCGCGGCGGGCCGCCTCGATCTGACGCGCAGTGATGCGTTCCGGCTCGACCGTCTTCAGGCCGTAGGACCCGAAGTTCAGCGAGAAGCCGCCCTTGGCGGAGCCATGGATGCGGCCCTTGAAGGCCTTGCGGTACTTGGTCTTTTTCGGTTGCAGCATGATTTAGCCCTCACGCCCGCGACGCTGACCGCGATCGTTGCGGCCGCCGCGATCACCGCCACGGCCTTCGTTCGAAGAAGGACCCGAAGCCTCCAGGGCCCAGCGCTTGTCCTGCGCCATCGGATCGTGCTCGAGCACCTCGCCCTTGAAGACCCACACCTTCACACCGATGATGCCGTACGTCGTCTTGGCCTGGATGAAGCCGTAGTCGATGTCGGCGCGCAGGGTGTGCAGCGGCACGCGGCCTTCGCGGTACCATTCCATCCGCGCGATCTCGGCCCCGCCGAGACGGCCCGAAACGTTGATGCGGACGCCCTTGGCGCCAAGGCGCATGGCCGACTGCATCGCCCGCTTCATGGCGCGGCGGAAGGCGATCCGGCGTTCCAGCTGCTGCGCGATGTTCTCGGCGATCAGCTGGGCGTCGGTCTCGGGCTTGCGCACTTCGATGATGTTCAGGTGAACCTCGCCGTCGGTGCGGGCCGAGATGTCCTTGCGGAGCTTCTCGATGTCCGCGCCCTTCTTGCCGATCACGACGCCCGGGCGGGCGGCGTAGATCGTCACGCGGCACTTCTTGTGCGGACGCTCGATGATGATGCGCGAGACGCCGGCGGCGTTCAGGCGTTCCTTCAGCCACGTGCGCAGCTTGATGTCCTGGTGCAGCAGGTTCGCGTATTCGGCGCCGCGGGCGAACCAGCGGCTGTCCCACGTACGGTTGACGCCGAGGCGCAGACCGATCGGATTGACTTTCTGACCCATCAGGCGGCCTCACCAGCTTCGCGAACCACGATCGTGATTTCCGCGAAAGGTTTCAGGATGCGCGACGAGCGGCCGCGAGCACGGCTCGCGAAACGCTTCATCACCAGGTTCTTGCCCACGAAGGCCTCGGCGACGACCAGGTTGTCGATGTCGAGGTTGTGGTTGTTCTCGGCGTTCGACACGGCCGAATACAGCACCTTGCGGACGTCGGTGGCGATGCGCTTGCGGCTGAATTCCAGCTCGTTCAGCGCCTTCTGCACCGGCAGGCCGCGGATCGACTGGGCGACCAGGTTCAGCTTCTGAGGGCTGATCCGGACGTTCACCAGCTTGGCGCGCGCTTCGGTCGGGGCGACCCGACGTTCATTCTTGGTCTGGGCCATCAGTTATTTCCTTTTGGCCTTCTTGTCCGCCGCGTGCCCGGGGAACGACCGGGTCGGGGAGAACTCGCCGAACTTCATGCCGACCATTTCTTCGGAAACCGACACCGGCACATGCTTGAGGCCGTTGTGGACACCGAAGGTCAGGCCGACAAACTGCGGCAGGATGGTGGAGCGGCGCGACCACGTCTTGATCACGTCCTTGCGGCCCGACGACGCTGCCGTCTCGGCCTTCTTCAGCAGATACCCGTCGACAAACGGGCCTTTCCAGGAGGAGCGGGCCATCGGTTAGCGAGCCTTCTTCACGTGGCGGGTACGGATGATGAACTTGTCCGTAGCCTTGTTCTTGCGGGTGCGGGTGCCCTTGGTGTCCTTGCCCCACGGCGTAACCGGGGTGCGACCGCCAGAGGTCCGGCCTTCACCACCACCGTGCGGGTGGTCGATCGGGTTCATGGCGACGCCGCGAACGTGCGGACGCCAGCCCATGTGACGGACGCGGCCGGCCTTGCCGAGGTTCTGGTTCATGTGGTCGGGGTTCGAAACCGCGCCCACCGTAGCCATGCAACCGTCGAGGACCATGCGGAGCTCGCCCGAGCCGAGACGGATCTGGGCGTAGCCCTGATCGCGGCCGACCAGCTGGGCGTAGGCGCCGGCCGAACGGGCCAGCTGGGCGCCCTTGCCCGGCTTCATCTCGACGTTGTGGATGATCGTGCCGACCGGCACCGAGCGCAGCGGCATCGCATTGCCCGGCTTCACGTCGACCTTCTCGCCGGCCACGACCGTGTCGCCCGCCTTCAGGCGTTGCGGCGCGATGATGTAGGCCTTTTCGCCGTCCTCATAGACGACGAGGGCGATGAAGGCGGTCCGGTTCGGATCGTATTCCAGGCGCTCGACGGTCGCCGTGGCGAACTTCCGGCGCTTGAAGTCGATCTTGCGGTACAGCGTCTTGGCGCCGCCGCCGCGGAAGCGGACGGCGATACGACCGCCGGCGCCGCGACCGCCCGACTTGGTCAGGCCTTCGGTCAGCGACTTCTCGGGGCGTCCCTTGTGGAGCTCCGAGCGGTCGATCAGCACCAGGGCGCGGCGGCCCGGCGATGTCGGATTGTAAGTCTTCAAGGCCATCTGGTCAGAGCCCCGTGGTGACGTCGATCGACTGGCCTTCGGCCAGCGTCACGATCGCTTTTTTGATGTCGACCCGACGGCCCATGATGCCGCGGAAGCGCTTGGTCTTGCCCTTCTGGACGAGGGTGTTGACCTTCAGGACGTTGACCTTGAACAGGCTTTCGACCGCCGCGGCGATCTCGTCCTTGGTCGAGGTCCCCGAGACGCGGAAGACGACCTTGTTCTGCTCCGACAGGATCGTGGCCTTCTCGGTGATCACCGGAGCCAGGATGGTGTCGTAGTGTTTGGCGGTAGGTTGAGCGCCGGCCATTACGCGGCTCCCTGTGCAGCAGCCTGCTCGCGACGCGAGGGCTTGTGATCGGCGTAGGTCGCCTCGATGGCTTCGACAGCCGCCTTGGTGAGCACCAGCTTGTTGGCCCGCAGGATGTCGTAGACGTTCAGGCCGGCGTTCGGCAGCACGTCCACCATCGGGATGTTGCGGGCGGCGAGACCGAAGTTCGTGTCGACTTCCGGACCGGCGATGATCAGCGTGCGGGTCCAGCCCAGCTTGCCGAAGGTTTCGCGCAGACCGGCGGTCTTGGCGTCCTTCAGCGAGATGCTGTCCACGACGACCAGATCGCCGGAGACGACCTTGGCCGACAGCGCGTGGCGCAGGGCCAGGGCGCGGACCTTCTTCGGCAGCGAGAAGCCGTGGTCGCGGACGACCGGGCCGAAGGCGCGCGAACCGCCGACGAACTGCGGCGCACGGCGCGAACCGTGACGGGCGCCGCCGGTGCCCTTCTGCTTGTACATCTTCTTGCCGGTGCGAGAGTTCTCGTTCCGGGTCTGGACCTTGTGGGTGCCGGCGCGGCGCTTGGCCAGTTGCCAGTTGACGTAACGGGCCAGGATGTCGCCGCGGATGTCGGTGATGCCGAAGACGGCGTCAGACAGTTCCACGTCGCCCGAGGCCTTGCCGTCGAGTTTGATGACCGGGAGTTTCATTACGCTTCACCGCCTTCGGTGGTCTCGACGGCCGGAGCTTCCTCAGCCGGCGTTTCGGCCGGTTCAGCAGCCGCAGCGGCGGTCTTCGACGACTTGACGCCGCCCGGGAAGGGGGCGTCGGCCGGACGGGCCTTCTTCACCGCGTCGCGGATCTTGACCCAGGTGCCTTCGTGACCCGGGACGGCGCCCTTGATCAGGATCAGGCCGCGGTCGGTGTCGACGCGGAACACGGTGAGGTTCTGGGTGGTGACGACTTCCTGGCCGAGATGGCCGGCCATCTTCTTGCCCTTGAAGGTCTTGCCGGGATCCTGACGCTGACCCGTCGAACCGTGCGAACGGTGCGAGACCGAGACGCCGTGCGACGCCCGCAGACCGCCGAAGTTCCAGCGCTTCATGGCGCCGGCGAAGCCCTTGCCGATGGTCTCGGCCTGGACGTCGACCTTCTGGCCCGCGACGAAGTGGTCGGCCGAGAACTCGGAGCCCACATCCATCATGGCGTCCGCATCGATGCGGAACTCGGTGACATAGGCCTTCGGCTCCACCTCAAGCTTCGCGAAGGACTCGCGCTGGGCCTTGTTGGTGTTCTTGGCCTTCTTGGTGCCAGCGCCCAGCTGGAGAGCGACGTAGCCGTCACGCTCCTGGGTACGTTGGCCGACGACTTGGCAGCCGTCGAGCTGAAGCACAGTGACCGGAACGTGTGCGCCGTCATCGGCGAACACGCGGGTCATGCCCAGCTTCTTGGCGATCACGCCCGTGCGCATCGGATCCCGCCTCTTTCTTATTAAATCTTGATCTCGACATCCACGCCGGCGGACAGGTCGAGCTTCATGAGCGCGTCCACAGTCTGCGGGGTGGGGTCGACGATATCGAGGACACGCTTGTGCGTGCGGATTTCAAACTGCTCGCGCGACTTCTTGTCGACGTGCGGCGAGCGGTTCACGGTGAACTTTTCGATCAGGGTCGGCAGCGGGATCGGACCGCGAACGGTCGCGCCCGTGCGCTTGGCCGTGTTGACGATTTCGCGCGTCGAAAAGTCGAGGACGCGGTGATCGAAGGCCTTGAGCCTGATGCGGATGCTTTGATCCATATCGGTCGTATTTCCCAAGCAGGCGAACCTGCGTCCCTGTGAACCATTTCAAAGACCGGAGTCTTCAGGCCGCGAGGCCTTCAGAGTACGCACGTCCGCAAAAACGATCGGCCCACGCAGCGAACCGCGAAGGCCGTTGAAGTCCTGGGTCACTGCAAAGAACAGGTCCGAGGTCGTTCCTGCGGGCCGCGTCTGCATCCCAAAAACACGCGGGATGCACAGCCGGTCCAACAAGAGTGGGGGCTTATGACCGCCGATTCCGATTTGGTCAAGCGGCGAAAAGGTGGCGGAGCCTTTCGTGGACTGGCCGGGATCGGCCTTATAGCGAGCAGATGACGGCGCGGCGCGCTCTGCCGCCTGGATCGCCCGTTGAACCGCCGCTCCAAGGCCCCTGAAACGGGCCGGCATGACAACTTTGAGAGCTGCGCCGCAATCCCGCGCCACATGGCGCCGCATTCGAGCCACAGTCCGTTGCCGGCGCGCCACAGACTGTCAAACACCTGATTTATGGCTGTTTTGTAATGGCAGAGCTTGTCGCGGCGCTGTTAGCCGGATGCATCCGGAGCGCGACTCCCGCGCTCGCCAAAGGACAAAGAACATGAAGTCTCTCCTCCTCGCCACCGCCGCCGTGGCTGTCTTCGCCGCCGCCCCCGCCCTGGCCCAGGAAAGCGTCGGCTCGATCGGCGCCCGCTACGTCCAGAGCGAAGTCGACGCCTCGGGCCTGACCGCCGACGGCGACGGTCTCGCGATCGACGCAGCGTTCGCCGTGCCGGTCACCGGCGACTGGACCGTGACGGTCGACGGCGCCTTCGCCTACGCCCTCGACGGCGCGCCCAACGAGGACGACAGCAGCCTGAACGGCCGCATCCACGCCAGCCGCAACTTCGGCAACGTCCGCATCGGCGGCTTCGCCGGCGGATCGGAAGCCGCCGACGAGCAGCTGTGGAGCTTCGGCGCCCAGGCCCAGGCCTATCTGAACAATCTGACCGTCTCGGGCTCGCTGGCCTATGAGACGATCGAAGGCGCCGACGCCGACATCTGGAGCCTGGCCGGCGACGCGGCCTACTTCGTCAACCCGAAATTCCGCGTGAACGCCGGCCTCGGCTGGACCACGATCGACGCCGGCGGCCTCGACACCGACGCCGTTTCGGCCAACGTCGGCGGCGAATACCTGATCGGCCTCCCCGGCATGAGCGTCACCGCAAGCTACACCCACGGAGAGCTCGACGACGCTGACCTGTCGGTCGACACCCTCATGCTCGGCGTGCGATTCTCGTTCGGCGGCGGCGACCTTCAGACCCGCCAGCGTTCGGGCGCCGACCTCGGCCGCACGGTCGCCGGCATCGGAGCCCTGGCCGGCGCGTTCTAACGAACGTCGTCTGTCTTCAGGAAACAGAAGCCCCGGCGGAGCGATCCGCCGGGGCTTTTGGTTGTCCGGGACAGGAAGAGGGCCCGGAGGGTTCCACGCTCCCGGCCCTTCCCTGCTTCGGCGGCTGGCCCGTCAACTCCCGATGCGAACGTTTCCTCCGCCCATGATCGAGCGGCTGACCGATCCCGTCGCCCGGGCCACGGTGACATCGCCGCCGCCCATGATGGACACGTCCACGTCGCCGGCCACGCCCGCGAAATCGACGTCGCCAGAGCCGGCGATGCTGACGCTGAGGTTGGGCGCCGTTCCGCCCCGCACCTGCACGTCGCCGGAGCCGCCGATCGAAACCTCGGTCGGACCTTCGACCCGGGCGACGATGACGTCGCCGGAGCCGCCGATCGAGACTTCGAGACCGCGGGTGGCGCCCGCCGTCACTTCGCCCGACCCCCCGATGTTGATTTCAAGGTTGGTCGAAGTTCCCGCACGCATGTTCCCGGACCCGCCGATGCTCAGCGAGACCGGACCCTCGGTGTTGGCGATGTTCCAGTGACCGCAGCCGGCGTTGCCCAGCTCGACCGAGGCGGCGCCCCGGCCGACGGAGCCGAACACCGCGCCTGATGCGTTGACGTCGACGTGGCGGGGGGTGCGGATCACGATCAGCGGGGCCTGCGAAACCTGGATCCGACCGTGGTCGCGGACCTCGACGCTGGCCCCTTCGCCCGGTCGGTCGCTGTCGGACCCGGCGTTGCAGTTGCGCATGCTCATGCTTCCGCCCATCAACCCGGCGCGGCGGCGGAGCCCCCCGTCGATGATGACCTTGCCGTCTTCGCGCGAGACCTGGATCGCCGGCAGTCCGGACGCGCCCTGTTCGACCTCGACGGCGACGTCGGAGCGATCCTCGACCACCACCGCCACCCGGGCGACGGCGTTGCGGATCCTGACCTCCGGGCCCGACTGGGCGAGGGCGGGACCGGCGGCCGCGGCCAGGGCGGCGACGGCGACAGCGGATGCGACGAGGATCTTCATAACGGCGTTCCTTCTCGGTTCGTTGAGGAGAAGGTGCGGCAGGCCTCGGCGGGAGTCAGCTTAAATCGAGGTCATGACGCCCTTGTAAGGAAGGCCTTCAGGCGCGCAGGGCGCCGGCGCCGTCCGCGACGCCGACCTCCGGCTCGAAATCGCGGTCGAAATGCGCGATCCGGCTCTTCAGGCCGCCGAACCGCTTCAGGGCGAGCGAGGCGGCCCATCGGGCGGCCAGTTCGGGGGTCGTCATGCCGTCGGTGAAGCGGGGCCGCCCTCCCCGGCTGCGCAGGACCGCGTTGGTGTAGAGCGCCCCGTTGCGGAAGCGCGACGGCCAGGTCTGGAAGTCCATCGACAGCGAAACGCAGAAGCGGTCCAGGTTCTCGACCCGGTGCGGCGCATAGATCGGCCATGTCAGGGCTTGGCCCGGTTCGAGGTCGATCACGCGCGCGTCGGCCTCGAAGGCCAGCGAATAGGGCAGCTCTTCGGTCGTCTGCCGCGCGACCACCTGCTCCATGTCGGCCTCGGCGAGGTGCGCCTCGTCGCCCGGATACACGAAGATCCGCTTGCGCCCGCGCATGTGGAACAGCACCACGCCTGAGGCGTCGAAATGATACGGCACGCGCGCCTTGGGCGACGACAGAATCAACTGGCCGGCGTTGCGGACCGCCCGCAGACCCGGATAGGCCGCCTGCACGGTGCGGAACTCGGCCATCGCGGCGGTCCACAGCTCTGGCCAGCCCCGCTCGACCTCGCGCAGGTTGACCCACAGCCGGCCCTGCTGGATCGCCGCCAGCAGTTCTTCGCCGTTCAGCCGCCCCCGGGCGCCGGTCCGCAGCGAGACCTGCCCCGCGTCGTCGTAGTCATACAGGTTGATGTCGAACAGCTCGGCCGGATAGCGGTCCAAAACCGCGGCCAGCGACTCGTCCGCAGCGAAACCCTGATCCACCAGACCGTGCGGATGGACCGCGGCCTCCCGGATTGGACCGGCGTAGCGTGTGCGCGTCTGGTTCATCGATGCCTTCGAACTGTATCAGGCCGAAACGGCGCTGGCCTTCGCGGATCGGGCCTTTGCAAGCGCCGCGCCCGCCGCCTGCATCGCGCCCTTCAGCCGGTCGCCGGGCGTCGTCTCGCAGGCCTCGATGGCGGCCCAGCGCCGGCGCACGCTGGTGCGCAGGCGTTCGCCCCGCCCCTGCCCGGCCATGTTCAGCGCCCCCACCGCCGCCTGGCTCACAGTCGCCCCGAGCCCGGGCCGCACCACCACGGCCTCCCGGACGATCCGGGCGCCGTTGCAGAAGTACTTCTTGTAGTGCTCGCCCTCGAATCCGAAGTCGAAGGTGCGATAGCCGACCTCTGACGCCATCCGCATGGTGTCCATGCTCAGCAGGATGCCCGGCGAGCACCGGGCCAGGCTCGGCTCGTAGCCCGGGAACCAGAAATGGTACTGGTCGCCGGCGTGGAGCGAATATTCCAGCGCGGTCAGCCGATCGCCGGCCCACAGCCCGGCCATCGACGCGCCGAAGCCTTCGCAGTCAGCCTTCAGCAGCGCGTGCAGCAGATCTGCGGTCCAGCCGCAGGCGAAGATGTCGTGCCGCGCCGTCCGCCGGTACTGGTCGCGCTTCAGCTCGATCAGCCAGTCGAGCAGGGCCGGATCGCGCAGGCCGCGCTCGACCCGCAGCGGACCCAGTTCGGCCTCCATGCTGCGGCGCGCCCGCTCCTTGTCCTTGAAGAACTTGCCCTGGGCGGCGCGGCGCTCGGCGTACCAGGCGTCGTAGCCGCCGTCGCCGATATCGACCTGCACCGTGCGCCGGTCCTCGCCCAGCGCTGTGTCCCCCACCCAGGCGGTGACGTTCAGACGCGAGCCGCCGAGCAGGCGGGCGGCCTCCTCGAGCGTCGGCGCCTCGCCAGGCGCCGAGATGACCCCGTGATAATCGTTCATCGGCGCTCCGAGCGGCTGCACCGCCCCGCCGCGACGCTGGTGCGGGAAGAAGCCTACCGCTCGACCGCCGCGCGAGAACACCGCGACGGCGGCGTTGGGGCTCACACGTCCTGCGACCTGGGCGAACTCGGGCCGGAAATACGGGCTGTTCAGCGCCGGATTGGCCGCCAGCATGGAGCGCCACAGGGCCCAGTCCGCCTCGCCCAGCGCCTGAACGCTGACAGTGTCGATCTCGAATCCGGCCATCATAGCATCCCGCGGCGGCGCCCTCGTCGGCCGCCGTTGAAGCCCGGATATACGCTTCGGGCTGTTTCAGGCCCGTGAGCGTTCATGGTGAACGAGCGATGAGCGGGAGCCGCCGCCGCGCCCGGGCGTTGCGTCCGCAGCGTTAGCGAACGCCCGGAGACCAGAATGACCGATCCCGACCGCCGCCCGCCGGGCTACACCGCCGACAACGAGAACCAGCGCCGGCCCGCCCACGACGGCGAAGCGCCGCGCCCGGCGACGGAGCCCAAGGGTTCGGAGGGGTCTTCGAACTCGGGCGAGACTGCGACGGATCCGGCCACCGGGGCGCCGAACGACTGAGGGCGATCGGCCGCTGACGGAACGCCGCGGTCCTTCAGGGATTCATTGCGGACCCTGAACAAATCCGGTGCCGCCATGTCGCTTCGTCTGATCCTCGCCTCCGCCAGCCTGATCGCCCTCACGGCCTGCGGAGCCCCGGATCCCGCCGAGCAGGCTTCTGCAGGGCCGTCGTCGCAACAGGCGAGCGTCGCTCCGGCGGCCGGCGGCGGCGTGCTGACGGTCGAGCAGATCGAGAACGGCGTGATCAGCGCACCCGCCGCCGCCGGCTCGCAGCCAGCCGCCGTCACGAAGACGGCGACGACGCCGCCCGCTGCCGGCTCCGGTCAGGCCGCCGCCCCGGCGCAAGGTCCCGACGCGGGCATGGTGCGGCTTCAGATCCTGCTGGACCGCTCGCCCTTCTCTCCCGGCGTGATCGACGGTCTGGGCGGCGAGAACACGCGTCAGGCCATCGCCGCCTGGCGCGAGGCCAACGGCATGCGGGGCGACACGGCCGACGCGGCGATGCTGGAGCGTATGATCGCCGCGGACACCGGCCGGGTGATGACGGAGTACGTCCTGACCGCCGCCGACGTCGCCGGTCCCTTCAGCCCGCCGGCCCCCGAGGAGCTGGCCGACCTCGCCCGCACAGGCGTGAACTACACCAGCGCGCTGGAGCGACTGGCCGAGCGGTTTCACATGACGGAAGCGCTGCTGCAGGGCCTCAATCCCGGTGTGGACTTCCGCAGCGCGGGTCAGAGGATCGTCGTCCCCGCCGTCAACAACCGCCCCTTGGCCAACGTCGCGCGGATCGTCATCGACAAGGCCGAACGCTCGGCCCGCGCCTTCGACGCCTCCGGCAAACTGTTGGCCTTCTACCCCGCCACCATCGGCTCCAGCGAGCGCCCCGCGCCCTCCGGCACGGTGACGGTCGTCGGGGTCGCGCCCGAGCCGGACTACACCTACGACCCCTCCCGCGTGACCTATGACCGCGGAAACGAGAAGATCATCATCCCCGCGGGGCCGAACAATCCGGTCGGCACCGTCTGGATCGACCTGTCCCGCGACACCTACGGCATCCACGGCTCGCCCGATCCGTCCAAGATCGGCAAGACCGCCTCCAACGGCTGCGTCCGCCTGACCAACTGGGACGCCGAGCAGCTGGCGGCCGGGGTCAAGCCGGGCGTGGAAGTGCGGTTCGTGTAGAACCTCTATTCTCCCTTGGCGGGAAAAGGAAGCGGGCAAGCAAACGGCCCCGGAGTTCCCTCCGGGGCCGTCTGCATTCAGGTCGTCACACCGTAGCTTTTACTCGGTGATCTTGGAGACCACGCCGGCGCCGACCGTGCGGCCGCCTTCGCGGATGGCGAAGCGGAGCTTCTCTTCCATCGCGATCGGGGTGATCAGCTCGAC
>JAESFY010000065.1_pt1 | contig 96966 bp, 108 predicted proteins | sample 9266201 | NCBI WGS metagenome assembly JAESFY01 (sample SAMN14515071, study PRJNA621656) | algae metagenome | isolation source: Nodosilinea sp. WJT8-NPBG4 and co-occurring heterotrophs from soil, lower... | place: USA: Pinto Basin, Colorado Desert, California | collected 2006-05-27 | reverse complement strand
TGGTGGCTATGTCGGAGGTTCCCCACCCGATCCCATTCCGAACTCGGTCGTTAAGCCCTCCAGAGCCGATGGTACTTCGTCTTAAGGCGCGGGAGAGTAGGTCGCCGCCGGGTCTACCAGACGGATATATGATTGTGTTTTCTCGAACAGTTCTTCCTTTACAACGCCGCTCTTGCCGCGGGATGGAGCAGCCCGGTAGCTCGTCAGGCTCATAACCTGAAGGTCGCAGGTTCAAATCCTGCTCCCGCACCCAAGATCTCAAAGCCCCGCTTGGCATCCGCCGGCGGGGCTTTTTGCTGTTCTGGACCCGGCTAGCCGTTCAGGATCAATGACGCCCCCTTGCCGCCGATCACCATCGAGACGCCCGCCGTGTTTCCGGTCACCGGGGTGGGCGCGACAGAGGCGTCGACGACGCGAAGGCCGGATACGCCGTGGACCCGCAGGTCCGTCGGACTGACCACGGAAGCGGTCGGGTCCAGGCCCATCTGACAGGAGCCGACATAGTGCTGGACCGTCATGCCCGTCAGCTCGATCCATTCCAGCGCCGCCTCGATCGGAAACACCGGATCGTACGGATCGATCGGCGGAAGCGAGAGCGGCGCCCAGCCGCCTGCCGCGGCCAGGCCCTGATCGGCGGCGAATTTGAGGGTCAGTTCGAGCGCGGAGAAGACCTGTTCGATGTCCTCCCGGGCGGTCAGCCATGCCGGATCCACGAGGGGCGCCACCATAGGATCGGCTGACGCCAGGGTTATTTCGCCGCGGCTCTTCAGGTGCAGCGAGGATGCGCCGATGATGCAGTATCGCGAGGGCGGCAAGGGCGCCGGCAGCGGGGGAGCGCCGGGCAGGGAACTGGTGCTGATCTGGATCTCGAGGTTGACCTCGCCATAGGCGGGGACCGGACCCGGAGGCGCCCCGTTGGCGGTGGCGAAGACGCCGATGCCGAGATAGCCGTAGCTCTGGCCCGGAAGGTCGGCTGCAGGCTCGACGAAGACGCCGACGCCGAGGTCGTCGTAGAAATTCTTCCCGACGGCCGGCAGGTCGACCACGACCGCGATGCCGAGCGCCGCCAACTCATTGGCGGGGCCGATGCCCGAACGCAGCAGGATCGCCGGCGTCGCGATCGCGCCGGCGGACAGGATGACCTCCTGCGTCGGCTGAACCGTGAGAATCTGCCCCGTGGCGTCCGCATATTCGACGGTGGGGGCGCCAGATCCGAAGGTGAGCCGTCGGACGAAGCATGGGGTCAGGACCGTCAGGGCCGGCGGCGGCGCGGGGCCGACGAAGGCTTCAAAGCTGGTGGTGCGCCGCGGGCCGTCTGCATCGACGGTGAATTGGAAGGGCACGCACCCGAACTCGGTCGGTCCGCCATTGTATTGGGGATTGAGCGGGAAGCCGAGACGACCGGCCGCCGCGACGAAGGCGTCGGTAAATGCCGTCGGTTCCGGAGACGAGATGCCGACGGCGTTCTCCACGGTCTCGAAGAAGGGAATGAGGTCGTCATAGCCCCAGCCGGCGCACCCGAGGTTGTCGGCCCAGTAGTCGTAGGTGGACCGCCCGCCCCGCACATAGACCATCGCATTGTGGATCTGGCATCCGCCGAGGCCCTTGCTCTGCAACAGGCTGAGGGTCCGGTTGCGCAGCTTTCCCTGGGGCGTGGACGTGAAGCCGAGCTCGAAGCTGGGGGTTTTCAGCACCTCGTACCAGCGCGCGGGATCCCATACATCGGCGTTGTCGGCCGGGATCGCCTGGCCCACTTCCATCAACAGGACGGCGTAGCCGGCCGACGACAGCTGTCCGGCGACGATCGATCCGGCGGCGCCGGCCCCGACCACGACGTAGTCATATTCCGCGGCTTGAGACGCCATCGAGACCCCCTGTTGCTGATCCGCCGGATGACCCAAGACGGTACGCGTAAAACGCGTGGTTCAGATAATAGCCAATCTGAAGGCGAGTCCACGCCATTGGCGATTTCGGCGCCCATGATCCTCCCGCATAGCGCGCGATCGCATACCGAAGGTTGTCTCACGTCCAGATATACAACTATAAGTATTGATCTTCGCAACCATCCCGCTATAGTTCGGTCTGGATGAGGAGGACGCGCCATGGCGGAACGGACGACACTGCGGTCCCTGATCCAGGGCATCGCCGGCGCGATCGCCAGCGCCCAGCAGGAGATCGAGCGGCAGCAGATCCTCAATCTGGGCGGCTTCTTCGATCAGGCGCTGCGGCCGCTGATGATGAGCCTGCGCCTGCCGTCACTGCGGCACGGGGTCGATCCCGGGACCGAGGATCTGGTCGACATCCCGCTGCTGACCCTGCTGCCTCACAACCCGCTGCGGATCAGCGAGGCCCAGGTCGAGTTCGATATCGAACTGGGCGGGGTCGAGGACGGCGGTGAGCTGGAGGCCCCCAGCGTCATTCAGGAGACGGACGAAGCCCACGACAAGGTGGCGCCCCAGCCCAAGGTGCGCCGCATCCTGGCCGACGCCTTCAACGGTGCGGCCTCGGCCAAGGGGCCCAAGGCCCACGTCATGATCAAGGTCCGCGACGCCGAGGTGCCCGAGGGGTTGGCCCGGCTGCTGACCGAACTGAACAAGATGCACGGCATGCGGCAGGCGCCGCCGATCGAGCCGACCTGAGAATGCGCGCCGCATGACGCGGCGATGCTGAGAGAGGGTCGCGCTGTGCGGCCCTGATGCGGGGAGTAGAGACGATGGCGGATGGTGAACTGATTGATATGGCGTCCCAATTCAAGGGATTGCCGATGGCCGATCTGATCGGCGGACCCTTGCGGGCGGCGTGCGACGCCCAGATCGCCCTGGCGAATGCGACGGCGACCTTCGTCAAGGTGGTGGGCTTCAAGCCCCCGACCGAGGGAGACGACCCGAACGCCGTTGGCGACATCCGGACAGCCCAGTTCAAATTCACCCGGTCGAGAATGAAGGACGACGGCACCGGTACGGAGGACGAGGACGTCGTCATGGACGTGCCCTTGCTGGCCATCGTCAAGGTGCCGTCCCTGTTCATCGACACGGTCGACATCACCTTCGACATGGAGGTGAAGTCCTCGAGTTCGCAGAAGGAGTCGGAGGACAAGGCGGGCAAATTCTCGGCCGACATGGAGGCCGGCTGGGGCTGTTTCAGCATCAAGGTCCATGTCGAGGGCTCGGTGGCGACCCACAAGGAGAACACCCGCTCGTCCGACAACTCGGCCAAATACCATGTCGAGGTTCACGCTTCGGACAAGGGGATGCCCGAAGGGCTGGCCCGCGTCATGGACATCATGAACGGGGCGATCGTGCCCAAGGCCCTGCCGAAGGCGGCCTGATCGATCTGGACTAGGGAGACTTCGCCTTGGCCGACGACAGGTTCCAGCTCTCTGACATGCGGTTCGTGAAACGGATCGTCGTGGGCAGCCAGAACCCGTCGCCGATCAAGTCGGAGGAGGAGATCGAGCAGGCGATGGGGGTGTTGAACCGTTGCCTGACCGACCTTCCCAAGGGGGTGATCGTGGGGCTGGAGAAGAGCTTCTCCCTGCTCAATATCGGCGAGCATCAGGTCGTGCTGCAGTACGCGGTCTATCACGTCGGCTTTTCACGGAAACCGCCATGGCTGGAGTGAGCGGGCCGGCGAGCGTCTGGGCCGGGCGGGTTACGCCCGGTCTGGTCGCGGCGTTCGAGGCCGGGCGCGCACGGCTAGCGCCGGCGGGCCTGACCGTGGCGGTGGTGCAGGTCCGATGGCGCGAGCGGGTCGGCGGCGGACCGTGGATGGACCCGGTCTGCTTTCGCTGGCTGGTCCGGCTGCTCGGGGCGAGGCGGCGGTCGCGGCTGCCCGCCACGGTGCGGGTGACGGTGCGGATTACCGACGGGCCGGACGGTCGGCCTCAGGTCGGCATCGAGACGCGACCTGGACTGGCGAGCGACCGGCGTCGACGGCGAGGCTCTCCGGCTGAAAAAACACAGTCCGAAGCGTCCGAAGCGTCCGAAGCGTCCGGATAGTCCGGATGGTTGGTGGGTGGAGATGTCCTCCACGCGATTCGATTGTCAAAGACCCGACGGGTTCAACCATGGAAACATGCGCATGCGTCAATTCTGGACGCAGGCAAGCTCGACTGATCCCGGCGGGTCCGCTCTTTCGTTCTACGCCTTCCGGGAATCCCACCAGCGCACGGCGTCCGCGTCGCGTGCGCTGAGGTCCGGGTAGGCGGGGTCGGAGCCGACATCCGGCACGCGCCGCCATGAGCGAGCGCATTTGGGATGGTCGGCCAGACGCACGTTAACCGTGACTGCTTCTTCGCCAGTGGCGAGTTCGGCGCCGGAGGTGCGGAAGACCTCGGCCGGGTCCAGCCCGTCGAAGGGCGCGAAGGCTTCGGCGGGTCCGGTGACCACCGGCCAGGCGTCGAGCGCGCCGCCGATGACTTTGTCCCGTCGCGAAGCTTCGAGCGCTTCGTTGACGATTTCGAGCACCGCCTGCACGCCGGCCCAGCGATCGGCCTCGGCGGGATTGCGCCACTCATCCGGCGTGTCCGGGATCACCCGGGCGCAGTTGGAGCCGGCGTCGGGGAACCGCGTGCCCCACGCTTCTTCCATCGTGAATGGCGTCAGCGGGGCCAGCCAGGCGGTCAGGCGCATGAAGACCTCGTCCATCACCGTGCGGGCCGCGCGGCGGCGGATCGCGTCGGGGCGGTCGCAGTAGAGGCTGTCCTTGCGGATGTCGAAGTAGAGCGCCGACAGGTCGTTGGAGCAGAACTCCAGAACCGGCCGCACCACGTCCTGGAAGCGGTATTCGGCGTAGGCCTTGCGCACGTCCCGATCCAGTTCCCACAGACGGTGGAGGATGAATTTCTCCAGCGGCGGCATCTGGTCCAGCGGCAGGCGCTCTTCCTCGTCGAAGCTGACGAGGGCGCCCAGCAGATAGCGGACGGTGTTGCGCAGCTTGCGATAGGCGTCGACCGTGGTCTGCAGGATCTGTTTCCCGATCCGCTGGTCCTCGGCGTAGTCCACCAGCGAGACCCACAGCCGCAGGATGTCGGCGCCCGATTCCTTGATGACGACGGCGGGGTCGGTGGTGTTGCCCCGCGACTTCGACATCTTCTCCCCGTTCTCGTCCTGGGTGAAGCCGTGGGTCAGGACGGCGTCATAGGGGGCGCGGCCACGGGTGCCGGCGCCCTCCATCAGGTTGGACTGGAACCAGCCGCGATGCTGGTCCGAGCCCTCGAGATACAGGTCCGCCGGCCAGTGCGACGGGCGGTCGCCCGTGTAGCCGTGAGCGGGATCGCGCGTTTCGAGGGTGAAGGCGTGCGTGCAGCCGCTGTCGAACCAGACGTCGAGGATGTCCTCGATTTTCTCGAAGCGGGAGGCGTGGTGGTGGCCGAGGAAGTCGGCGTCGGGACGGGTGAACCATGCGTCGGCGCCGCCCTCGGCGATGGCGGCCGTGATGCGAGCGTCGACCTCGGCGTCGACCAGCGGCTGGCCGGTCTGTTTGTCGACGAACATGGCCAGCGGCGTGCCCCAGGCGCGCTGGCGGCTGATCAGCCAGTCGGGACGGCCCTCGACCATCGAGCGGATGCGGTTACGGCCCGCCTCCGGGTGGAAGTCGGTCTTGTCGATGGCCTCCAGCGCCCGCTCGCGCAGGGTGCCGTCGCCCTTCAGCGGGGCGTCCATGCGGATGAACCACTGGGGCGTGTTGCGGAAGATGATCGGGGCCTTGGAGCGCCAGCTGTGCGGATAGGAATGCTCCATCCGGCCGCGCGCCAGCAGATTGCCGGCCTCGATCAGCTTGTCCATCACCGCGCCGTTGGCGGGGCCGAACTTGCCGGTCTTCTTGCCCTCGGTCTCCAGCACCTTGAGGCCGGCGAACAAGGGGACGTGGTCGTAGTAGGCGCCGTCGGGGTCAACGGTGTCCGGCACCTCGTGATGGCCGTGGGCCTTCCAGACATCGAAGTCGTCGGCGCCGTGGCCGGGCGCGGTGTGGACGAAGCCCGTGCCGGCGTCGTCGGTCACGTGGTCGCCGGCGAGCAGAGGCACGGAATAGCCGTAGCCGGGCGACAGGGCCGCCAGCGGGTGGGCGCATTCGAGGCCCGACGGGTTCAGGTCGTCGATGCGGGTCCACGTCGCGATCTTCGCGGCCTTGAAGACGTCTTCCGCCAGCTTGTCGGCCACGATCAGACGGTCGCCGGGCTTGGCCCAGGGCTGGAATTCGAGACCCTCTTCCATGGCTGTGACCTCATAGAGGCCGTAGGCGATCTCGGGGCCGTAGCTGATGGCCCGGTTTGCCGGGATGGTCCACGGCGTGGTGGTCCAGATGACGACCGACGGATTGGCGTGGCGGAAGGCCAGCAGGTCGTCGGGATGGTCGTCGGTCGCGCCGGTGACGGGGAATTTGACCCAGACGGTCGGGCTGACGTGTTCGTGGTATTCGATCTCGGCGTCGGCCAGCGCCGTGCGCTCGACCGGCGACCACATGACGGGCTTGGAGCCGCGGTACAGCTGGCCCGAGTTCTTGAACTTGTGGAACTCGCCGACGATCGCCGCCTCGGTGGTGAAGTCCATGGTGGCGTAGCGGTGGTCCCAGTCGCCGAGGACGCCGAGCCGTTTGAACTGTTCGCGCTGCACGTCGATCCAGCCGGTCGCGTATTCGCGGCAGGCTTGGCGGAACTCGGCCTTGGAAACCTCGTCCTTGCGCTTGCCCTGGCTGCGGTAGCGTTCCTCGATCTTCCACTCGATCGGCAGGCCGTGGCAGTCCCAGCCGGGGACGTAGTCGACGTCATTGCCCAGCAGGAAGCGGCTGCGGACGACGAAGTCCTTCAGCGTCTTGTTGAGAGCATGGCCGATGTGGATGTCGCCGTTGGCGTAGGGCGGGCCGTCATGCAGGACGTAGAGGGGTGCGCCCTCGGCCTGACGCTGTTTGCGCAGCGCCGAATAGAGGTCGCCCCATTGCTCGATGATCGCCGGTTCCTTCTGCGGCAGGCCGCCGCGCATGGGGAAGGGCGTCTCGGGCAAGAAGACCGTCTCGCGGTAGTCGCGTCCGGCAGGCATGTCGTTGGCGTCGGCCATGAAGTCTCGTCTCGTCGTTAGGTGATCGTTCGCGTAGTTTTCAATGCGCTATCGCCGGGGCTACTTGAGCGCGGGGTCGATAAATCCCGGCGTACACGGGGCCTGGGCCCTACGGTGCTACGCCGGGCGGCTAATCGAAATCGGGCGAAACACGCGGACGGTCATGGTGCGTACGGTCTAGCAGAGGGCGGGGGCCGGACGCCAGCCGGGATTGCCATGCGGGAACGGCGGCCCAATAGTCGACTGTCCCGGGGAGGGGGCCGTTCCATGCGCCACGTTCTGATAGCCGCCGCCGTGCTGGCCCTGTCCGCCTGTTCGCCCGAGGGCGAGCCGGCCGCTGCGGCTCCGGCGCCCGCCAGCGCCGTTGATCCCGCGGCCGAGGCCTTCGTGCGCGGCCTGTACACCGTCGAACAGGGCGGAACCTCGACGGGAGCGGAGGACGAGGGCGATGCGGGCCCGATGTTCTCCGCCCGCACGCAGGCGTTGCTGGATGAGGACGTGGCCGTCACGCCTGAAGGCTACGTCGGATACGAAGAAATCCACCTCTGCGACTGTTCCGACGACGGCGGAATGGTGCTGGACAGCGTGACCATGACGCCGCGTGGCCCCGACCGCATGGACGCGACCGTGTCGATGACCTGGACCATGGCTCAGCCGCCTGAAACCAAACGCCAGACGCTGAACCTGATCAAGGAAAAGGGTCACTGGGTGATCGACGACATCGAGCGCGACCTGTCTGATGCGCTTCCGCACCGCACCCTCGTCGCCGGCCTGACCGAGCATATCGCCGAGACCCGGGCATGGGTCGCCAAACAGAAAGGCGCGTGATGCGGAATCTGGTCCTCATTCCCGCTCTGGCCCTCGGTCTCGCCGCCTGCTCGCAGGACGAGGCGGGCAAGGAGCCGGAGACGGCCTCGCCCTCCCCGGCGGCGGCGGTCCCCCCGGGACCGGTGTCGCGCGACGCTGTCTACGCCGCCGCCATCGAGGGCCCGGAACCCTTCGTGCGGGCGCTTTACGCCCAGTACGTCACCGGCGGGCCGCAGGGCGAGCCGCCGGCGCCCGGGCGGGATCCGCTCTACGACCGGATGCTGAACGCCATGATCGGCGAGGATTTCCGCAAGGCAGGCGGAGAGGTTCCGACGCTGAACCATGACCCGATCTGCGGCTGTCAGGACAGCGGCGACTTCACGCTGGATTCCGTCGCGGTCGCGCCGGGCGCGGACGACCGGAAGGCTGATGTCGCGGTGGTCTTCACCAATATGGGCGAGACGAAGCGGCAGACGCTGAAGCTGGTGAAGGAGGGACGGATGTGGAAGGTCAGCGACGTGCTGGTCGCCGGCGAGAAACCGCTGACCGAGCAGCTGATGGCCGCGATCAGCTGACCTTGCCAAGACGCGAGAGCAAGCCGATATTGGTGAAGATGACCGACATCACCATCCAGAAGTCCGATACTGGCAGACGAGCCGGCAAGAAGCCGAAGGGCGTGACGATCCGTCGTATCACCGCGACCAGCGGTGAGAAGGTGACGGTCCGCTCCATTGACGCCAACAGCCCGACTTTCGGTGAGGATTTCCTGTACGTCTTTACGCGCAACGTCGAAGCGGCCCGCAAGGAGAACAAGCGGATTTTCGGCTCGGCCGATGGCGACGACACGCGCGGCTGATACGCCGGCGCTATGGATTATCGCGGGTCCCAACGGCTCCGGGAAGAGTAGCGCCTATGGCATGGCCTCTATGGACGAGCCCTCCGGTTCCATCTGGATCATCAACCCGGATCTGCTCACCAAGCGTATCGCGGAGCAGGAAGCTCTGGCGGCGGAAGCGGCCAATCTCGAGTCCGTTCTGCGCATTGAGCGCTGGCTCTACGCGTCCATAGACACCCACCAAACGATTGGCGTGGAGACGGTGCTCTCGACGCCAAAATATCGCACGCTCGTTGAGCGCGCGCGTGAACGGGGGTTCTCGATCAATCTGATCTATGTGTTTCTCGACTCGGCCGAGCTCAATATCAAACGGGTACGCACTCGTGTGGGCAAGGGCGGGCACGATGTTCCCGTTCAGAAGATACGGGACCGGCGCCTGCGCTCCTTCAAGGAATTCGGCTGGTTTTTCACCCAAGCCGACCGCGTGGATGTCTACGACAACTCCGGCGCATCGCCCCGTCGAGTGGTTGCAAAGCGCGGCTCTACAATGGTGCTCTATGACCGCATGCCGGAAGAAATGATCGCGTCCGTTGACGTTGAAGACCCCGGTTTCCGCTCGATCTACGACGACGTGGGTGATGATTGAGCCAGGGCGGTTCTGGCTGCTTCCGCGTCGGCATCGATCTGGATCTTGAGGGCGTCGAGGCCGTCGAAGGCCATTTCGCCGCGCAGGAAGGCGATGAGTTCGGTCTCGACCGTCCGGCCGTAGAGGTCGCCGTTGAAGTCGAAGAGCCAGACCTCGAGCAGGGGCTCCGGCAGTTCGTACATGGGGCGGACGCCGAGATTGGCGACGCCGTCGAGGACGCGCCCGTCGGGGAGGCGGGTGCGGGTGGCGTAGACGCCGTAGGCCGGGCGCATGTAGTCGCCCATGCGGATGTTGGCGGTCGGGACCCCGATGGTGCGGCCGCGCTTGTCGCCGTGGACGACCTGACCCTCGATGGCGAAGGGGCGGCCGAGGATGGCGGTCGCGCGGGCCATGTCGCCGGCCTTGAGGGCTTCGCGGACGGCGGACGAGGACAGTTTCAAACCGTCCGGATCGTCGATGCGGTCCGTGACGCCGACGGTGAAGCCGAGCGCGTCGCCATGGCGGCGGAGGCCCTCGGGTGAGCCGGTGCGGCCCTTGCCGTAGGTGAAGTCGAAGCCGACGGCGGCGTGGCGGATGCCCAGACCATTTGAGCGGCCTACCGCGCTTCGCGCTACTTGAGGCCCGGCCAGCACTTCCCGGGCGAAGGCTTCGTCCGACATGGCGGCCATGCCGGCGTCGAAGGGCAGGAGATAGAGCGTATCCACGCCCAGCAGATCGAGTGCGCGGGCCATCTGGTCGGGGGTCATCAGGCGGAAGGGGGCTGCGTCGGGCTGGAACCAGCGGCGCGGGTGGGGATCGAAACTGACCACGCCGAGGGGCGCGCCGAGACGTTGCGCGGCCTCACGGGCGTTGGCGATCACGGCCTGATGGCCGCGGTGGACGCCGTCGAAGGCGCCGATGGCGACGGCGGCGCCCTTCAGCCCGTCGGGCAGGGCGCGCCAGTCGGTGACGATCGCGGTCAAGTCAGTCCTTCGCGGGACGCCGGCGGCGGGGTACGCGAACGGTGGCGACGCCGCCCATGATCAGCTTGCCGTCGACGAAGCCTTCGCAGTCCAGCTCGACGCGGGCGCTTTCCTGATCGACCGAGACGACGCTGATGCGGACCTCGACCTCGTCGCCGATGCGGACCGGGGCATGGAACTGAAGCGTCTGGGAGATGTAGATGGCGCCGGCGCCGGGCAGGATGGTGCCGACCACGGCCGAGCCGAACGAGGCCGACAGCAGGCCGTGGGCGATGCGGCCGCGATAGGCGGTCTTCGAGGCGAAGGCCTCGTCCATGTGGACGGGGTTGAAGTCGTCCGAGGCCTCGGCGAACTGCTGGATACGCTGTTCGGTGACCGGGATGTGTTTGACGGCGGTCATGCCGACGTGGAGCTCCTCCAGGATGTAGCCGCCGGAGGGGTGTTTCGTGACGAGTTCAGTCATGGCCCGGCCTTAACGTGAATCGGCCGCTCTCACCACGTCAGATCGAGCATGGCGTGGCGCGCGTAGGTGGTTTCGGCCTTCAGAAGGTCGGCGGCGCGGGCCGGGTCGAGGCGGCCGTCGGACCCGCGGGCGGCGTCGCCGTGGATGCCCTGGGCGATGAACAGACAGTCCAGCGCCTGTTTGTTGGCGCCCAGCACGTCGGTGATGACGCCGTCGCCGATGCACAGGACGCGCGAGCGGTCGACGGGCCGGCCCAGCAGGTCGGCGGCCTCCTTGAGGGCCAGGTCGTAGATCGGACCGAACGGCTTGCCGGCCATGGTGACGCGACCGCCGAGGCTTTCGTACAGGTCTGCAAGCGAGCCGCCGCAGTAGATGAGCTTGTCGCCGCGCTGGACCACGCGGTCGGGGTTGGCGCAGATCATCTCCAGATCCCGCGCGGCGCCGGCGGACAGGCGGTCGCGGTAGTCCTCCGGCGTTTCGACCTCGTCGTCGATCATGCCGGTGACGGAGATGAAGGCGGCGTCGCCGGCGCCCCGGGCCGTCTGCAGGCCGAGGCCGTCGTAGAGGGGGCTGTCGCGGTCGGGGCCGATGATCCAGGCCGGGCCGGGCGCGCGACGGGCCAGCTCCATGCGGGTGGCGTCGCCCGAGGTGACCACCGCGCCCCAAGAGCTGCGTGGCACGCCGAGATCGTCCATCTGGGCGATCATGCCGGGAGCGGGACGCGGGGAGTTGGAGATCAGCACGACCTTGCCGTGGTCGCGGTTGAAGCGGGTCAGCGCGTCACAGGCGGCGGGCCAGCTTTCGCGGCCGTTGTGGACTACGCCCCAGACGTCGCAGAGCAGGATGTCATAGTCCGCGGCGATGTCGGACAGGCCGTTCAGGGCGTGGGGCAGGGTCATGGGGCGGAGATAGCGGGTTCGAGGGTGGGGGTGAAGGGTTGGTCGGGCTGGGGGTCATCCAGTTCCGTCGAGGCCTCGATCAGCAGCATGGGATACGGGATGATGAAGTCGGCGGGATTGGCGCGTCCATGGTCACGCAGGGTCCGCAGATAGAATTCCTCGCGATTGCAGAGCGGCTCGGCCCTGCCGCAGGCGATCTGTTCCAGACGCAAGCGCTGCAGGGCGTGGGCGCTGGCGCGGGCCCAGCGCTGTCGCGACATTCGGCGGTGCTTCATGGGGTGACATCCTTTCCTTGCGGGCAGCCGGAAACCCTCTTCGGAATGACTGCCGAAAAGTTCGGGGAGGGAGCGGGGCTGCCGGGCCTCGCCCGGTGCTGTTGTAGTTTTACCGTTTCGACGAGCCGACTGTGGTCGCCCTTCCGCTCCGAACGGGTAGCCCGTTCGCGAAGGGACGACGCGCCCCGCGCAGCCGTTTTCCACACGCCCTCCGGTTGGCGGCCCTCGCTCGGGCCTTGCCGGATCATCCGCCGCCGCCCTTGCGGACGACGACGCGGGGCGGACATGACGCACGGGAACACCGCCGACATCGGTCCGCAAAGCCCAAGGCGCGCGGCGAGCAGGAAGACGCCATCCATCGACGTCCGCAGGGACCCCCGGAATATCCATCTCCCGGGCTTCATCGCTCGACCACAGCCCGCCGACATCGAGAAGCGTGGATCCGACGCCCTCCCCACCGACGGGATGGGGAGGAGTCTGGCACGACGTTGGACCAAGGCGCGCAAATGACGCTGGTCGATCCGATTAGCGCAGTGTGATCAATGGGTTGGGTTCTGTAACCGGGATGGCTGGAGGTTTATTGCTGGCGCCATCGTCTCCTCCCTGTTCGCGGAGCGAATGGGGAGGGGAACCGCGAAGCGGTGGAGGGGTAGGGCGGCGCGGCCCCCTCCGTCACGCCGCGAAGACGCGCCGCGCCACCTCCCCATCAGAGATGGGGAGGAGACGGGCGGAGCACCGCTTCCGGAACACACCCCTACTTCCGCCGTTGCAACACGGGGCTGCGAGGAGAGAAGGCATGCAAGGCATCTGGAAACCGGGGTTGATCGCGGCCTCCGCGCTGGCCCTGACGGGCTGCGCCACGACCGATAACTATGCGTCGGCCTGCCAGCGCGACTATGAGCGGAACCGGCAGTATGCGACCACGAGCGGCGCGCTGCTGGGCGCGGCGGTCGGTGCGGCGATCGCGGGTGAGAACGACCGAGAGCGCGGCGCGGCCATCGGCGCCGTGGCCGGCGGGCTGCTGGGCAACCAGCTGTCGGCGCGGGACGACCCGTGCGGCTATGGCTTCGGCGGCTACAACACCGATGGCCGGTACGGCTATACGCGCGTGCCACGGCCCGGGGACTACGGTTATTCCCCCTACCGCTACCGCTAGGCCGCGTCGTGGAAGATCAGGCCCAGGGTCATCCGGGCGCCTGAGCGTACGCGGCTGACGCCGTGGCGCATCTGGACGCGATAGTCGCCGCGAACCCCGGCGGCGGGCCGTTCGCGGACGGCGAAGACGACGCCGTGGCCCTGTTGCAGCGGGACGACGTAAGCCTGCGACTGGCTGCGCGGCTTCTGTTCGATCAGCACCAATTCGCCGCCGTCGAAATCGCGGCCGGGCTCGCTGAGCAGGACGGCGGTCTGGAGCGGGAAGACCAGCGCGCCGTACAGGTCCTGATGCAGGCGGTTGTAGTCGCCGGGGCCGTATTTCAGCAGCAGGGAGGTCGGCCGGTTCTGGCCGGCGGCGTGGCAGCGGGCGGCGAAGGCGTCGATGTCGTCTGGAAAGTCGGCGGGTCGCCCGAGACGGGCGTTCCAGCCGTTGGCGATCGGTGCGAGGCCGGCGTAGAGGCGGCGGCGCAGGGCGGGAAGCGGATCGGGCAGGGGGTTGCCGAAATACTGGTATTCGCCCTCGCCGAAGCCGTGACGGTCCATGACCACGCGGCTGCGGAAACGGTCGGGGTCGGCATAGAGGCCCTGGAGGGCGACGCAGGTCTGCGGCGTCAGAAGCGGGCCGGTCAGGGCCCAGCCTTGGGCATCGAGATCGGCGGCAAGGTCGGTGAAGTCAGGGGCGGGCATGGAACAGGATTAGACCGTCAGGTGGGGACGGTCTGGCGGGTTCCGGTCGCCTGCTTTTCCGGGATGAGAGCTGCTCGTCACCAAGGGTGGCAAATGTAAAACCCTCGACCTAAGCTCGGGCGGAGGGTTCGATGATTATTGTCTCGCTGGTTTCCGTGGCCGCCCTGCTCCTTCAAACGACGGCCGGACCGCGGCTTCCGTCGTGTGGAAGCGTCGACCGCGATATCGGTCGCGGTTTTCGGCTGACGCAGTACATGTTCGGCGGCTCGCCGGAGTTCACGCTCGCCTACCGCCCGACCACGAGCAGCATCCGGATGGTCGGCGTGACCGAGACCGCGCCTTTCCATCTCCTGTTTTCCCAGCTGGGTATCGAGGGCCCGCCTGTCGGCCAGACCGGCGTTTCAACCTCTCATCTCGGCTATACGGGTTATCAGTTCCGCAAACCGGACGGCGTTCGTCTGGGCACGGGCAAGCTGATGGTCGAGTGCGGCGGCGGGGTGGTTCTGAACGCCGCCTTCTCGGCTCAGCCGCCGTCCGACGCCATGCAAAATCCCGTCACCTTCCACCTGCCGTTCCTCAATCAGCCCGAAGATCGCTGCATGCAGGAATTGCTGCGGGACGGCCGGTTCCGGTTCACGATCGCCGAGCAGGATCTGGCTTCGCCCTCGGTGGTGATCGAAGATCGCCTCGATCTGAAATGGGCCCTGTCCGAGGTGGAGCGGATATGGCGCGCAGGGCTGATCGGGGCCGAGCAGGGCCGTTGCCAGATATATCCCGCTCCACCTCCGCCGTTCTAGACCGTCAGATCAGTCGAACTTCAGACCGACCTCATTGCCGGCCTGCCAAGCCGCCGTGCCGGTGCGCTCGCCTGTGGCGAGCCGCAGGACGACCCGGCCCTGCACGGTCACACCGACGGTGGAGGTCAGCCGGACCTTGGCGCCGCCGTCGGTGAGGTTGCGGACCACGACGTCGACGACCTCGCCATGAAAGCCGTGGACGAGCTGGCCGCTCATGGCCGTGCGGGGGCGGGGTCGGCGGCGAGGGTCGGGCGGAGGGTCTTCGGCGGCGGACATGACCTTGGCATTCTACGCCTCGCCGACGCGCCAAGTGTTAAGAGCCGGGGTTCGCGCGTTTCGCCAAGGGAAGAGGGAGGTCGACCCGAGCTGGGGAGTTGTCACTCCGCCGGAACCGGGTTGGAACGGCCGCGTCCGGCAAGGACGGACTGGCCCAATGCGACGACGGACAGGGCGGCGGCGCCCATGACGATCGTGACCCAGAAGCCCGCGCGGGCCCCGTAGAGGTCCACGACCCAGCCCGAGACAAAGGCGCCCAGGGCCATGCCGATGCCGATGCCGGTCATCACCCAGGTCACACCCTCGGTCAGGACCTCAGCCGGGACGCGGCGCTCGACCAGCCCGAAGGCCGTGATGAAGGTCGGGGAGATGGCCACGCCGCTGAGAAAGATGGTCACGGCCAGCAGCCAGACGCTGTCGGCCAGCAGCAGGGGAACGGAGGTCAGCAGCAGCACCCCCAGAGCCGTCAGCAGTTGCCGGTGCAGGGGGACCTTCAGGTTCAGCGCCCCGATGATCAGGCCGACGGCGAACGACCCCAGGGCATAGACGCCGATCACCAGGCTGGCGGCGCCGGGCTGTCCCAATTCGCGGGTCAGGGCCACGGTGCTGACCTCGGCGGTAGCGAATATGGCGCCGACGAAGATCAGGGCCAGTGTGATGATCTGCACCGGCCGCTGCGTGATGGCCGAGCGGTGCGTAATCCCGTCCGCCGCCTTGCGGACGGGCGGCTCGGTGCCCCTCTGGGCGACGAAGGCGGCCATGCCCAGCGCCAGGGCCAGGGTGGAGGCGACCAGGCCCGCTTCGGGGAACAGCGCGACCGACAGGCCGACCGAAAGCGAGGCCCCCGCGATATAGACCAATTCGTCGGCGGCGGATTCGAAGGCGAAGGCGGTGTTGAGCTCGGGCCGGTCGCGGAACAGTTCGGTCCAGCGCGCCCGGACCATGGCCGGGATGCTGGGCATGGCGGCGGCCAGGAAGGCGAAGAGGAACAAGGTCCAGATCGGCCAATCCCTGTTTGTCGCCACGATCAGGCCGACGAAGGCCAGGACGGCGAGCGAGGTGGTCGGGACCAGCAGGCGGCTCTGCCCAAGGCGGTCGACCAGCCGCGATATCTGCGGCGCGATCAGGGCGTTGGTCAGGGTGAAGGCGGCGGCGACCGCGCCGGCCAGCCAGTAGGCGCCGTGAGTCTGGGCCAGCATGGTGACGATGCCGATCGGGGCCATGGCGATCGGCAGACGGGCGACGAAGCCCGCCGAGGCGAAACCGGCCGCTCCGGGTGCGCTGAAGATTTCTCTGTATGGATTGGCCATTGGGAAACCGCCTTGAGGTGATTACATACGTCTCGTATGCAAGCGAGGTGGTTACATACGCCTCGTATGTCAATGCAGCGGAGACGATTTTGACGACAGGCAACGAGACAAAGCCGAAACCCAGGACCGAACGGATCGCCGAAACGCGGGCGGCCCTGATCGCAGCGGCGCGGAGGGCGTTTGGCGAGAAGGGCTATGCCGAGGCTTCGATGGACGATTTCACCGCCGAGGCCGGCCTGACGCGGGGCGCCCTCTACCACCATTTCGGCGACAAGAAGGGGCTGCTGATGGCGGTCATCCTTCAGATCGATTCCGAGATGGCGGCGCGCCTCAACGCAATCTCCGCCCACGCGCCCGACCTCTGGACGGGCTTCGTTGCCGAGAACGTGGGCTACATAGAGATGGCGCTGGAACCGGAAATCCAGCGCATCGTGTTACGCGACGGTCCCGCGGTGCTCGGCGACCCCTCGCAATGGCCCAACAACGACGGCTGCATCGCCGCCATCAAGGCCAGCGTAGAGCGACTGATGGCGGAGGGCGTGATCAGGGATGTGGACGCGGAGGCCGCCGCGCGATTGATCTGCGGGGCCTCCACCTATGCGGCCCAGTGGATCGCCAACGCCGAAGACCCGTCGGCGACTGCAGCACGGGCCATTCCGGCGTTCCAGGCGTTGATGGAAGGGCTTCTGCGGGACGCGAGAACGGCGCCGGGAGCGAACAGGCAGGTCCTTTCCGACACGGGTTGAATGTCCGCTGTGGGTCAGACGTGGACCTTTTCGCCCGCCTCTAGCCGAACCGGCGGCGGTGGTCGGCGCTGCGCAGGGTGGAGCGGATGAAGTCGGCGGGGGGGTCGGTTTCGGCCAGCACGGCTTCCTTGATGGCGCGGGGCTCGCCGAAGAGGTGGCCCTGGCCCATGCCGATGTCGAGTTCGAGGATGTCGACGATCTGGCGCTCGCTCTCGCATTTCTCGGCGATCAGCTCGATGCCGTAGCGGCGTGTCAGGCCGGCGAAGTCGGCGGCGGAGATGTCGCGCAACGACGGCAGGGCCGAGGCGCCGTCGGCGTCCAGCAACTGTTCGATCAGCAGGTCGGCCGCCACCTTCATGAACTTCACATCGGAGCGCTGGAGGTCCGCGAAGTCGAGGTCCAGCGTCTGCACCTTGTCGATCGAGAAGCGGAAGCCGAGGTCGGCCAGCTTGGCCATGTTGCGCGCCTCGGCGGCGCCGCGGGCGTCGAAGGTGGCCTGGCCCAGTTCGAAGATCAGGGCCTGGTTCAGGTCGCGGTTCTCGGACAGGAATTCGAGGAACTGCGGGAAGAAGGTCTCATCGCCGAGGGACGACAGGGCGACGTTGCAGAAGACGCCGACCTTACGGTCCTGACGCGCCAGGCGGCGGACGATCTGGGCGCAGCGGAACAGCAGCAGGTTGTCGATGGCGGGGACCAGGCCCTCGCCCTCGGCGACCGACAGGTATTCGGACGGCATCATCACCCGGTCGTCGGCGGCGCGCAGGCGGGTGAAGCTCTCGTAGAAGATGGTCCGGCGCTGGGGCAGGGAGACGACCGGCTGGAGGTAGAGGTCGACGCGGTTCTCGGCCAGGGCGTCATGGATGGTGGCCAGAAGGACATTGGCCTGATCGCGGTGCCGCGCTTCGAAGGCGCTGGCCGGCGCGGGCTGGGCCATGCGGTGATCGAGCGACTCGCTCATCTGCGAGATCAGGGTCTCGAGCATGCGGACTTCGCCGGACAGGGCCTCGTTCGAGGTGACCGCGCCGGACTCGATGGCCTGAGCCAGTTCGGTGAGCGCTCCGTGCGTCGACTCCATGGCGTCGGCGAGCAGGCGGTGGGCCTCGCGGACGCTGTCGATTTCCTTTTTCAGCGCGGCCTTGTCAGCCTTGGCCGTGATCAGGGTGTGGGCGGCCAGAAACAGGCCGAGCACGCCGAAGCCCGCGGCCACGCCGGCGCCGGCGCCGAGATTGGAGCTCCACAGAAAAGCCCCGGCCGTCATGGCCAGAAACAGATAGGTGAAGAACAGGAAGCCCTGGGTCAGTGCGCGCATTGCAAACGGATCGTCCGTCTTCCCGGATGGAATCGCCCGAGTATCGGGGTAACAGTGCGGATCGCCTATACCGGCGCACGGTTTCTCCCCACTTCTTCGAGGTTAACGATGGAATTGTTCGATCTGACCGGCAAGGTCGCCGTGATCACCGGTTCCTCGAAGGGGATCGGCAAGGCTATCGCCGAGCGGATGGCCGAGCACGGCGCGCGGGTGGTGATCAGTTCGCGCAAGGCCGGGCCGTGTCAGGAGGTCGCCGACGCGATCAATGCGAAGCACGGCGACGGCCGGGCCATGGTCGTGCCCGCCAACATCGCCTCGAAGGAGGATCTGCAGCGGCTGGTCGACGAGACCAACGCCGCCTTCGGACAGATCGACATCCTGGTCTGCAACGCGGCGACCAATCCCTATGCGGGGCCGATGTCGGGGATCAATGACGAGCAGTTCGGCAAGATCCTTCAGAACAACGTGGTGTCGAACCACTGGCTGATCCAGATGGTCGCCCCGCAGATGCTGGAGCGTCGGGACGGGTCGGTGATCATCGTCTCGTCGATCGGCGGGCTGAGGGGCAACGCCCTGATCGGCGCCTACAACATCTCCAAGGCGGCGGACATGCAGCTGGCGCGCAATCTGGCGGTGGAGTGGGGGCCGTCGAACGTGCGGGTGAACACCATCGCGCCCGGTCTGGTGCAGACCGACTTCGCCAAATACCTGTGGGAGAACCCGGACCTGCTGAAACAGGTCACCGACCCCGCGCCGCTGAAGCGGATCGGACAGCCGGACGAGATCGCGGGGGCGGCGGTCTATCTGGCGGCGCCGGCCTCTGCATACATGACCGGCCAGACGCTGGTGGTGGACGGCGGGATCACCATTGCCTGGTGAGGAAAAGCGCATTGGTCTGATTCAGGACCTGATCTGGCGGCTGGAGGCGGTCGGCTTCGCGGGCTTCGTCGGCCTGATGCGGCTGCTGGGCGTGGAGCGGGCGTCGGCGCTGGGCGGGTGGCTGCTGCGGACGCTGGGGCCGCGGACGGGGACGCAGCGCACCGTGATGCGGAACCTGCGCATCGCCTTCCCCGACATGCCGCAGGCCGAGCGCGAGGCGCTGGCGGCGGCGCAATGGGAACAGACGGGCCGGTCGTTCGCCGAGACGGCGGTGATGGACATTCTGGTCAAACAGAACCGGATCGAGGTGGTCGGGCTGGAGCGGCTGCACGCGATCCGGGACAGCGGGAAGCCAGTGGTGTTCGCGGGCGGCCATTTCGCCAATATCGAGACGCTGGCGGCGACGATCACGGGCTCGGGCGTGCCGTGCCAGATCACCTATCGTGCAGCCAACAATCCGTATGTCGACGCCCAGATCATCGCGGCGCGGGCGCGCTATGGCGTCAAGCTGTTCGCGCCCAAGGGCGGGGACGGTGCGCGGGAGCTGCTGGCCGGAATGGCGCGCGGCGAGTCCGTGGCCCTGATGAACGACCAGAAATTCTCGGAGGGGCCCGAGGTGATGTTCTTCGGCCAGCCGGTGAACGCCGCGCCCGGGCCCAGCCGGCTGGCGTTGCGGTTCGGGACCGTGCTGCAGCCGATGTCGGTGGTGCGGCTGCCCGGCGTGCGGTTCCGGCTGACGGTCTATGACCCGATCGAGCTGGAACGGACCGGCGACCGGTCGGCCGACATCCTGCGCGGGGTGCAGGCGATCACGACCTTCGTCGAGGAGCGGGTCCGGGAAAGCCCGGTCGACTGGTTCTGGGTTCACAAGCGGTGGCCCGCCAAGGTCTATGCGGCGCTGGAGTCCGGCGCGCGGGACTGATCGCGGGCGCGTCGCATCGGCCCCTTGTAGTCGGCCGACTGGGTGCGGCGGCGTTCGGGCCCGAAATAGTCGTCGGTCTTCACGAACGGGCGGGGATGGAAGATCACCGCCTGGATGCGGTCGAGGATGGCCTTGGCCGTGATCGGCTTGACCACGAACTCTGTCACCCCGGCGTCGCGCGCGTCGGTGATGCGGCGCTTCTCGGAATGGCCGGTCATCATGATGATCGGCAGGTAGGGATTGGCGCTGTCCGGACTGTTGCGGACCATGCGGGTGAACTCGACGCCGTCCAGCGGGAACATCTTGAAGTCGACAATCACCAGGTCGGCGGGATAGTCGCGCAGGATCTCAAGCGCCGCGGCGCCGTCGGACGCCTCGCGGACGAGGCGGATGCCGGCCGACTGCAGCACCGCCGTGGCGATCGTCCGCATATGGGGATTGTCGTCGACGAGGAGGACTTTGAGGGCGCCGAGAGAGGCCATGATCGATGTCTTACAGCCCAGCTAGAACCGGGAATAACGCCGCTCTACGGTCGGATTCCTTTCCCGTCCATGACCTATCAATGATCACATGAGCCGTAATCGGTTACGGCTATAAAGTTTCAACCATGAGTGACGGATCGAGGTTCCGATCGCGCCATTTCATGCGCCAGCACAGGTGCGGACCGGTAGCCCGGCCGGTTATGCCGACCCGCCCGATCGGGTCGCCCCGCCGGACGTTCTGTCCCTGGCGTACGTCGATCCGGGACTGGTGCAGATACGCGGTGATCAGGCCTTGGCCGTGGTCGATCAGGACCAGGCCGCCCTCGAAATGCAGGCCGGGCTGAGCCAGGGTCACGCGGCCATCGGCGGGCGCGCGGATCGGCGTGCCCTGCGGTGCGGCGAGGTCGATCCCGTAGTGAGGCCGGGCGGGCGTGCCGTTCAGCACCCGCTGACTGCCCCAACGGCTGGTGACGCGGAAATTCTCCAGCGGCCAGATGAAGCCGTTGCTGAAATGGTCGGCGTCGATGCGGCTGGCGAAGCCCTCGGTCTTGAGCGCCACCTCGCGCTGGATGCGGGCCAAAAGGGCGGGGTCGCTCGGTTCGATGGTCGAGGGCGGCAGACCGTCGATGCGGCTCTCGGGAAACTGGCCCGGCGCTATGGTCAGGGTCCGCATGGCGGACCGGCCGTCGAGGCGGGACTCGATCTGGACGCTGCCCGGCGCGTCGCGGTCGAAGCCGACGATGAAGGTTCCGTCCGCCGAGGCGGTGTTCAGTGACTCACCGTCGACGAAGATCAGGGCCCGGGGCCAGGTCCGGCCGATGACGTGGCCGCCCTGTACGAAGCGGCCGGTCAGGAGCAACGCGTCCGACGCCGGGGTCCGCCCCGCCGAGGGCGCCCAGGCCGCTGTCGGCGTCAGGCCGGCGAGTGCGCCGCCGATCAGAAGCTGGCGGCGCGGCAGGATCAAGGCTGCTGGGCCAGGCCCTGGAAGGCCTCGTTCGGGCCGGCGTAGGCTTCCTGCTTGCTGACGGACCAGTAGCGCAGGGTCTCCAGCGGGATCGGCTTGCCGCTGACGGCGCAGATCACCGCGCGGCCCGGCTTGAGCACGGCGAACTCGCCGTCGCCATAGTGGAGGGTCGCGGTGTCGGAGGACGAAGGTTTGGCCATGGCGTCAGGCTAGCGTGGGCCTGTGGACCGCGCCACGTTTTTCCCGTGTCAGAAGAGGTCGCCCTGACCGGGCGCCGGCGCCTTGGGTTTTGGCGGCGCGGCAGGTTTCGGGCGCGCGATCGGGGGAGCGCCGTCGCCGTCAATGTGCGCGCCCTTCGTTCCGTCGGCGAAGACCAGCCGGACGGCCTGACCGTCGTGCAGGGCGGCGGCGGCGGCGATCATGGCGCCGTCCTCGCTCTCGACGCGCGCGAAGCCGGGTTTGGGCGTTCTGGGATTCAGGCTGGTCAGGGCGCGGGAGAGGGCGGCGAGGCGGGCCTCGTCGCGCTCGAGGCGGCGCGGCAGGGCGACGAGCCTGGTCCCGACCGCTTCCAGTCGCGCGGCGCGCTGATCGAGGCGGCGGTGCAGCGGCTCGGGCGACAGGCGGGCGAGGGCGCGCAACAAGCGATGCTCGTGCGCCTTCACATTGGCGATGAGGCCCGAGCCGAGGCGGGCGGAGACCGATTCCAGTCGGTCGCGCCGACGCTCCATGGCGCGGTCGAGCAGGGCGGGGGACAGGCGGCCCGTGACGCCGACCAGCTTGCGTTCGTGCAACGCAGTGTTCAGGTTCAGCCCCGACGCCAGCCGACTGCCGGCGTGGTCGAGCCGTTGCTGGGGCAGGGCCAGAACGTCCTCGGGCCGGGCGGGCAGGCCGCGGGCGGCGGCGCGCAGGCGGGTGCGGCGGTCTTCGAGGATGCGGCCGCCGGCGCGGGCGAGGCGGCGGTCCAGATCGGCGACGGCGTAGCGCAGATCGGCCAGCACGGGAGTGGCGATCTCGGCCGCGCCCGTCGGCGTCGGCGCGCGGCGGTCGGAGACGTAGTCGATCAGGGTGGTGTCGGTCTCGTGTCCGACGGCCGAGATGATCGGAATGGAGGCGGCGGCGACGGTGCGCGCCAGCCCCTCGTCATTGAAGCACCACAGGTCCTCGACCGAGCCGCCTCCGCGGGCGACGATCAGGACATCTGGACGGGGGATCGGTCCGTCCGGCTTCATGGCGTCGAAGCCGCGGATGGCGTTGGAGACCTGACCGCAGGCGGCGTCGCCCTGGACGACCACGGGCCAGACGATGACGCGGCAGGGCCAGCGCTCGGCGATGCGGTGCAGGATGTCGCGGATCACGGCGCCGGTCGGGCTGGTGATGACGCCGACCACGGCGGGGAAGGTCGGGATGGGCTTCCTGCGACCCGGTTCGAACAGGCCCTCGCCGGCCAGTTTGGCCTTCAGCCGCTCCAGCTGGGCCAGCAGGGCGCCGGCGCCGGCGGCCTCCATCGTCTCGATGACGATCTGGTAGGAGGAGCGGGCGGGGTAGGAGGTGATCTTGCCGGTGACGATGACCTCGAGGCCCGACTCCGGGCGGACGCCGAGGCCGCGGACCGAGCCTTTCCAGATCACGCCGTCGATGGCGGCCTTGTCGTCCTTGAGCGTCAGATAGACGTGGCCCGAGGCGTGGTGGTTCACCTTGGAGATCTCGCCGCGTAGCCGGACATGGCCGAAGCGGTCCTCGAGCGTGCGCTTGAGGGCGAACGACAGTTCCGAGACCGTCTGCGGAGGATTGTTGTCCCGCGCGGGCGGCGGCGGTTCGTCAGCCGGGCCCTCGAAGACGTAGGAGTCGTCGCTCATCGGCGCAGGGTAGCGGGGAGAGGAGGCGGCGGGAATGGGGGGTGGTACCGGACTTTGAGGGCCGCCATGGGGTGGCAAGCTGACATGCCGCATAGCGAGCCCGCTGACATCATCGGCAGATGCGGATGACCTCCGGGCTATCCTGAAAGTGGAGGAGTTGGTGGAGCGGACAATGCGCGCGTCAGGCGCCCCGGCCGCTCCACCTGTCACTCTGGACTGCGGGCCCTAGGCGGGGCCATCGGCAGGGATCTCATACGGCCCGCCCGGCGCGCACAAATAGAGCGGAGTCTTGACGTCGTAGCCGGCGGGCAGATTGGGCTCATTGCGGAAGACCATCCCCATGGATTGGGTGCAAGTGTCGTAACCTCCCCCAATCCAGTTGGTCAGTTCGGCATCTGAATAGACGTCATGCTGGTATACGATAGGCCAGCAGCCTATCGAGCCGCAGTAAACCCCGGGGTAGTGTTCGTTGTACTGCTGTGTGGCGGCCGGAGGCGCGACGGTCGCGCCGCCAAGGGACACAAGCATCGTCAAGCCAGCGAAGGCGACGCCGAACAAATTTACAGACATAGAACCCTCCTTCAAGGACGTTGGCACAATCTGAAGTAGACGCACGCGGAAGTAGAAGGAGGAAATCACGTCTGCGTGTCGTAAACACCGATTAACCGGAGCTCAGTGGATTGGCCGCTCCCGCGTTGCGGGTGTCAGGCCATCGCGACTGGTCGTGGTGCTATGGGGTCAAGCAGCCATTGCTCGTGTCCGCTATGGACCGGGAGCAGAAGTTTCACACACGATCAAAACGCATGTTCGAGGAATAGGGCCCGCTATGCCTCGAACCGGCCCGCGCCTTCCCTGTCGCGCGCATAGTGTCTCCTGAGCGAGAACGGCGGCAGCCAGGCTTCACGGCGGACGGTCCAGTTTTCGTAGGTCGGCGTCAGCTGGTCGGGCGCGTCGAGGGCGCCGACGGCCACCTCGATCTCGTCGGCGAAGCGGGCGAAGACCGAGGAGCCGCAGCGGGGACAGAAGAACCGGCCGGCGTAGTCCCGGGTCTCGCCTTCGACCGTCACCGCGTCCTCAGGGAATATGGCCGTCGCCTGGAACAGGGCGCCGTGATGCTTGCGGCAGTCCAGACAGTGGCAGATTCCGACGCGGTAGGGGCGTCCCGTCGCGATGATGCGCACGTCGCCACAGAGGCAGCCGCCGGTGAACCGGTCCATCAGGGTTTTCCTTCCCGCGTCGGGAGGGAACGCGGAAAGCGATCGTCCGTTCGCCCTGCATGGCAGATCCCCGCGACACCGACCCCATCGATCAGGACCCGCGCGAACGGGGGCTGGAACGGCGCAGCGATGCGCCGGCGGTCAGTCCGTGGCTGGTCATCGGGGCGATCCTGATGCTGGGCGTGGCGGTCTATGTGATCTCGGCGATGGTGATGCGGTAACCATCCGCGACTTGACCGACCCGCCCGGTCCGGTCATTGCGCGGGCATGAATATCCTGCTGGTCGGATCAGGCGGGCGAGAGCACGCCCTGGCGTGGAAGATCGCCCAGTCGCCGCTGCTGCGGCGTCTGGTCATCGCGCCCGGTAATCCGGGTATGGAGAAGCTGGGCGAACTGGCGCCGATCAAGGTCACCGAAGCGGACAAGCTGTGCGCCCTGGCGCGCGAGATGAAGGCCGATCTGGTCGTGGTCGGGCCCGAGACGGCGCTGGAGGCCGGGCTGGCCGACCGGCTGGCGACGGCGGGCATTCCCTGTTTCGGACCGACGAAGAAGGCGGCGCAGCTGGAAACCTCCAAGGCCTTTTCCAAGGCCTTCATGGAGCGCCACGAGATTCCGACGGCCGGATACGGCGTCTATGAGCGGCTGCACGAGGCGCGGCAGGCGCTGACGGTGTTCAAGCCGCCCTATGTGATCAAGGCCGACGGTCTGGCCGCCGGCAAGGGCGTCGCCATCAGCCCCAACAAGCGCGAGGCCGAGGCCGAGATCGAGCGGATGCTGGGCGGCCGGTTCGGCACGGCCGGGGCGCGGGTGGTGATCGAGGAGTTCATGGCCGGCGAGGAGGGCTCGTTGTTCGCCGTCTGCGACGGCCAGCGCGCCGTGCTGCTGGGCGGGGCGCAGGACCACAAGCGGGCCTATGACGGCGATCTGGGCCCCAACACGGGCGGGATGGGCAGCTATTCGCCGGCGCCGGTGTTCACGGCGGAACTGGTCGAGGCGGCGGACCGCGACATCGTCCAGCCGGTGGTGGCGGCGATGGCGGCCGAGGGCGCGCCCTATCGCGGGGTGCTGTACGCCGGGCTGATGGCGACGGACGAAGGCCCCAAGGTGGTCGAGTTCAACGCCCGTTTCGGCGATCCCGAATGCCAGGTGCTAATGATGCGGCTGGAGGGAGACATCGTACCCCTGCTGCTGGCCTGCGCGAGAGGCGACCTGACGAAGGCCGCGATGCCGACGTTCCTCGACGAGACAGTGATCTGCGTCGTGCTCGCGGCCTCGGGCTATCCCGACAGCCCGCTGGAGGGGTCGATCATCCGCGGGGCCGAGCAGGATTTCGGGCCGCATGTTCAGGTGTTTCATGCGGGCACGCGGCGGCGGGCCGACCGGCAACTGGCGGCGGCCGGCGGGCGGGTGCTGAACGTCTGCGCGCGCGGCAAGGACATCGCCCAGGCACGCGAGCGGGCCTATGCGGCGGTCAAGAAGATCGACTGGCCGGGCGGTTTCCACCGGACGGACATCGGCTGGCGGGCGATGGAGCGAGACTAGGGGCGGTCTGCCGAAGCGCCGTGGATCGAGGCGGCGAAGGCCTGATGGGTCGGGAAACCGGGGCCGTCGATGATCTCGCCAGAGCAAGCTGTCGCGGCGATTCTGGCGGCGCCGGAGTTGTCCTCATAGGTCTCGAAGTCGTCGGGCGACTCAAATCCAAGGGCCGTGGCCCCTGACGCCGAGTGGATCGCGAACCAGCGCGGACGGGCGACGCCGGAGGTGCAATCCAGCTCCAGTCGCATCAGGGCATAGGCCCCGGGCATGGGGGTGCTCCTTCCGCCGGCTCTCGCGATCCAGATCGTACGCATCGAGCCCTGCTCGCCAATGTGCGCCACGTCCATGGCCACGGCGCTGTCAGAGGTTCTCGAGATGATCCGCCAGTCGCCGCCGGAAGGCGCGATATTGGGCGCGAAGGCCGCACGGGCGGCGGCGGCTTCCTCCGGCGTCCCCTGCCTGATCAGGTCCTGCCCGGGAGCCAGCCAGATGAGTGCAGCGGCGAGGATCGCGGTCATTGCGGTCGACCGGCCTCAGGCCCAGGCGAACAGCAGCCGGCCTTCGCCCATGCGCTCGCGCAGGCGGGGCAGGTCGGCGTGGGCGACCGAGAAGCAGCCGTAGCTGCGGCCCAGTTTGCCTTCGCGGGCCAGGAAGGCCGGGTCGGCGTAGTCGGCGCCGTGGATGATGATGGCGCGCTCGCGGGCGCGGTCGTTGGAATATTCCAGCCCGTCCAGCAGGACGTTCGGCCCCTGCTGGGCGCCGAAGCCGGCTCCGGCGGTGGCGAAGGCGCCGACCGAGGACATGTAGCTGTCAGGAGTGTTGCCGAAATCGCGGGCGAAGCCGGTGTGCGCCGGATCGGAGCCGCGGCCGTGGCTGGTTCGCATCAGGGTGACGGCGCCGCCGTGCAGGTCGACCTCGTACAGGCGCTCGTCGCCCGAGAATTTCTGGAAGTCGACCAGATACATGCGGTCGCGCCGGGTGATCTTGCCCTTGTGGATGTCGAGGGCCGCCATGGCGCGGTCCATCAATTCCTTGCGGACCTGGCCGCGGGGATCGAGGGGGCGGGTGGTGTTCAGCTCGGCCGTGATGACCTCGGGCGGCTGCGAGATGGTGATGGTTGGAACCGGGGTCTGCGCCAGGCCGGGAAGCGGCTTGAAGGTCGCCGTCTGCGTGGTCGCGGCTGCGGTGGCGCAGCCCGACAGCAGCGCAGCGCCGCCCAGTATGAATCCACGTCTCGCTAGCCGCATGCGACGCCCCTCGCACGTTTATGGAGCACAGGTTGTTTCAGTTCGTTTCCGCCGGATCAACCTGAGCCTTGGCGAAACCGCCGGGATGTCTAAGGTGCAGGCCTGTTTCCGGGAGGGTTTCGTGAAGTCGATCACATCATTTATGGCGGCCGCCGCCATTTTGCTGGCTACGAGCGTTGCGGCGCAAACGCCCACAGTCGCACCCGTTTCTTCCGGCGAGGGACCTACGTTCGTTCAAGTCGGGCGACTTCTGGCCGATCCGGCGACGGGTGTTGTGCAGCGCGATAAAACTCTCGTGATCAGAGGGAACCAGATCGCAGAAGTGCGCGACGGCTTTGTCGGCGAAGGGCGGATCGTCGATTTGCGCGACTCGTTCGTGCTGCCGGGCCTGATCGACAGCCATGTGCATCTGACGGGGGAGCAGAACCCGAACGGACGGCTCGAAGCGGTCACCCAGTCCAACGCCGAACAGGCCATGGTCGGCGCCCGTTATGCGCGGCGCACCCTGATGGCCGGCTTTACGACGGTGGCCGATCTGGGGGCGACCAATGAGTCCATCTTCGCCCTGCGCGACGCCGTGCGGCGCGGCGACGTGCCGGGACCGCGGATCATCGCCTCGGGCTCGGCGGTCTCGGTTCACGGCGGGCACGGCGACATTAACGGCTACCGCGAAGACGTCATGCATCTGCTGTCCGACGAAAGCGTCTGTTCGGGCGTCGATGACTGCATGCGGGCAGTGCGTACCCAGGTGAGGTCCGGCGCCGACATCATCAAGATCACGGCCACGGGCGGGGTGCTGTCGAATACGGCGGCAGGACTGGGCCAGCAGTTCTCGGATGAGGAACTGGCGGGCATCGTCGGGGCGGCTCACCGGATGGGCCGTCTCGTCACCGCTCATGCTCACGGCGCGGACGGGATCAACAGCTTCCTGCGGGCGGGCGGCGACTCGATCGAGCACGGGACCTATCTGGACGACGAGTCGATCCGGCTGATGCGGCGCGACGGCGTCTATCTGGTGCCGACCCTGATGGCGGGGGATTTCGTGGCCCGGATCGCCTCGGGCCCGAACAATTTCTTCACCCCGGCCCAGACGGCCAAGGCGCTGGAGGCCGGGCCCAAGATGCTGGACATGGCGCGGCGCGCGCATGAGGGCGGGGTGCGGATCGCGTTCGGCACGGACACCGGGGTTTCGGCCCATGGCGACAACGCCGGCGAGTTCGCCCTGCTGGTGCGGGCCGGGCTGACGCCGCTGGAGGCGATCCAGTCGGCGACGGTCGGCGCCGCGGCGCATCTGCGGATTTCGCAGGAGGCAGGACGGATCGCTACGGGCATGCCGGCGGATCTGATCGCGGTGAGCGGCGACCCGCTGACGGACGTGACCGAGCTGGAGCGGGTGCGGTTCGTGATGCGGGGCGGGGCGGTTTACCGCGACGAGTAATCCCTTCTCCCGTTGGGAGAAGGTGGCGCGCAGCGCCGGATGAGGGTTGGCTGGTGGAAGCGGCGAAGCCGCCCCTGATGGCCGACCCTCACCCTTTCGCGCGAGAACGGCGGCAAAGCCGCCGTGCGCTCAAGCCCCCTCCCGGCGGGAGAGGGAAGCGGTCAGCAACTCCGCGAACCCCGCCTCGTCCTCGAACGTCGCCTTCACCGGCCATGAGACGACGCGCGCGCGCCACTCCGGCGGCAGGCGGGACCAGTCCTTTTCGGTGGTGATCAGACGGGCGCCGTACTGGTCGGCGCGGTCGGCGAGGAAGCGCAGGTCTTCCTCGCGGAATTCGGCGTGGTCCGGGAAGGGGGCGAAGTCGGCGAGATCGGCCCCGGCCGCTATCAGAGAGCGCTCGACCTTCCACGGCTTGGCGATGCCGGCGAAGCCCAGCAGCGGGCCGGGCGGCGGGGGTGCGGCCGCTTCCAGCCGGGCGATGAAGACGGGGAGGTCGCCGAAGGTCTCGACCAGTTCCGGATCCGCCGCGGCGAGGTCGGCGGGCAGCAGGATGACCACGGCGTCGGCGCGGGACAGGCCCGCCTTCAGCGGCTCGCGCATCGGGCCGGAGGGGAAGACCGAGCCGTCGCCAAAGGGCCATTCGCCGTCGCGGGTCTCGCCGTCGACAACGATGAGGCTGAGCGTCTTCTTCAGCGCCGGGTTCTGGTGGGCGTCGTCGAGGACGAGGGCCTGCGCGCCCGCCGCTGCGGCGACGCGGGCGCCGGCGACGCGGTCGCGGGCGATCCAGGCGGGGCTGTCCAGCGCCAGCATCAGGGGTTCGTCGCCGACATTGGCTGCGGTGTGGACCGTCAGGTCGACGCGGGTCGGTCCCTCGAGCTTGCCGCCATAGCCGCGCGACAGGGCGTGGGCCTCGACCCCGGCGGCGCGGAGCAGACGCAGGACCTCGCGGGCGACGGGGGTCTTGCCCGAGCCGCCGACGGTCAGATTGCCAATGGAGATGACCGCCGCGCCGGGATCGACGGGCGCGGCGTTAGCGATGCGGCGCGCCGTGGCGGCGGCCCAGATCCACGAGACGGGCTTGAGCACGAAACGCAGCACCGAGGCGTGGCGCGGTTCGCGGGCGTACCACCAGCGGGGGGTGTTCAGCTTCATCTGCGCGCCCGCGGCGGCAGCAGGGGCGTGATCGCATCCCACAAGCGGTCGAGGCCCGAGCCGGCCTCGGCGGCGGCGCGGCGGCCGCGTTCGCCCATGCGTTTGGCCTCGGCCTCGTCAGCCAGCAGGGGGGCGATGACGGCGGGCAGGTCCCAAGGGGCCTGAACGACGGTCAGGCCGCCGGCGTTGACCAGGGCGTCGGTGACGGCGGCCCAGTTGGTCATGTCGGGACCGGTGACGGCGGGCCTGCCCAGACGGGCGGGCTCCAGCGGGTTGTGGCCTCCGACCGGGGGCTTCTCCAGCGCGGCGGAGAAGGAGCCGCCCATGACCACCACATCGGCCAGGCGCAGGAACAGGCCCATCTCGCCGAGCGTGTCGGCGACATAGAGATCGGTGTCGCGATCCAGGTCTCGCCCCTGCGAGCGGACCGCGAAGCCGTAGCCGTCGCGGGTCAGGGCGGCGGCGATGTCGGCGCTGCGCTCGGGATGGCGGGGCACGATGATCAGGCAGAGCCGGTCGGCCAGTTTGTCGAGAGCGCGGACGATGGCGATTTCCTCGCCGTCATGGGTGCTGGCGGCGACGACCACGGGGCGGTCGCCGATGGCGGCGCTGAGGCGGGTGAAGGCGGCGGGGTCGTGGGGCGGCGCTTCGCCCGCCAGCTTCAGGTTCACATGGCCGTCGATGCGGGCGCCGAGGCTTTCCAGCCGGGCCGCGGAGGTCTCGTCCTGGGGCAGGATGCGGTCGAAGGCGGACAGAATTTCCCGCACCGCGCCTGGGAAGCGACCCCAGCCCTCGACGGTCTTTTCGGTGATGCGGGCGCTGGCGAGGACCAGTTTCACGCCGCGCGTCCGGCCCTCGAGGATCAGATTGGGCCACAGCTCGCTCTCGACGAAGATGGCCAGCGACGGCTTCCAGTGGCCGAGGAAGGCCGCGACGGCGCCGGGCGCGTCGACCGGGGCGAACTGGTGGATGACGCCGTCGGGGAGGCGGCGCGCCAGAAGCGTCGCGGAGGTCAGGGTGCCCGAGGTGACCAGCACGGTCAGGTCGGGGCGCGCCTTTCGCAGACGTTCGACCACGGGCAGCAGGGACAGGGTCTCGCCGACGCTGACGCCGTGCAGCCAGACGAGGTCGCCGGCGGGGCGGGCGACCGAGGCGAGGCCGAGCCGTTCGTCGACGCGGGCGGGTTCTTCCTTGCCCTGTTTGGCGCGCGCGTCGAGCAGGCGCGGGGCCAGAGGCTCGAGCATCCGCGTCAGCAGGCGATAGGCGGTCAGGGCGAGGCTCACGGCGTCGCCTCGAACGTCGCGCGATCAATGCGGTGCAGGGCGCAGCGGCGGATAGCCGGGTGATCGGTCAGTGCGGGGTGGTCGAAATCCTCCGCCGGGTCCGCGGTCATGCCGAGGCGCTCCATCACCCGGATCGAAGGCGTGTTGGCGCGGGGCGCCACGGCGATAATCTGGTCGAGCGCTTGCCGGTCGAAGCCGAAGGCCATGGCGGCCCGCGCGCCCTCCGTGGCCAGACCCTGGCCCCAGCAGCGCGGGTCGAGCCGCCAGCCAACCTCGACGGCGGGCAGGAAGGGGGCCTCATAGATGGGGCGGGACAGGCCGATGAAGCCCGCGAAGGGCAGGGCGTCGGTTTCGACCGCCCAGAAGCCGAAGCCCCAGGCGCGGAAGCGATCCTGGAGATTGGCCGCGAGCGAGTCGCTTTCGGCGGTCGTCATCAGGCCCGGGAAAAACTGCATCACGCGCGGGTCGGTGTTCAGCGCGGCGAAGGCGGCCGGGTCGCCGCTGCGCCATGGGCGCAGACGCAGCCGGGCTGTCTCCAGCACCGGAGCGTCGGCGAAAGCGATGTCGGTCATCCCCACGTCAGATCCGCTCCAGACCGACAAGGGCGTCGGCGGCGGCTTCGACTGCGGTGAGTCGTGCGGCCCAGTCGCGTGAGACATCGGCCAGTTCGGCGCCCTCGGGAAAGCGGTCGATGTCCCAGACGATGGCGCCCCGTCCGAACGGCAGGGGCAGAAGGGCGCGGTCCCAGCTACTCAGCCGGATCGCCGGGTTGCAGGACAGGCCGATGAACAGGACCGGGGCGTTCGACAGTTTGGCGAGCAGCGGCAAGCCCTCGGCCATTTCCCGCATCGGACCGCGGGGGCCGTCTGGCGTGATGGCCAGCCCGCCGACCTTGAGTTGGCGCAGACCGTCGCGCAGCGCCTGTGTACCACCCTTGGCGCGGTCGGCCTTGTCCTTGTTGGAGGAGGAGCCGCGGATGGCGGGGAAGCCGAGGCGCGCCACGGCCTTCGCGATGAACTGGCCGTCGGGACTGAGCGAGATCAGGGCCTTGGCCGGCTGGGCCCGGTCCAGCGGCCAGCAGGCGGGCGAGAGGCCGATACGGGAATGCCAGAAGGCGCACAGCACGCCGCCGCCGTTAGCCCAGGCCTCTTCAGCCACGGCCTCGTTCTGATGCGTCCAGCGGATGGTGGCGAAGCAGAACCGCATCCACACGGCCAGCAGCCAGGCCAGCACGGCCTGGATGACGGGATTCCGGAGCGGCCTCATGAAACCGTCGCGACCGTGACGGGGTCGCCATCCAGCGACTGTTGTTTGGCGAGGCGGGCGTAGAGGCCGCTCTTCCTCACCAGTTCGGCGTGGGACCCGGTTTCGACGACGCGGCCGGCCTCGATCACATGGATGCGGTTGGCGTTGCGCACGGTCGACAGGCGGTGGGCGATCATCAGGGTGGCGCGGCCCTGCATCAGCCGCTCCAGCGCGGCCTGAACGAGGGCCTCGCTCTCGGTGTCGAGGGCGCTGGTAGCCTCGTCCAGGAGAAGGATGGGCGCGTCCTTGAGGAAGGCGCGGGCGATGGCGATGCGCTGGCGCTGGCCGCCGGACAGGCGCAGGCCGGCCTCGCCGGCGCGGGTGGCGTAGCCCTCGGGCAGGGCGGTGATGAACTCGTGGGCGGCGGCGGCGCGGGCGGCGGCGATGATGTCGTCCTCGAAGGCGCCCGGGCGGCCATAGGCGATGTTGGCGGTGATGGTGTCGTCGAACAGGAAAGGCTCCTGCGTCACCAGGGCGATCGAGGCGCGCAGGTCGTGCAGCTTCAGCTCGCGGATGTCACGGCCGTTCAGGGTCACGGCGCCGCCGGTGACGTCATAGAAGCGCGGCAGCAGGCTGAGTATCGTGCTCTTGCCGCCGCCCGACGGGCCGACCAGGGCGACGGTCTCGCCGGGGGCGACGGTCAGGCTGACGTCGGACAGGGTGGGCGCCACGCCGTCGGCGGCGCGTCCGTAGGCGAAGGAGACGTGGTCGAAGGCGACGGTGGTGGGGCCATGCGCGAAAGGCGCGGCGTCCGGCGTCTCGCGAATCTCGGGCTGGATATCGAGGGCGGCGAACAGGCGGCGGGCGGCGGTCAGGCCTTCGGCCATGACGGTCTGTAGATTGGTCACCTGCCGCAGCGACTGTCCGGCCGCCATCAGCAGGCCGATGAAGGCGGCAAAGGCGCCGACGCTCATGGCCCCGTCCTGCGCCCGCCAGCCGGCGTATGCCATGACGGCGGCGACCACGATCATGGCGACGAGGTTGGAGAACGGGCCGGCGAAGGCGCGGGAGTCAGCGCTCTTGATGACGTGGCGCTGGCGGCGGGAGACGACCTCGCCGACGCGGGCCTCTTCGGCGGCTTCGCGGTTCTCGATCTTGATCAGGCGGACGCCGTCGAGGTTCTCCATCAGGGCGGTGGAGAGGTTTTCGGTCTCCTTCATCGCCCCCGTGGTGGCCTTGCGCGTGCGCTTCGAGAAGCGGCGCAGGACGAGGGTGATCAGGGGCACGCCCAGCAGGACGATGCCCGTCAGCTGCCAGTCGATGAAGGCCATGGAGGCGATCACCGCGACCAGTGTCAGGCTGTGCTGGGTGTAGTTGACCAGACCGTTGGTGAAGGCCTCGCGCACCAGATTGGCGTCGAACAGGACCGAGGAGACGAAACTGCCGCTGTGCTGGCTGCGCAGCCGGGCCAGGTCGGCGCGGATCATGGCCGCGAACAACCGCACCTGGATGTCTCCGACGATGCCGTGGCCGAGCCGGTTGACGAGCGCGGCCTGCCCCAGCGAGGCGATGGTCTGGATCAGGGCCACGCCGATGATGGCGGAGGGAATGACGACCAGCGCACGCTCGGGGGAAATGGAAAGCCCCCACAGGGAGACCGGCTCTTCAAGGTTCAGGAACAGGCCGTTGATGGCGGGTTCCAGCAGCTTGAGGATGGCGGCGGTCATCAGGGCGGCCACGGCGGCGCACAGCATCGACAGGAACAGCGCCGCCTGGTGATGCGAGAGATAGTCGCGCCAGATCCGCGCCAGCAGGGGGCGAAGGGTTTCCTTCTCGTCGTCGGCGGGGGCGGGCGGCGTCATCGGTCCGAGGTCGGACGGCTTGGGGGGGAAGTCAAGCCGGGAGGATGAGGGTCGCCCTGTTCGCCCGGCTACGCGCTGGACTTCTACTGCGGACGCGTCCGGCTGTCGGCGAGCATTCGCATCGCATCCTGACACATGGGCGCGGTCCAGGTCTGGTCGGACTTGCCGGATTGGTAGGCGTCATCAAGGTAGGTCTGAAGCGGTGTACGCACCTGACCGCGCTCCGGCTCGAGCACCTGCCGCACGCCGCGAATCTGTTCCCGTGTAAAATGGCGTTCGCAGGAACCGAGGACCGTGTAGATGTGGGCCATGCCCTGAAGCGCGGCCTGCCCATCGGCCTGGGCCTGGGCTGCGGCTGTCGACGGCGGCGTTTGAGGGGGTGCTGTTTGAGGTGCGGGCGTTTGCAGCGTCACAGCCGCGAGGCTGGCCACGAGTATGAAGTGAAGCACGTACTGGTTCTCCCACAGCCCGACGCCCTTGAAGGTAGCATGGACGGCTGTTCGACGGTAGCGACCGCGGCCTGATCGGCTTGGGTGACGGACCGGATTGGAACGGCTATCTCCCCTCCATGCCCCGCTACGACCTCTCCACCCCCGCAGGCCGCTTCAAGGCGCGGTGGGACTATGTGTGGAAGGATCACGCCTTTCTGCGCCGGTGGTTCTCGAACGCCCACTGGCTGGGGCCGGATCTGGTGCGGACCAACCAGCCGTCGCCGCGGCAGCTGGCGTACTGGAAATCGAAGGGGATCAGGACGATCATCAATCTGCGGGGGGCGCGGGACGAGGCCTACTATGCGCTGGAGAAGGACGCGTGCGAGCGGCTGGGGCTGACCCTGATCGACGCGCCGCTGGACTCGCGCGACCCGCCGCAGAAGGACCGGGTGCACCGGGCGCGGGAGCTGTTCCGGACGATCGACTATCCGGTGCTGATTCACTGCAAGTCGGGGGCCGACCGGGCGGGGATGATGGCGGTCTTCTATCGCCACTTCCATCTGGGCGAACCGATCAGCGTGGCCATCGACCAGCTGTCCAAGAAATACCTGCATCACCGCGAGGGGCTGACGGGGGTGCTGGACTATACGCTGGAGAAATACCTGCGCGAGGTCGAGCCGACGGGGGTCAGTTTCATCGACTGGGTCGACAGCGACGCCTATGACCCCAAGGCGATCCGGGCCGAGTTCAAGGCCGGCTGGTGGGGCACGGTGTTGACCGAGAAACTGCTGAAGCGGGAGTAACCCTCAGCCCCACGGGCCGCGGGGGGCGCCCGACGGGGGATTGGCGGAGTCGCCTCCTTCGGCCGCGCGTTCCGCGTCGCGGCGTTCCTTGCGGTCGGCCTCCCAGCCTCTGAACCAGTTGGTCCAGTCGCGATTGCCGCGCCACGCGCCGATCCACAGGACAAGAACCAGCAGCATCGAGATCAGCGATGCGATCTCAGTCCCGTCGAGGGTGCGTCCGAACAGGGTCACGGGAGGGGATCGCGGGACGGCGGCGGCGCGTCGGCGAGGCTGTCAGTGCGGCGGGCCGGGTCGGCGGTGGTCGGTCCCGGCGAAACGGGATCGTTCCAGGCGGTGTCGCCTTCCTGAGGTCCGGTGTTAGGCGAGTTCGGCTTGCGCCGCGCCGCCCATACGACGATCGCAACGCCGATGGCGATGAGCGCCAGAATGATCAGGGGGGTGGTCATGCGATCTCTCCGTAGTCAGGCGTGGCAGTATACGCCTGAAAGCGCGCCGGACCGAGGGAGGGTTCCGCCTAGTGCGAATGGTCGTCGCCGCGCGGGTCGATCATCCGGTGCGCGTGCAGGATGAAGTAGCGCATGTGGGCGTTGTCGACCGTGGCCTGGGCCCGGGCCTTCCACGCCTTGCGAGCTTCCTCATAGTTGGGGAAGGCGCCGACGAATTCGACCTTGGACAGGTCGCGGAACACCGGGGCGTCGAGGTGGCGCAGCTCGCCGCCGATGACGAGATGGAGCAACTGGGGGGCTTCGGTTTCGGTGGTCATCATCAGGTCCGGTCGGTCTGGCGGGGCGTCAGCGGAATAGGCGCTGTGCGGCGCACGATCAACGGGTGAAGCGCCGGGGCGCTGCAGATCAGGCTGTTCTGCCGCGGATCGGGCTGGTTGAAACGCCACGCGCCGCCGTGATGGTCGCTGACACGGCCGCCCGCCTCCTCGACGATCAGGGCGCCGGCGCAGACATCCCAGTCCCATTTGGGCGTCAGGTTGATGGCGGCGTCGAAGGCGCCGGCGGCGACCAGGGCCATCCGGTAGGCGAGGGCGTTGCGCTTCTTATACCGCATGACGGGCCATGGCTCGGGCCAGTGCGGCCCCTCCATCAGCCGGGCGTCGGCCAGCACCGAGGCGTCGTCCAGATCGGTGGTGTCCGAGGCGGTGATCGGTCGGCCGTTCAGGAAGGCGCCGCCGCCGCGCACGGCGGTGAAGGTCTCGTTCAGGGCCGGGGCGTGGATGACGGCGGCGACGGGATGGCCGTCCTCGACGATGGCGATGGGAATGCACCACCACGGCTTGCCCTTCATATAGGCGACCGTCCCGTCGATCGGATCGACCACGATGAGGCGGCGCTGGGACAGGCGCGCGTCGGTGTCGGCGGTCTCCTCCGACAGCCAGCCGTGGTCAGGGCGGGCGGACAGGAGGGCGTCCTTGAGCAGCTGGTCCACGGCCATATCGGCCGAGGTGACGGGCGAGCCGCCGGACTTGGACCAGATCTTCAGCCCGGCCTCGCGTTCCGCCAGCGCCAGTTCGCCGGCGGCGAGGGCCGCATCGCGGATCAGCGCGAGATCGGAGGCGAGGTCCGTCATTTACCCGCGATGGCGACGCCGTCGAACAGCAGGGACGGACTGTTGAACGAGCTGCGGAACTCGAGGTCCGAACCGCGCTGCATCCGGGCGTAGAGGTCGAGCAGCTTGCCGGCGACGGTGACCTCGCTGACCGGGTAGGCGATCTGTCCATCCTCGAACCAGAAGCCCGATACGCCGGCGGACCAGTCGCCGGTGTTGGCGTTCAGCGACGGGCCGAACATGGAGGTGACCAGAAGGCCGGTCTTCGCGCCGCCCATCAGGCCGGCCAGATCGGGCTCGCCGGGTTCCAGATGCAGGTTGTGGGTAGAGACGCCGGGCGGGCCGGCGAGGCCGCGCGAGGCGTGGCCGGTGGAGGCCATGCCCAGCTGTCTGGCGGCGGCGCTGTTCAGCAGCCAAGTGGTCAGGACGCCGTCGTCGATGACGGATTGGCGGGTCACGGCGACCCCCTCGTCGTCGAAGGGGGTCGAGCCGAGGCCGCGCGGGCGGAAGGGATCATCGATCAGGTCGCCGCCGGCGGGCAAGACCTTCTGGCCGAGCCGGTCCTTGAGGAAGGAGGTGCCGCGGGCGACCGAAGGGCCCGAGATGGCCCCCAGCAGGGGCGACAGCACCTGTCCGGCGACGCGGTTCTCGAAGATCACCGGGGCGGTGGTTGAGGCGATCTTGCGCGGGCCGGTGCGGGCGACGGCGCGGCGCCCGGCCTCGAGGCCGATCAGGTCGGCGGCGGGCAGGTCGGACAGATGGCGGGTCGCTCGGTTCTCGCCGCCGCGCTCCATGGCCCCGTCCTTCTCGGCGATGACGCCGACGCCCAGCGAGAAGGCCGAGCCGTGATAGGCCCCGTCGAAACCGTGCGAGGTCACCAGTCGCCAGCGGCTGGACGAGGCCGAGGCGTGGCCGCCTTCGGATTTCGCCACGCCGGGCACGGCGAGGGCTGCGGCCTCGGCCTCTGCGGCGACGGCTTCCAACTCGGCGGCGCTGCGTTCGGCGGGGTCATAGAGATCGAGGTCGGGGAAGGGGCCGTGGGCCAGACGGTCCTGCGGGGCGAACCCGGCGTACGGGTCTTCGGGTGCGAGCCGGGCCATGGCCACGGCGCGCTCGACCAGCCGGGCGCGGGTGGCGTCGGACAGGTCGGAGGCGGAGACGGTCGCCTGACGCGTGCCGATGAAGACGCGCAGGCCCAGGTCGCGGCTTTCCTCGCGCTCGACGTCTTCAAGAGCGCCGTTGCGGACGCCGATGGACAGGGAGGCGCGCTCGGCCGACACGGCTTCGGCGGCGTCGGCGCCGGCTTTCAGCGCGGCGGCGACCAGTTCGGGCAGGATGTCGGGAGAGGCGGACGCGGTACGGTCAGGCATGCCCCGATATGGCCGGGCCGGCCGCGTCGCGCAACCGGGTCGGCTAGTGGATGGCTGTCAGCCGTACGCGGAGCCGACGAAGGCGTGGACGACGAGCATCAGGCCGGCGAGCAGCAACGACAGCCAGGTCAGGCTCATGCCGATGATCCGGCCGATCGTCGGACGTTTGTCGCTCAGGGTCACGGCGTGGACCAGACGGCCCAGGAAGAGCGCGGCGCCAAGGCCATGGAGGACATGAGCGGGCATTCCCAGCATCGCCAGGACCGCCAACGCGCCGATCCCCGCCGGAATGTACTCAGCCGCATTGCCGAAAATCCGCGAGGCCAGCATGACGCTGGCTTTGCCGCCGTCCCCCAGCACGACCTTGTTCCCCCGTCGCGCAATCGCCACCCGCGCGCCCAGCACCACCAGCAGCAGGATCATCAGGCCGCTCCACAGGGCGGCGGCCTGGGCGTGGCTCATGTCGGTCAGGATATCCATGGATCAGGTCTCGCGCCCCACCGGATAGAGCCGGTAGCGGTCATCATAGAACAGGGTTCGCTCATAGAACCACTGCAAACGCGCGTCGCCGTTGGCGGCGAAGTCCGGTTCGGCGGCCAGTTTCGCCTCGAACGCGGCCTTCAGGGCCGGGTCGGCCGCCATCATGGCCTCGGCCAGCGGGGCGATGGCGTAGCCCTCGATATATTCGACGCGGCTGAGCACCTCGGGGAACATGCCCCAGGCGAAGAAGCTCTCGCTAGATTGCGGCTCGAGCAGCAGGACGACGATGTCGCCCAGCGGCTGGTCGGTGGGCACACGGACCGAGCCGGCGGGGAAGGTCCAGTCGCGGCGGTCGGGCGTAACGGCGGTGACCGTGACGGGCACATGACCCTCATTGTGACGCGCGGCGACCTTGGGATCGTCGAGACGGAGCATCTCGACCGACACTGTGCGCGGGGCGTCGAGCGTCTCCATCGACACGCCGTGGATGCGCAGGCGGTCGATGATGTCAGAGCGGTAGGAGGGGACCCAGTAGGCCTCGGGCCGGGCCAGGGTCAGCGTCGGCTTCGAGCCGAAGAAGGGCAGGGCCCAAGGCTCGGGATCGGCCTGACCCGACCAGCGGATCTCGCGACGGCCCGAGGCGGGGCTGTCGTACGTTTCGTAGCGGATGCCCTTGAACGCGCGGGTGTAGGCCGGGGTCGGATCGGCCTGAAAATTCGCCGGGATGGCGGCAGGCCGCAGAGCGCTGTCTGCGGCGATGGCGGCGCGCAGGGCGCTGCCGTCGCGGGCCAGCAGGCGCATGGCGTCCTCAAGGAAGACGTAGGTCCCGAGCACGCGCTGTTCATAGGGCTTGAGGCTGTGGTTCTCGATCAGGATGGTCGGCACGTGGGCCGCGGCTCCCCAGCCATTGGAGAAACGCTCGCCCAGCCCGCCGTCCGACAGGCCTGCGCGGGGGTTGTTGTCATCGACGCCGAAGACCAGTTCGCCCGGGATATGGCCCTGCGCCTCCAGCCCGGTGTTGATGGCCGGCTTGAAGACCTCGTTGAGCCACTGCGAGGTCGCGGGCGAGCGGGAATACGCCCCGTTCTCGCCGTTGAATCCGTAGGTGACGTCGTACTGGTAATCCAGGCCGTCGGTGACGTGGATGTCGACGTAGAGGTCGGGTTTGTACTTCAGGATCAGGCCGCGCACCGCCCGCATCTCGGGCTGGTCCAGCTTGAGGTAGTCGCGGTTCAGGTTCTGGTTGGTCGCCGTATTGCGCCAGCCCTGGATGCGGGGCCCGCGCTGGTTGGGGCGGCTGTAGGCGCTGGCTCGCTCATGGCCGTCGACCGAAAGGATGGGGATCAGGATCAGGTTGACCCGGTCCAGCAGGTCCGCCTTGCCGTTGAAGGCGATGTCGCGGAGCAGCATCATGCCCGCGTCCTTGCCGTCGATCTCGCCCGGATGGATGCCGGCCTGGGCCAGCAGAACGGGCTTGGACGGATCGAAGGCCGCGCCGTCCTTCGAGGCGATGACGGCGTAGATCGGCCGCCCCTCGGGCGAGACGCCGAACTGTTCGATGCGGATCAGGTCCGAGGCGGCGTCCAGCCGGTCGAACCAGGCGCGGGTGTCGGCGTATGTCGGGCTGAAGTCGTGGTCCGGGTCGGTCTCGAACGCCGTGACCCAGGGGTCGGAGGCGCCCCGCAGCAGGGCGCGGCTGGCGCCGTCCCACTCGGGCGCGGGCGGCAGGAAGGGCTGGTCCCAAGGCGCGGCGTTGGGAACGGACGGCGGAACGGACTGGGACATGACGGGACTCGATGCGAGCGCGGCGAGCGCGGCGATGATCAGGGCTGGGCGCATGATGCCTTCCTCGGCCAAATGTGAACCTTCGACAAGCCGTTCCGCGGGACGGCGTCAGACGGGCGGGGACCAGCCGCCTGCTGCGATCAGGCTCGCCGCCGACCGCGCCACGTTCCAGGCGCTGTAGAGCAGAACCACCAGCAGGGCGCTCACCGCGACCCGACGCCAGGGCGCAAAGGCGGCCGTGGCCGTTCCCCCGATGAAGATGGCCATGCCGATCCAGAGCCGGGGGGATGTCGCAAGCTCTGCGAAGCCGGCGTTCGCGGCGGCGAGACCCGTGAACACCAGGGCGACGATGGCGTTGGCGACCATCACGCAGCTGAAGACCAGCCGTCGGTGAGCCCAGAAATGCTCATCCAGATCGATCCGGTCGCTGACGCCTTCGGCCGTCACGCGCGGAAAGGTGACGCTGGCGGCGACATAGAAGGTGGCTGCGACCACCAGCCCGAGAAACAGGAGCGACAGGTTGAACGGCGCGCCGCGAAAGATGACCCACGCCTGCGACCAGAAGGTCGCGACATCCATGGCCACGAAGACGGCCAGCAGCGGCGTCAGCCAGCCGAACCGGATCCGGTGGCGCTCGTGCAGCACGCGGGCGAACCCGCCGACCAGTTCGGCGACCGACAGGCCCAGCAACAGGCCGTAGAAGCTGAAGAAGAATTCGAACGCGCTCATGCGGCCCCCACCGATTTCGCTGAACACTAGGGACCGAAAGGGGGCCGCGTCACCTGCAAACGTCGCGTCAGCCGTGCAATCGCGATCGGGCGGTGGGCTGCAGGCGCAGGACATGAAGCGCGGCGGCGAACAGGGCGCGCAGGGCCGGATCAGACCGGGCCGACGACACGGCGGCGTCGCCCGCCGTCTGGTCGGGCACGACGGAGGTCCAGACCAGCACTGTCTCGCCCTCCCGCACCGGCAGGCCGGGGAAGGTGTTGACGCCCGTTTCGGTGACGAGAACGTCGGCGATAGTGAGGCCGGCCGCGGTGAGGCGCGGCGCCACCTCCGACATGAACCGGACGGGCAGGCCGGCGTCGGGGCCGTCGATCCGGTGAACGCCGATGACGACGGCGCCCGGTCCCGAACCCGAAGCGCCGACCGGGCCGCGCTCTCCGAGACCAAGGGCGGGCGCGCCCTCAAGCGGGCGCAGGAGCAGCACGTCGTCGGAATCGATCATGGTGGCATTGGCGGCCTCGCGATGGGCGCGCCAGACGGGGCCGGAATAGAAGGCCTCCAGCGCCGCCTTGCGCGTCTCCATGTCGGCAAAGCCGCGCAGCCAGACGAAACGGTCGGGGTCGTCCAGATCGCGGAACTGACCGATCAGGGCCATGCCGGCGGCTTCCTGGCTTTCGACGAACTCGCGTTCGAACAGGTCGATCAGCTCATCGCGGCGGTCCGGCTTCAGCGTGTACTGGCGCAGTTCAATGACGGCGGGGCTCATGCGGCGGCCCGCGTGAAGTCCATGACCCAGTTGGTCTCCCAGGTCGCGCCGCCGTCGTACGAGAACCGTTGGCTCCAGCGGGCGCTGTCCGACGTGATGTCGGACCAGATGTAACGGGCGATGACGGAGCGGCCTTCGTGGGCGTCCGGTCCCTCGAGCACGCAGCCCTCGGCGTTGAAGCGGCCCCGCACCGGCGCGCCGAGGCGGCCGTCGCGGTCGCTGATCCACCAGATGGACCACTCCCTGGCGGTGAGATCGAAGCTGCGCACCGCCATGCCCATCCAGCCGCGTTCCGGGCAATCCATCTCCTCGATATTGGCCATGCCGCCGAGTCGGGGCTCGCAGTTGGCGGTCGCGCGGAATTCGTCCCAGTCGTCCGAACCGACGCCCCACTGTTTCAGACGACGGTGGGCGACCGTCCAGCGTCCGTGGATGAAGTCGAAGTCGTGGATCTCGGGCAGGTCATGGACGGGCTGGGCGGACATGGCGTTTCCTCTCGTCAGGTGATGCGAAGGGAGTAGGCCTCGTAACCTGACATCCGCTGTCAGGATTTATCGGCTACAGTCGAAAAAATGCGCGCCAGTCGACTCCTGTCCATTCTTCTGCTGCTCCAGACCCGGGGACGGATGACGGCTGACTCTCTCGCGGCGGAGTTCGAGGTGTCCGTGCGCACCATCTATCGGGACATCGACCAGTTGAGCGCCGCAGGCGCGCCGGTGTACGCCGACCGCGGACGGGCGGGCGGTTTCCAGCTGATGGACGGCTATCGCACCCGGCTGACCGGCCTGACGGACGCCGAGGCCGAGACGTTGTTTCTCGGGGGCTTGTCCGGTCCTGCAGCGCAGATGGGCTTTTCGGGCGCCGTCACCACGATGCAGCTGAAGCTTCTGGCCGCCCTGCCGCCCGAGCGTCAGGCGGCGGCCGAGCGGCTGGCGGGGCGGTTTCATCTCGATCCGCTCGGCTGGTACCAGAGCGCCGACGAGGCCGCGCGCCTGCCAGCCATCGCCCAGGCCGTGTGGACCAGCCGCCGCATCGCCGTGCGCTACGATAGCTGGAAGGGCGAGGTGACCCGCGAACTGGAGCCGCTGGGTCTGATCCTGAAAGCGGGGCTCTGGTATCTGACGGCGCGTCCGGCTGAAGGGAAGCGGCGGGAGCCCCGCACCTATCGCGTCTCCAACATTCTGGATCTCACCGTGGGCGAAGCGACGTTCGAGCGGCCGGCCGGATTCGATCTGGCTGTCTGGTGGGCGGAGACCTCGGGGCGGTTCGAGGCGGAAATCTTCACGGGCTCCGCGACCTTGCGACTGTCACGCGAGGGCCGCCGCCGGCTGGCGAGGCTGGGTGTGGAGCAGTCGAGGATCGCGGCACAGGCGGATGCGGCGGCCGGGGACCGCATGGCGGACGTGACCGTGCCGATCGAGTCGGTCGAGCACGCGGCTATGGATTTCCAGCGGCTCGGCGCCGAGGCCGAGGTGCTGGCGCCGCCGGAACTGCGGTCCGCGATGCGCGAGGCCGCCCTGCGTCTGGCGGCGCTTTACCGGGACTGAACGGGCGACGCGGCGTCTATTTCCAGATCGGGGTCTTGTCTCCCGGCAAGCCGAGCCGTTCCCACATCTCCGACACCCGCTCGACCACGGCCTCATCCATCCGTATTTCCTCGCCCCATTCGCGCCTCGTTTCGGGGGGCCATTTGTCGGTGGCGTCGAGACCGATCTTGGAGCCGAGGCCGCTTTCGGGGCTGGCGAAGTCGAGATAGTCGATCGGAGTGTTCTCGATGACGGTGATGTCGCGGGCCGGGTCCATCTTGGTGGAGATGGCCCACATGACCTGTTTCCAGTCGCGGGCGTCGATGTCGTCGTCCACGACGATCACCCATTTTGTGTACATGAACTGGCGCAGATAGCTCCAGACGCCCAGCATCACCCGCTTGGCGTGGCCGGGGTAGGCCTTCTTCATCGACACCACGGCGATACGGTAGCTGCAGCCCTCGGGCGGGAGCCAGAAGTCGGTGATCTCGGGGAATTGTTGGCGCAGGAGTGGAATGAAGACCTCGTTCAGCGCCTCGCCCAGCACCGAGGGCTCGTCCGGCGGACGACCGGTGAAGGTGGTCAGATAGATAGGGTCGCGTCGCATGGTGATGGCCGTCACCTGGAAGACCGGGAAGGTCTCGACCGAATTGTAGTAGCCCGTGTGGTCGCCGTACGGCCCCTCGGGCGCGTGCTCGTCGAACAGGACGTGGCCTTCCAACACGATCTCGGCGTTCGCGGGGACCATCAGAGGGATGGTCTTGCACGGCACCAGCTCGGCCTTCTGGCCGCGCAGCAGGCCGGCGAACTGGTATTCCGACAGGGTGTCCGGCACCGGCGTGACGGCGGCGAGGATGGTGCCCGGATCGGCCCCGAGCACGACGGCGCAGGGCAGGGGCCCCTTCTTCCCCGCCTTCTTGTGCCGGGCGTAGTGCTGGGCGCCGCCGCGGTGGGCGAGCCAGCGCATGATGGCCCTGTCCTTGCCCAGCACCTGCATGCGGTAGATGCCGAGGTTGAAGTCGTCCTCGCGGTCGTCGGAAGGTCCCTTCGTCACGACCAGACCCCAGGTGATCAGGGGCGCGGGTTCTCCGGGCCAACAGCCCTGGACGGGGAAGGCGGTCAGGTCGATCTGGTCGCCCTTCAGCACGACCTGCTGCACCGGAGCCGTCTTCACCACCTTCGGCCGCATAGACATGACCGTCTGGGCCAGCGGCAACATCTCCATGGCGTCGCCCAGACCGCGCGGCGGGGTGGGGTTGCGCAGGAAGGCCAGCAGTTCGCCGACCTCGCGCAATTCGGCGGCGGTGGTGCGGGTCTTCTTCTCCATGGTCACGCCCATGGCCACACGCTTCACCGTGCCGAACAGATTGGCCAGGCAGGGGATGGGGCTGATCGAGCCGTCGGGCATCACCGGCTTCTCGAAGATCACCGCCGGACCGCCGTTGCGCAGCAGCCGCGTCTGGATCTCGGTCATCTCCAGATGGGTGGAGACGGGTTCGGACACGCGAACCAGTTCGCCCCCGGCTTCGAGGATGTCGATGAAGTCGCGAAGCGATTTGTAGGCCATGGGCCGAGGCTTAAGCGGGCGCGGCCGTCCTGTCACGCCGTCCCAGCATGCGGTCGATCGCCACGACCAGCAGTCCCACCACAAGGAAGAAGACCAGCAGGCCCGCGAAATAAAGGGCGGCGACACCGAGGCCCAGCGTCGACACGTCGGTGAACCAGTAGGGCCACCAGCCGGCGGCGTAGCCGTGGATCAGGGTCCAGCCGCCGTAGACCAGCGGGAAGACCAGCCACTTCACCGAATCGATCCAGCGCAGCCGTCCCTTGGCGGTGAACAGCAGCCAGTCCAGCAGCATCGCGGTCGGCATGACGTAGTGCAGCAGGACGTTGGCGATCAGCGACCAGCCCTGGGGGTCCCAGGTGGCGTGGAGCAGGAAGTGGTAAACCAGGCCGACGACCACGGCGTACATGGTCACGCCCGCCCGGACGCCCTCGGACCCCGCCCAGCGTCCAAGCCTCGTACCGGCGCCGACCACAGTCAGCGACAGGGCCACGGCGACCAGCACATTGGTCAGGATGGTGAAAAAGCTGAGGTAGTTGAGCGTCAGCTCGGCGGCGCTTTGGTCGGGATTGTTTCCCAGCATCAGGCCGTACTGGAGGCCCAGGGCGCCCCAGCCGACCAGGGCGAAGACGGCCCGCCAGACCAGGGCGAGCCGCGCGCGGCCCATCAATAGGCCCGCGTGTCAGATACCAGGGCCCACAGTGGCAGGTGCAGGGCGCTGGTCGCGGCGCCGATCTGGGCGGTGGTCAGATGGGCGCGGCCGGCCTCGGCGCGGCGGGTCTCTTCAGCGGACATGTGGATCATCGCGGCGACATCCTCGATCGAAAGACCGCGCGTCTCGCGCCACCGCTTCAACCTCGCGCCGACCGCCGCGTCGAGCGGATCGACGCCGGGAAAACCCAGCACCGAGCCCATGGGACGTCCTCCTTTTGCGCTATCGGCTATCGCCCGCCTGCGCGCATTGGACGCGGTCTCAACCGCCGCGCCTCAGGCCCATTCTTCATCCCATTGGAACGCCTTGTCGAGCCAGTCGCCCAGACGGCCCTCGGGGCGGGCGAGGGCGTGGATGCGGTCCATCTCCTCGGACGAGAGCTGGAAGTCGAAGATGTCGAAGTTTTCAGCCGCCCGACTCTCTTTGGCAGTGCGTGGGATGGCGATGATGTTCTGCTGGATCAGCCAGCGCAGGGTGACCTGACCGGGCGTCTTGCCGTGGGCCTTGCCGATCTCGATCAGGGTGGCGTCGTCGGCGATCTGGCCCTGCGCCAGCGGCGACCAGGCAGTGATCGAGGAGCCCAGTTCCCCGGCGGCGGCCTTGAGCTTCGAGAGCTTGAGGTAAGGGTGGTATTCGACCTGATTGGTGACCAGCGTCGCCGTCGACAGCGCCTGCGCCTCGCGGAACTCGGCCGAGGGGAAGTTGGACAAGCCGATGGTCCGGGTCAGACCCTGATCCTTCGCCTCGTTCAGGGCTCCGAGCGTTTCCGCGAATGTCGGTTCCTTCTGCGGCCAGTGCAGCAGCAGCAGGTCGGGGGTGAAGCCGAGACTCGCCGCCGACTCGCGCGCCTGTTTCAGCAGCGCGTCGTGTTCGAAGTGGGCGACCCAGATCTTGGTGGTTAGCCAGATGTCCTCGCGCGCCACATGGCCGGCCTCGATGGCATCGCGGATGCCGTCTCCGACCGCCGCCTCATTGTGATAGATCCACGCCGTGTCGATGTGGCGGTAGCCGATGCGCAGGGCGTCGGCGACCATCCGCCGGGCGTCCTCCGGCGTGAGCTGCCAAGTGCCGAAACCCAGCAGGGGAATGGCGTGGCCGTCGACGGTGATGGCGGGCTGATTGGTCATGGGAAGTTCCGGGACGGCAGACGGGGGAAGCCGTCTAACTAGGCGCCGGGGCTTCGGGTTCAACCAGCCAGTCAAACATCTCGTCCCACAGAACCTCGCGGCCTTTGCGGAACGCGCCTTCGTGCCCGATGCGCGCCGCGCCGTAGTTGGATGGTTCGCGGACCACCACCTCGCTCGGGGCGTTCGGATAGACGCCGAGAAGAATGGGGGAGGTGACCGGCGTCGCGATCGGGTCGTCGGTGAAGATCCATGAGCGGATGGGCGCGGTCACCGCCTCGAAATGATGCGGCCGCAGCCGGTCCTTCAGCTCATCGCGGAAATAGGGCTCTTTCAGGCACCAGCGCCGCCAGGTCGTATAGACGCCCCGCGGCAGATCGGTCCCCGCCCACAGCCCCCCGCCCTTGATATAGCCCCGCCGCATCAGGCTCCACGGGCCGTAGACCAGCCAGAAGAACAGCTCCAGCGGATTGTAGGACCGGTGATGACGACCCCAGAAACCGCTCCCGACCGAGACGAAGGCGTGGCGGGCGATGCGATGGTGGTTGGGCATGAAGCCGAGGAAATGGCCCCCGACGCTGTGGCCGACGTGTACCAGCGGCAGGCCGGGCGCCGCCTCTGCCAGCGCATCCAGCGCAGCGGGCATGTCGAGACGGCCCCAGTCGGGATAGTCCATGTCCATTGCGGCCAGATCATCAGGCCGCGATCCGGCGATGCCGCGAAAATCATAGATCAGGACGGCCGCGCCGCGAGAAGCCAGATGCCGTGCGAACCGGTCGTAGAAGCCTTTGGGAAAGCCGGTGCCCGAACTGACCATGACAGCGACGGTGGGCCTTACTGCCGAGACCAGTCGCATCGACAGGGGGTAGCCGTCGGCGGCGGGGGCGGTGAAGTCGCGGATGACCGGGTCACTCATGTCGAGTCCGTAGTTATTTGCAACGAACCTAGCCGATTGACGCGGGGTCAGGTCAAGCGGTCTTGGACAGGGCCCGCGCTGTCGGCTAAAGCCCGTCGCCACACTGTTCCGCCTTCCGAGCCATCCCCATGACCGACGCCGCCCTTCCTGACCGCCTGTCTGTCGATCCCGACAGCCCCTTCCACGACGGCGAGCTGCTGCAGAAGGGGATCGGCGTCCGCTTCAAGGGCGAGGACAAGACCAATGTCGAGGAATACTGCGTCTCGGAAGGCTGGGTCCGTCTGGCCGTCGGCAACCGCGTCGACCGCCGCGGCAAGGCCCTGACCGTCAAGCTGCAGGGCCCGGTCGAGCCGTATATCAAGGGCGAGTAAGCCTGCTTATGGCAGCAGGAGGAAAACTCCGGACTGTTCAGCTTCACCCCTGCCATCGCGCAGTCTACGGTCCGGCTCCCATCTGAGTCCCGGAGCCGTCATGCGTCTGTCCGTCCGCCTCCTCGCCGCCAGCGCGCTCGCGCTCAGCCTCGCCGCGCCCGTTTTTGCGCAGGACGCCGCCACCATCCAGCGGGCGGCGACGATCCGCGACGCGGCGATGAACCGGAACATCGCGCTCGACTATGTGACCCAGCTGACGACCCGCTTCGGCGCGCGTCCAGCGGGTTCGAAGTCAGAACAGGACGCCTCGGCCTGGGCCGCTGACTATATGAGGGCGCAGGGCTTCCAGAACGTGCGGATCGAACAGTTCCCGCTGGTCGGCTGGGAGCGCGGCGAGGAGAGCGCCTCGATCGTCGGCGATCACCCGCAGACTCTCGTCGTGGCGGCCCTCGGCCATTCGCCGGGCACCAACGGCGTGATCGAGGCCGAGGTCGTTCGTTTCGACAGCCTCGACGCGCTGAACGCCGCCCCGGCCGGCTCGTTGGCGGGCAAGATCGCCTTCGTCGACGCCGGCCAGATGGTGCGGATGCAGGATGGCTCGGGCTATGGGCCGCTGTCGCGCATCCGTGCGGCGGGGCCGGCGGCCGCCGCGTCCAAGGGCGCCGTTGCCTTCCTGATGCGCTCGGCCGGTTCCGATGAGCACCGCATGCCCCACACCGGCACCACCCGCTATGTCGAGGGCCGCGTGCCCCTGCCGGGCTTTGCCCTCAGCGCGCCGGACGCCGATCAGCTGTCGCGCCTGATCGGCCTGGGCGCCGCGCCGCGGGTCCGCCTGTCCTCGACCGCCCGCACCTATGAGACGGTGTCCCAGAACGTCATCGGCGAGATCCGCGGCCGGAGCCGGCCAGACGAGATCATCGTGCTCGGCTCGCACATGGATAGCTGGGATCTCGGCACCGGCGCCATCGACGACGGCGCCGGCGGGGGCATCACCCTCGCGGCGGCCAAGGCCATCGCCGAAAGCGGGCGGCGCCCCGCCCGCACCATCCGGGTGGTGCTCTACGGCTCCGAAGAGGTCGCCCAACCGACCGACACCGGCAACGGCGGCGGCGCCTATCTGCGCAACATCGGGACGGCGGTGGAGAAACACATCATCGCCGGCGAGAGCGATTTCGGCGCTGATCGCGTCTATGCGCTGGGCCTGCCGCCCGGAGCGCAGACCTCGGACTTCGCGCGTGCGGCGGCGACGGTGCTCTATCCGCTTGGCGTGCTGCCGTCCCCGCGGCCGGAGCTGTTCGGCGGCGTCGACATCGGCCCGCTGGCCGGCGCCGGCGTGCCGGTGTTTGGTCTCAGCCAGGACGGAAGCCGCTATTTCGATCTGCACCACACCGCCGACGACACGCTCGACAAGATCGATCCCGGGCAACTGAGCCAGAACGTCGCCGCCTGGGCCGGGCTGGTCTGGCTGATCGCGGACTCGGACATCGACTTCCGGGCGATGCGGCCAGCGGCGGCTCCCGCTAACTGAGCGGTTTCCGGCTTGACCGTCGGCGCTCGCATGCGACGTTGACGCGAAGCCGGCTCGAACCGACGGGGGAATCATGAGCGAAAATTATCAGGGCGACCAGTATCCGCTGCAGCCGCAGGGCAACGGACTGGGCGTCGCCTCTCTGGTGCTGGGCATATTGTCGATCGTGTTCGGGATCATTCCGGTGGTCGGGCTGATCTCGTGGATCCTAGCGCCGGTCGGCCTGGTGCTCGGCTTCATCGCCCTGGGCAAGCCGGTGGGCCGGGGCGTGACGATCGGCGGCCTGGTGACCTCGGGCATCGGTCTGGCGATCTGCATCCTGTGGGTGGTCGGCCTCGGCGCCCTGATGAGCACCTCCAGCTACGTCAGCTACTGATCCGGCCGCATGGCTGAAGCCGCCGGGCGCTGCTAGATCACGCCGCAGGCCGCGAGCGTGGCGAAACTGGTAGACGCAAGGGACTTAAAAATTGGCGCGCCTGTGGGCTCCGGCAGCTGGATGCTGTAGGGATCGGCCGTCACTGTACGGCTAAAGATGCGGTCTTGCCGATACGTAGCCTCACGGTGGTAAGCGGGCGTGGCGAAACTGGTAGACGCAACGGACTTAAGCTGAGGATTGAGTGCGCCGGGGGAAACCCCGGACGTAGAACCGCTCAAAGTCGGGGAACCCTGTCAAATGGCGATCCCGAGCCAAGCCTGTTTTCGGACAGGAAGGTGTAGAGACTAGACGGGCGGCGTCTAAGGCCCTCGGGCTATGACGAAGGGATAGTCCAGACCACGAACGCTCACCTGAGCGGCGGCGAAAGCCGAAGTGGTATGAAAATCCGTCGGGCTATGCCCATGCCGGTTCGACCCCGGCCGCCCGCACCACCGTAGGACCGCTTCTGACTCATTGCAGACCTTGGACGGGTCTGCTTCAGGTATCGCGCCCAGAGTTGTCGGTACAGCGGCGCCGTGGCGGTGATCGCCGGCTTTGGGATTCGCGGGCGAAATTCGGTGGGTGCCGGCGAAGGTCATGCGGCGGTAACCTGGGATGCGCCATGCTGGAAGGCTCGGTTGTACCGTCGGTGTAGAGGCCATGAGCTTGAGCGAACCCCTTCAGCGTGATAACTCGGGTTCCGGGGGGGCGGGAACCCGTCGAAACAAGAAAGCCGGACGGCGACCGCTGCGCCTCGTGACTGTCCTCATCGGGGCGCTGATCGTCGCTTTGCTGACCCTGACCGGCATTGCGCTCTATCGCGAGTTCTCCAGCGCTGACCGTCTGCGCGACGCCGTGCGCGAATCCTATGAGACCCGGTCCTCGATCCAGAGCGTCTTCTCGCTGTTGCAGGATGCCGAGACGGGTCAGCGAGGCTACGTGATCACCGGCGATCCCCGCTTTCTCCAACCCTATGACGCAGCGCGCGAGACTCTGGACGAGCGTTTGTCCGAGCTTGGGCGTCGTTTCATCGATGAACCCGAACAGGCCGTCGACCACGTCCTCCTTTTGCAACTGACCCAGCGGAAGTGGCGTACGATGGAGCAGAACATCGACACTCGCAGCCGTCTGGGGTCGCAGGCCGCGATCGCCCTCGTGTCCGGCGGCGCGGGAAAGGCCGCGATGGACGACATTCGTGTCGTCATCGACCGAATGACGAAGCGCGAGGCCGAGGCACTGGAAACATTTTCGTCCGGCGCCGCCGCCCGTACCCGCGCAACGGAATGGCTGGTTGTCGGCCTCTTCCTCGCGTTGGTCGCTATCGCCCTGGGGGCCGGCTGGCTGGTCGGCCGGTACAACCAGACCCGGACCGATCTTCTGGGCCGCATTCAGGAGACCGCGGCGCGCCAGGCGGCGATCTTCGACAGCACCCTGGACGCCATCATAACCCTGAACCCCAGCGGCAGCATCGAGACGGTCAATCGCGCGGCCCAGGTCATCTTCGGCTATCGGGAAGACGAGTTGAGCCGACGCGACGCGAGGATGCTGTTCGACCTGGCCGAAAATGGCGACGGCGGCTTCCTCGCCCGGCTGTGGGCGACGCAGGGGTCGCTTGACGAGGGTGTAGCGCGGGAACTTACGGGCCGCCGGCGCGACGGCCAGAGATTCCCCGTCGACGTGACCCTGGCCGCCATGGACCTGCCCGACGGCCGGCACGTGGTGGCGGTGGTGCGCGACATCACCGAGCGTCGTCGGATCGAAGGGGTAAAGGACGCCTTCGTCTCGACCGTGAGCCACGAACTGCGGACCCCTCTGACCTCCATCGCCGGCTCGCTCGGGCTACTGTCAGGCGGAGCGGCGGGCCCATTGCCCGAGCGGGCGCAGAAGCTGGTCGGCATCGCGCACGCGAACAGCCAGAGGCTGGTGCGGCTGATCAACGATATCCTCGACATGGAAAAGCTGGAGGCGGGCCAGCTGGTGCTTCAACTCGCGCCCGTCGATCTGCGCGAGATCGCGGCGCGGTCGATCGATGGCGTGCGCGGGTACGCCGAAGGCCTCGGCGTCGCCCTGACTCTCGCAGACGGGGAGAGCGCTCCGGTTCGGGGGGACGAGGACCGGCTGATCCAGGTGGTCACCAACCTGTTGTCCAACGCCGCAAAATTCTCGCCGCGCGGAGGCGAGGTGAGGATCACCGTCGATCCCGAGACACGGATCGCACGCCTTACCGTCATCGATCAGGGACCGGGCATTCCTGATGCCTTCCGGTCGCGCATATTCCAGAAATTCGCCCAGGCCGACAGTTCCGATACGCGCGCCAAGGGTGGCACCGGCCTTGGTCTGGTCATCGCACGCGAAATTGCGGAGCGGCATGGCGGCCGATTGTGGTTCGAATCTGCCGAGGGCGAAGGCGCCGCCTTCCATCTCGACCTGCCTCTTGACCACGAGGAAAACGTCGCGCCGATCTCCATCGGCCGGCTGCTCATCTGTGAAGACGACGCGGCGGCGGCCGACGTCCTCGTCGAGATGCTGGCCGTCGAAGGTTTCGAATGCGACGTGGTCGCGACCGGACGAGAGGCGCTGGAACGCGCCCGGTCCGGCCGATACGTCGCCGCCCTCATCGATCTGCACCTGCCCGACGCAGACGGCATTTCCGTCATCCGCGCCCTGCGCTCGCGGCCCGAGACCCGCGGCCTGCCCGTCGTCGCCGTGTCCGGCGACGTCGCGCGAGGCAAGGCCCGAGGCCGTTCGCTGGAGATCGTCGACTGGATCGAGAAACCTTTCGACCAAAGCCGCATCCGGCAGGCCATCGGCATGGTGCTTGGCGGCGACGGCCGTCCCGTCGTTCTGCACATCGACGACGACCGGGATATTCTTGAAGTGACGCGCGCCGCGCTCGCGGACGTCGCTGACGTCACACAGGCCGAAAGCCTCGCCGACGCGCGACGGCTGTTGCGGCAGCTTCGACCCGACCTGGTCATCCTCGACCTGGGTCTGCCCGACGGATACGGGCTGGAGATCCTGCCCGACCTCACCGACGAAACCGGGCGAACCATCCCGGTAGTGGTGTATTCCGCTCAGGAGATCGACGGCGACCTGGCCCCTGCGGTGCAGGCGGTTCTGACGAAGTCGCGGATGTCTCTGACGCAGCTGTCGCGAACTGTGCGGCGCCTCAGCCAGCGACCGATTGAGGAATGACGATGGCACGGGTTCAGGTTTTTCACGTTGACGACGACGACGACATCCGCGAGGTCACCGCCTATTCGCTGGCCATCGACCCGGAAATCGAGTTGCGAAGCGCGGCCTCCGGCGCGGAGGCTCTGGAGGCGCTGGATGCCGGGTATCAGCCCGATGTCATACTGCTCGACGTAATGATGCCGCGCCTCGACGGTCCGGGGACTCTCGCACTGATCCGACAACGCCCCGGGTATGGCGAGACTCCGGTGATCTTCATGACCGCGCGGGCCCAGACCAGTGAGATGGAACAGTACCGGGCGCTCGGCGCGTTGGACGTGATCGTCAAGCCGTTCGATCCCATGGCGTTGGCCAAGGACGTGCGCGCCCTGCTGGCGCGGGGCCGGTGACCGATCCGATGGAGGCTTTCAAGGCGCGGTTCCGCGACCGCTGCGCCATCGACCTCGCCAGCCTCGAAGCGCTCTTGAACGAAGGCGTCCGCTCGGGGGACGGGTTGCGGCGCATCGCCCATGGCCTGTCCGGCGCCGGGGGCACCTTCGGCTTTCCCGCCGTCAGCGAGGCGGCCGCGCCGGTGGACGATGCGCTGATCGAGGGCCGTCCGGCCACGGATGCGGAGTTTGAGGGGTTGATCGCGGCGCTTCGGGACGTCGTCGGCTAGCCGGAGGGCGATCCGAAGCCCTTGCGGGTCATCGCGCCCCATGACTGGCTGCGTCGCAGGTACTGCCAGATGCCACGCAGCCGCCAGAGGTTGTTGACCTGCCGGTAGCCGAAATTCTCAAGCACAGCGACACCCGTCAGCAGGACGAGGTCGCGGGCGCGAGGGAAGCGACGCAGCTCGGACTCTTCCAGCGCCAGCGAACCCACGGAAATGACGACGCCGAACGTGAAGCTCACCGCAAGAAAGGCCAGCAGATACTCGACCGACAACAGGCCCGTCGCCCACAGTGTCGGAATAAGGAAGTAACCCGCCAACTCCACGACGGGGCCGATGACGTCCACCAGCAGGATATAGCCGAGGCCGACGAAGCCGACGCGGCCGTAGCGGGGCATGAACAGCATCCGCCAGTGGCGCTCGAAGGTCTCGAGCGCGCCGCGATGCCAGCGGGACCGTTGACGGCCAAGAACCCGGAAGCTTTCCGGAGCCTCGGTCCAGCAGACCGGTTCCGGAACGAAGGCGATGCGATAGGGCAGGCCCTTGTCCCGCATCAGCCGGTGCAGCTTGACTACGAGTTCCATGTCCTCGCCGACGGTGCCGTGAGTATAGCCGCCGACCTCGATCACCCGGGCGCGGCGGAATAGACCGAATGCGCCTGAGATGATGGTCAGGGCGTTGATCCGGCTCCACGCCAGGCGCGCCATGAGGAAGGCGCGCAGGTATTCGACGGTCTGCAGGAGGGCCAGGGGATTTGTGGGCGCCTGCACCTCGACGACCCGCCCGTCCTCGATGCGACAGCCATTGGCGATCCGCACCGTGCCGCCGACCGCTACCGTCTTCTCCGGATCCTCGACAAAGGGCCGAACGGCGCGAAGCAGGGCGTCTGGCTCAAGCAGGGAATCCGCGTCCATGGAGCAGAAGATCGGGGCGCGGGAAACATTGATCCCCGCGTTGAGGGCATCGGCCTTTCCGCCGTTTTCCTTGTCCACCACGATCAGGCGCGGCTGGTGGGCAGCGCCATAAACGGCCCGGATCGGCTTGTGGTCGATGGCCAGGTCAAAATGGCGATGCAACGGTTTCAGGTCGAAGACATCGATCAGGACCTGAAGCGTTTCGTCAGTCGAGCCGTCGTTGATGACGATGACTTCGAAATTCGGATAGTGCAGCGACAGCAGTGACCGCACGCTCTGGGATATGGTGATCGCCTCATTGAACGCAGGCGCCAGCAGGGCGATGGGTGGCGAAGCATCCGCATAGCGTCGCCACAGCAAGCCGGGCTCAGGCGACGGAGGCCGTTCGATCAAGGCGGCGGCGGCGAGCGCCAACTGCACCAGGTAGATCAGATTCTGCAGCAGGCCGACGCCGATCACCAGCAGGGCGATCAGTTCGGAAAGGCGGACGAGCGTGGCTCCGATCAAGTCAATCATGCAACGGGATCTTCGGTCAGACCCTTTTCCGCCAGAGCCATGGACGCGGCGCGTCGGACGACGTCGACGTCGGCGAGGGCCGCGAGGCGAAGGCTCTCGACGCCCTTGCGTCCCATGCCTGTCATGGCGTCGGCGGCCTGGAAGCGGACCCACCAGACGGCGTCCGTCAGGCGCATGACCAGCGCTGGAAGCGCGGCCGTGAGGCCGATGCGCGCGGCGGCCTCGCAGGCGACGGAGCGAACCTCCCATTCCGGGTCGTCCAACGCCCGGACAATGGCGTCGGACGCGGCCGGGTGAGCCAGGACGCCGAGCGCGCGGACAGCCGAGATGCGGAGCGCGCGGTCCGGATCGGCGGCCGCCTCGCAAAGCGGCAGCACCGCCCGATAGTCTCCCGACTGCCCGAGCGTGGCGGCCATGAGCGCGCGGGCCGTCGGATCGACCGCCGGGTCTGTGAATACCTCGAGCGCCTGATCCGGGGCCAGCTTGGTCATGCGCTGCACCACCGGCAGGTAGAGCAGGGAGTCGCTGACACCCCGGGTTCGCATGTCGGACAACAGGTCGCGCAGGGCGGGGGGCGCATCGAGATCAATCAGCGACTTGACCGCCACGATCCGAATTTCAGCATCGCGCTGCTCGCGCACCAACCGCTCCAAAGCGGCGATGGTTTCGGGACCGGGAAAAGCCGCAATGGCCTCCGCCGCGGCCGCGCGGCCCGGTTTGCTCCCACGCGACAGGCGGCCGCGCATGCGGTCGTCGATGTTGAGCGACCGGTAGGCGGAGACGAGCGCCTCGCGTTCTCCTCCGCGCACGATGGCGAGGAATTCCAGCAATGTTTCGGACATGAGCCGGGCCCTGCGCCGGAACGGTCTCAGTCGGGATGTCGCGTCGCCGGAGCCTTGCACGATGTCCAGGCAGGCCGCCCGCACGCTCACCCGGTCGAGTTCCCGGCGCGCATCGGCCCGCGAGCGAAAAAAACGGGCAAGAACCAGGCCGCTCATCCAGATCAGGGCCAACGCGGCCATCGCGAGCGAGGTCCACCACAGGCCGACAAGCGTGCTCACGTTAGAAACGCCAACCAATGCCGAGTGAGATTTCATCGCGCCCGTAAGAGCCACGGTCCTCGTCAACCGCGCCAAGGCGCAGGGTCACACGATCCGTCAGGTCGAACGCCGCTCCAAGACTGGTCGCCACGACGTCGACCACGACGCCCTCGGACGACTCCGGCGCGTTCGCGTGACCGGCGCTCAGCCGGAACCGGTCGGTCAGGCGGAAGGTCGCGCGCGCCGCATAGCCGTCGCGATGCTGATCGGTCTCGTCCCAGACGTTGATCCAGCGCACCGCGAGTTCGAGGCGATCGCCGAACAGGTCGGCCGTGAGGCCGGGATGCAGGCTTTGTACCGAACCGCTGACGTAGCGCCCGGCCGATGCGTCGAGCGTCGCCCGCAGACCCGGGGCAACTGAGGCACTGCCCCCGGCCATGAGTATGACTTCGGGCCGGTAATCAGCGTCCGGCGTGCCGCCGAGCGCGACGTAGACGTCGCCCCGGGGCAACCGGCGGTCGAGGCGTCCCTCCAGGTAGACATCTGTGCGGTCGAACCGCTCGGTTCGTTCGACGACGCCGCCGACCGTCCAGCCGCCGGCGAGGGCGCGCGACGCCCCAACGCGGGCTTCGGTCCAATCAGGCAGGCCGCCGGAAAGGCGACTGCGCGAGACGTCGACGTCAACGCGCCAAGGGACCTCGTCAAGGCTCCGGAGCAGGCGGGCGATGTCTTCCCTGTCTGGCGACAGGGACGCCGCGCGCGCCACGTGATAGCGGGCCGCGATACGGTCGCCGCGCCGCTCGGCGACGCGGGCAAGACCGATCTCGGCGTCCGCATAGGCGGGCGTCTGCTCCAACACGGTCCGGAAGGCGGTCTCGGCCTCCGCGATCCGGTCGAGGGCGAGCAGGGACAGGCCAAGGTTCAGGCGCGCGTCAACGTCGGTCGGGTGTTGGGCGAGTATCCGCTCCAGCCGATCGACCGCCTGGGCATGGCGTCCGGCGAGGCGATCGGCGACGGCTGTTTGATACTGCGCCTGCGGATCCGCCTGAACCTGCGCCGCTATTTCAACCGGGGCGGCGAGTGGTGGCAGCATGCTCTTCCCCCCCGGACTCAACGGCCAGAACGCGTCGAATGCGTTGCGACAACTCTTCCGGAATGAACGGCTTCACGAGGTAATCCGCCGCGCCCAGCTGCAAGGCGCCGACGATGTCCGACTCCCGCTTGAGAGCGGTCAGCATGATGACCGGGGTGGGGTCGGGGCTGGAGCCGGATTTCAGGCGACGCAGAATCTCAAAGCCGTCCATGACGGGCATCATTGCGTCGAGGACGATAAGGTCCGGACGGCACTCGGCCAAGGCCGGTATGATGTGCCCGCCATGCTCCACCGCGAATACGTCGTGGCCGTCCGCGGACAAACGGTGCTGCAGCAGCGCCCTCAAAAGCGGGTCGTCATCAGCGATCAGTATCCGGGCCACGTGCGCCGTACTCCGTGTTGTTGCCCCCCGGGGGGCATAATGGTCCCACGACGTGAATCAATCGCTATCTGGAAATTCAGCCTGTCAGCGGATTGTCCGACCAGAAGAGCTGGACCGTCGGTCCCGGGTCAGGCGCAAAAGCGAGCGTTGCCGTGGAGCGCGTCGATCAGAGCGGAGTCTCCCTCCTGCCGGCGCCCGCGTTCACGTTGATACGGCGGCCGCCCAATTTCGGAAGCGTGATGGTGACGGCCTCTACGGGCAGGTTTGAGGCTGACTGCAGGTACCACCGGCCGCTGCGCTCGGTCACATCCGTTTCGAGAGCGTCACGCTGGCTCCACCATTTGCCGAATTGGGCGACGGTGCCCATCCATGCCCGGCCTCGCCAGTGGTCAGCGACGCCTTCCACAAACCGAAGCTTGTGATCGGTGATGTTCGGGTGGGTCAGAATGACAGCTACGCCCTGATGGCGGCTGATCTTCTCGATCAGGTCGTTCCCCGCGGCGAGTCGGTCGCCCATCCGTGGCGGCAGCTCGTCCTCGAGCGTCACGGGAAACTCGAAGACGGGTTGCAGGGAGCCATCTGCCCGGCCGCTCGTAAGCTGGAACGGAAGGTGGGTCAGGACGATGTTCGCCGTGATCGACGAGGAGTAGCGGTACCCGGCCGCGTTCATCGCTTGCGGCAGGCTGAACGGATAGGACAGGCGGCCCGGCCGGAAGCTCTGAACTTCGGCCGTTGTGGTCTCTTCAAGGAGAAATTTGGAGACCCGCAACTCGCCCATGATCGTAGCGTCGTCCACGCTGTCTGCACCGGTGACCCTCGGTCGATAGGCCGGATAGCTTTCACGCCCGGTCCCCAGAGCCATATCTTCAAAGCGGCCGGAATGGGCGACGGTGTGGCTTCCTAATTCGTGACCGCGCGCAACGAGGGCCTTGAGAAGAGGAACAGCGGCGTCATCGAAGAAGATGTCGTCGTTGTAGTCCTTCATGTACTTGGTCTGGACGAAGAACGTGCCGTGCGCGCCCCGCGCTTCCAGAGCCTTTGCGAATGCGGCCGCGTTGGTCACTGAGGGGCCAAAGTCTATGTCGTGGGTAAAGAGGATCGACACCTCGCGGCCGGTCGGGACGCTTGAGATAAGCCACGGCATTGGCTCGCCGGCCACATACACGTCCCTGAGCCAACGGAATACAGTATCCAGTGAAGGCTCATAGCCGTTGACGTAGGTGCGGGAGAGGCTTTCAGCCCTGCCATTCATCGAGCGCTGAGCCAGCGAGCCCAGATCAACGCCGAGCAGGCACGCCTCACCGCCAACCGTGCGGCAGGTCACCCCAGCAGTGCCATCGGCGAAGCGGGCGATCACCCGCGCCGAAACGGCTTCATAGCCGATGCTGCCCACCTGTGCCTCACCAGCGCCCGACACGACGATCTCATCCGCCTCCGGTTCACCCGTCGCTTCTGTCCAGCTCAGCCGGGTCCGAGCGCTCGTTTCCTGTCCGACGCGGACTCCGAACAGTTCCTCAAGGCCCCCGCCAGCAAGGTTGAAGGCGACCATGGAGCCACCGGAGCGGACATGGTTTGCAAGGGCGCGGATTTCTGCGCCTTCGAGCACCTGACCCGAAACTATCGGGTAGACGAGCACCACCCGGTGTTTGAGCGCTCTGTTGACGTCTTCCGTCACCGTGATGGGGACGCCCAGTGCGCGGAATCCGCGGACCAGACCCAGCCATCCAGAGTCTGGATCCGTGACCAGTATCGCGAGGCGGTGAGGGCCGCCTTTCTCGAACTCGGAGATGCGGGTCGCTGTCGCGTCGGTCACCCTGGAGACGGCGCCGGGGCCCCGAACGCCCTCGAACCAGTGCATCTGGTCACCTGGTGGACGGTTCAAACGCTGAGCGACAAGGACCGCTGCAGTCACCAGGACCAGGATTGCGATCGCGAATGCCCACCGCTTCACGTCAACGTCTCCATAAAGGTCACATGAGCCAAAGACACCCGTGCCGTTAGGGCGAGGTAAAGATGATTTTTCAAGGGTGACGTGATCGTGCCCCGGCGAAGCAGGCGGGTGATGTCCGCTATGGGGGGGACCCTGAAGTCAGGACCAAGCCGAAAAGCAAACCGTCATTGCATTTCGACAAGGTTTGGAATGTCGTGTTTGCGCCAGGGCGATGATGTCCGGTCTTGGCGCTTGTCAGGCCGCTACCCAATCGAACGCGCCGCACTCAAACGGGGCTTCGACAAGCTTGGGTCTGTGGTCGCGCTGCCCGACGCATCAAGACCAGGAGGGCCAGGCCCGTGGCCGAGGCCGCTGCGCCGGCCAGCGCCACCGCCGGAAACCCGAGGCCGGCGCCGATCACGCCGCCGCCCAGGGCCGCGCCAATCGCGTTGCCCAGGTTGAACGCCCCGATGTTCACCGCGGAAGCCAGGTTCGGCGCATCGGCGGCTGCAGCCATCACTCGCATCTGAAGCGGGGGCACGAGGGCGAAGCTGGCGACGCCCCACAGGAAGATCAGGACGGCGCTGACGCCTGCGAACGGCATCGCGAACGCGAACGCCACCAGAAGCGCCGTCAGCAGAGCCAAGGTTACGATCAAGGTCCGGTCCACAGACCGGTCCGCGAACTTGCCGCCTAGCCAGTTTCCCACCGTCAGCCCGACACCATAGGTGACCAGCATGGCCGTGACGAAACTGATCGAGGCATGGGTCTCGTGCTGCAGGATCGGCGTGATGTAGGTGAAGACGGTGAACATGGCGCTGGCGCCGATCACCGTGAGGGCAAGGGCCGCAAGGACCGGACCACGTCCCAGCACCTTCAGTTCGGCCAGTGCGTTTCCGTTGGTGGGAGCGTCGACTTTCGGCAGCGTCAGCCGCAGGGCGATAATGGCCAGGACGCCGAGGCCCGCGATGGCCCAGAAGGAGATGCGCCAGCCGATCTGATCCCCCGCCCAGGTCGCGAGCGGCACACCTACGACGTTTGCGAGGGTGAGACCCATGAACATGGCCGCCACCGCGCCCGCTTGCTTGTTCTTCGAGACCAGTCCAGCGGCCACGATCGCGCCGACGCCGAAGAAGGCTCCGTGGTTCAGGGAGGTGATCAGCCGGGCCGCCAAAAGCATACCGTAGCCGGTCGAGATCGCGGCCAGCAGGTTGCCGAGGGTGAAGATGGCCATCAGGCCGATCAGCAACGTCCGCCTCGGCACGCGGCCGGTGGTCAGGGTCATCAACGGTGCGCCCAGCATGACTCCGAATGCATAGGCGCTGATCAACAGACCCGCGATCGGGATGGAGACGCCCAGGTCGCCCGCGATGATCGGCAGCATGCCCATGGGCGCGAACTCGGTCACGCCGATGCCGAAGGCGCCGACGGCCAAGGCCAGGATGGGGAGGTTGGGTTTCATGCGCGCTGGCCCCGGAAGAGCGGCGGGTTCAGTCGGGCGAACCCGTCCTGGCGATGGTAAGGAGTGTGCGGGTAGGGCGGCGTGGTCGCGCTGGCGGCGTCAAGCGTGGCGACCTGCTCCGAAGTCAGGGTCCAGCCCACCGCGCCAAGGTTTTGGCGCAACTGTTCCTCGTTGCGGGCCCCGATGATCACCGAGGACACGGTCGGGCGCTGCAGTAGCCAGTTGATTGCAATCTGCGGTACCGTCTTGCCAGTCTCGGCAGCGACGGCTTCCAGCGCATCGACCACCCGGTACAGGTGTTCGTCCTCGACCGGCGGCGCAAACGCGGCAGTGTCGTGAAGTCGGCTGCCGGCAGGGATTGGGGAGCCACGGCGGATCTTGCCGGTTAGACGCCCCCAGCCCAATGGGCTCCAGACCAAGGCGCCGACGCCCTGATCGACACCCAGCGGCATCAGGTCGGCCTCGTAGTCGCGGCCGATCAGCGAGTAATAGACCTGGTGGGCGACGAAGGGGGGACGTGCGTCGCGGTCGGCGGCGGCCTGGGCTTTCATCAGCGCCCAGCCGGGATAGTTGGACACGCCCGTATGGCGGACTTTGCCGGACGAGACGAGCATATCCAGCGTGCTCAGCAGTTCCTCGATCGGCGTCGAGGCATCGAAGGCGTGCAGTTGCAGCAGGTCGATGTGATCAGTACCGAGACGGCGCAGCGCGCTTTCAACGGAGGCGATCAGCCGGCTGCGCGACACCCCCCAGTCGCCGGGACCGTCGCCCGTCGGTAGGCCAGTCTTGGTGGAAATCAGAACCTGATCGCGGCGACCCTTGATGGCCTTGCCGAGCACCTCTTCGGACGCGCCGCCAGAATAGACGTCGGCCGTGTCGAACAGATTGACGCCAGCCTCGAGACAGATGTCGATTAACCGCCTCGCTTCGACGGCGTCGCTGGAGCCCCAGGCGCCGAACAGCGGCCCCGTGCCTCCGAAGGTGCCCGTGCCGAAGCTGAGTGCAGGGACTCGCAGACCCGAGGCTCCTAGCTGCCGATAATCCATTTGCCGCTTCTCCGAATGCGAGACGCACAGATGGACAGTCCACGGTAGCTCCGATAGGTGAGGTTCACACGAAGCACTTTTGACGTGGAAGCAAAGATGCGAGCCGCCGGAGCGACCGACCGGGCCCGTGAGTTGGAAGTCTTCGCAGCCGCTGTCGAATGCGGCAGCTTCTCGGCGGCAGGCAGGACGCTGGGCCTCACACCCTCGGCGATCAGTCGTACCATCGACCGGATCGAGGCGCGGCTAGGCGTGCGGTTGATGCTGCGGAGCACCCGCATCCTGACCCTGACAGCCGAAGGACGGGCCTACCTCGGCGCCGCCCGGCGGATACTGGCCGATCTTGACGACGCCGAACGCCAGATCGCCGACCAGGGCGCGCCGCGCGGGCGCCTGAGGGTGAGCGCAGCCTTCGCCCACGGCCGCCAGTGTATCGTGCCGCTGCTGGGCGACTTCGCCCACCTCTATCCGCATATCCTGGTCGACATCAGCCTGACTGACGCGGTCGCCGACATTCCAGGAGGGGAGGCGGACGTGGCCATTCGCTTCGGCGTCCTGGCCGACAGCGGATTGACGGCGCGCCGCATCGGCCAGACCGGGCGCACCATTGTCGCCTCGCCTGACTATCTGGCGCGGCGCGGAATCCCGCTCGTTCCAGAGGACTTACACGAGCATAACTGTTTGAACTTCAACTTCCGCCGCGCCGAACCGGTCTGGCCGTTCCGTAAGGAGGGCCGGGATTTCGCCTTGACAGTCCACGGCAACGTCGAGGCGAACAACGGTGAGACCCTGGGTCAGCTGGCGCTGGACGGCGTCGGCGTCACCCGTGTCGGCAACTTCAGCGTTGCCGATCACCTGGCCGCGGGTCGTCTGGTGCCAGTGCTGGACGCGTTCAATCCAGGTGACGTAGAGCACATCCACGCAGTGTTCGTTGGCGGAGCGAATATGCCGGCGCGTGTACGGGTGTTCGTGGACTTCCTCGCCCGCAATCTGAGCTGACCCACGTCCGATTGCTGGCTTCGAACCAATGTCTCGTTCTGGCGAAGCGGACGACCGCGATGACGAATTCGGGAACGCCGCTTCCGACCGTTCCGCGTGGAGGCGCGGACCTCATGCACCGGAGTACGCCGCAGCATGGTATCCGGTCGAGCGGTCCGCTGCCCATTCAGAGCGAAATCCCGTAAACCTACGGCGGTGGCGACGAACGCGCGGGCGTGGCGAAATGGTAGACGCACCGAGCTTAAAACTCGGGTCCTATGGAGTGCTGGTTCGAGTCCGGCCGCCCGCACCATCGTCGCCCATTTTTCCGGGTTTGCCACCGGATCTTATCCCGGAAGCAGCACCACCTTCGTCCACTCGTTCTGCTTCTCCTTGAAATTTCTGTAGCCCTCCGCAGCCTGCTCGAGCGGCAGGCGGTGGCTGATCAGGTCGGTGGTGTCGATTTTGCCGTCCAGGATGAGCTGCAGAAGTTCGGGCAGATAGTTCTGCACATGGGTCTGACCCGTTTTCAGCGTCAGGCCCTTCTCCATGAAGGCTCCGATAGGCCACTTGTCAGCGAAGCCGCCGTAGACGCCCGGCACTGAGACCGTGCCGCCCTTGCGCACGGCCATGATGGTTTCGCGCAGGACGTGGGGCCGGTCCGTTCCGAGGATCTTCGTCTCCTGCTTGATGGCGTCGACGATATTGTCCGGCGAGAAACCGTGGGCCTCCATGCCGACGGCGTCGATGCAGCTATCTGGTCCGATCCCGGCAGTCATTTCAGCCAGCGCCTCGCGCACCTTGACCTCGTGATAGTTCAGCACCTCGGCCCCGTTCTGTCTGGCAAGTTCCAGCCGACGGGGATGGTGATCGATGGCGATGACCCGCCCGGCGCCCATCAGGATGGCGCTCTTTATGGCGAAGAGGCCGACCGGCCCGCAGCCCCAGATAGCCACTGTGTCGCCCGGCTTGATCTGTGCGTTCTCCGCTGCCATCCAGCCTGTCGGGAAGATGTCGGACAGGAACAGGACCTTCTCGTCCTCGATGCCGTCGGGAATCTTGATCGGGCCATAGTCGGAGTAGGGGACCCGTGCGTATTCGGCCTGGCCGCCTGCGTACCCGCCGGTCAGGTGGGAATAGCCGAAAGCGCCCGTCATGGCGTAGCCGTAGGCGATCTCCGACGCGTCAGCCTTCTCGGCCGGATTGGAGTTGTCGCAGGCGGCCGGCATCTTGTGGTCGCAGAAGAAGCATTTCCCGCAGGCGATCACGAACGGCACCACCACGCGGTCGCCGCGCTTCAGCGTCGTGTTGGCCGGGCCGACCTCCTCGACGATGCCCATGAACTCGTGTCCGAGGATGTCGCCGTTCGACATGCCTGGGATCATGCTGTCGTAGAGGTGCAGGTCCGAGCCGCAGATCGCGGTGGCGGTGATCTTGATAATGGCGTCCCGGGGATTGACGATCTGAGGGTCGGGAACGGTGTCCACCTGGACATTGTGTTTCCCGTGCCAGGTCAGTGCGCGCATGGGTGTTCTCGCGTTTGGGGAAGGGCCGAAGCCGGAATCAGAAGTGACGGTCACCGCGGGGCGCGGCGTCGGGCGCCCTGGAGGTGGATATCTCGCCGGTCTCCATCAGCTGCTTGAAGCGGCGCAGCTCGCGGCGGGCCTGGATGCGAGGCTCGCGTTGCATGACCTTGGCGACGACCTTTCCGATCGCGCCCGCCGGAGGGTCATAGCTGATGAAGACGCGGACCTCGGTGCCGCGGCCGAAGGCATTGTCGTTGAATGAGATCCAGCCCTCGTGATCGACATCCGAACCCTCGCTTGAGGTCCAGGCGATGCGTTCCCCGGGGATGTCTTCGGTGATCTCGGAAACCAGCTCGACGTCCATTCCGCCGGGCCCGGCGACCGTCCATTCCGAACGGCCCGCATCCAGCCTTTGCACCGACTTCACGTTCTCCATGAACAGCGGCAGGTTCGAGAAGTCGCGCCAGAAGTCATAGAGCTCCCGGCGGGGCCGGTTGATCATCACGGCCCGGATACTGGACGCGGCGTATTCGCCCTCGACGTTGTCCTTGTCGACGAAGGCCGGCGAAGCGACCTCCGCGTCGGTGGAAATATGATCGGTGGAGGGCATGCTGATCTCCGTCTGCTCGTCCTTTTCCAATCCGCTTGGAAGAACCTCGTTCCACCGTTGCAGTATGGAACATGAGGCGGCGTCCCCGATTTGTGCGGCATCACCTCAATCGGAGATTTCCTATGTCGGACAACGGACTTACGGTGGCTGAGACCACTCGCCCCCTTGCCTTGGTCACCGGCGCGTCGTCCGGGATTGGCTATGAGCTGGCCAAGCTTTTCGCGTCGGACGGCTTTGATCTGATCGTCGCCGCCGACACGCCGTTGGCGGAAGCGAAGCAGGTGCTGGAAGGCCTCGGCGCGACTGTCGAAACCCTGCAGGCGGACCTCGCGACCGAGGACGGAGTCCGGGCGCTTTACGAACTCGTGGCGGGCCGCCCCGTGGACGCCTTGGCCGCCAACGCCGGCCATGGCCTGGGCGAGGGTTTTCTGGACCAGAGCTTCGACGACATCCTGCACGTCATCAACACCAACATCACCGGCACGACCCGCCTGCTGCATCTGGTCGGCCGCGACATGCGAGCTCGTGGTCGGGGGCAAATCCTCCTGACCGGCTCCATCGCCGGCCTCATGCCGGGATCGTTCGCGGCGGTCTACAACGCCTCCAAGGCCTATGTGGACAGCTTCTCCTTCGCCTTGCGTAACGAACTGAAGGACTCGGGCGTGAGCGTCACGGTCCTGATGCCGGGGCCGACGGATACCGAATTCTTCCATCGCGCCGGGCTGGACGACACGGCGGTCGGCAAGGCGAAGAAGATGGACGCGGCCGACGTCGCGAAGATTGGCTATCACGCCATGAAGCGCGGCGACGGGGACGTGGTCGCCGGGGTCGTGAACAAGGTTCAGGCCGCCATGGCAGCCGTGACGCCGCAGACCGTCCTGGCCGAAATGCATCGCAAACAGGCAGAGCCCGGGTCGGGCTCCTGACGGCGCCAATCTCAGCGGAGCGTCCGGAAGGTCACCGAGTATCGCAGGTGGTCTCCGGGCGCGATGCTGTGCTGCCAGGCGTCGCGAACCTCGCCGTCAAGCAGATAGGCCGAGCGGGGCTCCAGGAGGATTCTTTCCCGGAGCCAATGCGCGCGGGCGCGGCGACGGAGACGAAGCACGCATGCACTGTTGAACGAAACTCCGATCACCTTGCCATACTCCGGCCGGTCCCGGTGCCAGCCGATGCCGGCTCCCGGCTGGTATTCGGTGACCAGCGCCTGCACCAACGCGTCGTCGTCGACGCATGCAAATACCGCGGCTTGCGCCTTCAGGGGCCTGAGCCAATCGGGGATCGGGTCGGCGTCTTTCACCTGGCTGCGCGTGAAGTCGTATCGGGAGCCGTAGGCCACGGTCTGGCGATTGCCCTTGAAGCCCCTGAAATCGAATGGAGCGAACGGCAGGTTCTCGAACCGCCGGATCAGGGCGGCCTCTTCGGCCGGTCCGACGAGCGCTGGTTCGTACCGGAAACCGGCAGGCGCAGCCGCCTCCGGAAAGAGGGGAAGGGTCGAGGTCATCGACGGAAGAGACGGCTGACAGCGCACGGGACAGGGAGACGCCTCAGCACTCCAGCTTTCGTTCCGCAACGGATGACGGGTACTCGAACCCGGCCCATCGTTGCTGGCCGCCCAGTTCACGCCTCACCGCCTCCGCATCGTCGCCGACCCTGCCCGCTGCCACGCGCAAGCCCTTCTCGGTGACGCCGAATTTCAGGGCCCAGGCGCGGATGTCATCCTCCGCCGTCATATCGATGCGAGGACGGTTGGATTGCGAAAGCCTGCTTTTGTGGGCAGCCATACCTGTGCTCTCCAACGGGGCCAGTCGCTCGGCCGCCAATCCATCAATGACGTTCCCGGGCCTGACGTTCCTGTGTGGCCAAGCGGACACTGAGAATGAGCCGGATCGGTTGGTTTCGCCGGGGTCGCCTATGGCGCCGGCGCGCGTGTCGGCTGACAGCGCTCGACGAAGCTGGCGATGAGGTTGTCGTAGAGCTCGGGCCGTTCGAGGAAACCCATGTGGTTCACACCCTCGACTATTTCCAGGGCCCCGCCCGGGACCAGGCCCGCCATGGTTTCGCTGGCCTCGACCTTTGTGACGATGTCGAGGTCACCGGCGAGGATCAACGTCGGCTTGCCGATGTGCGGGAGTGCGCCGGTGGCGTCCCAGCGGAACATGGAGAGGTTGCCGCGCGCCTGGACGCCGGGCGGGTTGCGGGTGGCCAGAAGTGCGGTCTGGTCCAGCTGGCTGCGGGCGACAAAGCGGCCGAACCCGAACCGCATGGCCCAATGGGTTCCGCCGCTCATCCAGCTCTGCCAGGCCGCCAGCCACATCAGGGGCTGCAGCGCGACCGTTAAATACATGGAGGGCTCGAGGACCGGCTTCTGCAGGGCGCGAAGAATGGGGCTGAACACCGTGGTGCACAGCGGATTGGTGTGGGTGGTGTGAACCAGGATCACGCCGCCGATCCGGTCGCGGAAGAAGTCCGGGTGGTCCCGGGCAAGCGTCTGGATCGTCATGCCGCCGATGCTGTGACCCACCAGAACGACCTGGCCCGATGGGGCGGCGGCTTCCACGACCGAGCGCAGATCGGTCGCAAAGGCCTCGAGGCTGACGGCGCCGCGGGCCGCCTTCGACCGTCCGAGGCCGGCCAAATCCCAGGTGACCACCCGCCAGCGTTCTCCCAATGCGCGTTTTGCGTAATACCAAATGGTGCTGTCGAGGCCCCAGCCGTGGCTGAGGACGATCGTCGGGGCGTCGGCGGGTCCGAGAGTTTCAACGAAGAGGCTGGAACCGGTCGGGCTGACGATCAGCCTGCCGGGCGCCCGGAGGGGGTGCGTCGGGTCGCTGTCGGGGCGGGCCAGCAGGAGCCGGACCACGAACCGGCCGAGGAACGACCACGCCAGGAGGGCCAGTCCGGCCCACAGCAACCATGTCCCGGAGGTGCGACGGACCTGCCCCGTCTCATCGATGACTGTCGCGCCCTCCAGCCCTGACCAGATCAGCCAGCCCGCCGCAGCGAGCACGGCAAGCGACACAAGGGTAGAGACGAACCGCAGGATAGAGAGGAGGGGCATGACAGCTTTCGGACGGGGGGATGTGGCGGCGACGGTGGGACGACGTCAGAGGATTTCGGCGATCAGGCCGCGATGGAGGGCCTCGTCGGCGGGGATGTACCAGTTGCCGATCGTCTGCCCGTCGATCTCCTCCAGGGTGACATCGCTGCCCTCGATGAGTTTGGCGAACTCGACGCGCTCGATGCGGATGCCCTCGTCGATCTTGGCCAACAGAGCCTCGACGCCGGGCGTTCGGCCGGCAACGCCTTCTTGAAGTTGAGGCATTTGGAGAGTTTGCGGCCATGGACCATCACCCCCGCGTCGCGGCTGAGCCAGCGCCCGGCTGCAGGAACCCGCCCATGATGGTCGCTTCGGCGGAATAGACCATGGTCTTGCCAAGGAAGCGCGTTGAACTCCCTGCTTCCCTGAGCAGACGGACATCGTCCGCGATCTTCCCTGGCCATCACGACGCGTCCACGTTTGCGAGGGCTTGGGAGACAAGGAAATCGACCCTCATGGAGAGGCAGACCGAAGGCCGGGGACGTACCGAAGGGACGAGGAACACGGCGATTTCCAGATCGGGATTGTGGGACACCACAAGCGCTGGAAGGTCCGGCGGGTTCCTATGTCGAAAACCCGGCGCCCGAGTTCGCCCCCGTTGTGTCAGGACGCTCGCTCCAGCCGGATTCTGACCATGCCGCTAATCTCCGACTTCTTCGATCGCCCGGTCGCCCAAGTGGCGGAGGACCTCGTAGGTTGCAGCCTGAGGGTGGCCGGGGTCGGGGGTCGGATCGTCGAAACTGAAGCCTATGCCGCCGATGATCCGGCCTCGCACAGCTTCCGGGGTCCCACCCCACGCAACGCGGCCATGTTCGGCCCTGCGGGGCATGCCTATGTCTACCGGGTCTACGGCCTGCACTGGTGTCTGAACCTGACCTGCGGCCACGGTTCGGCCGTGCTGATCCGGGCCATCGAACCGCTGTGGGGCGTTGACGCCATGGTTGCTCGTCGCGGGCCGGTACGAACGGAAAGGCTCTGTTCCGGGCCCGCGAACCTGTGCCGCGCCCTGGCCGTGGACGGCGACCTCGACCAGCGCCCGCTTGCGTCGCCACCGTTTGACCTCTCCCGTGGGGAGGGGCGCGGCGTCGTCGCCATGCCCCGGATCGGGATCAGCCGCGCCACGGAGACGCCGTGGCGTTTCGCGGAGCCCGGATCGCCGGCGCTGAGCCGTCCATACCGGCTCCCGGGCGGCGCCCCTCCCGGGTCTTGACGCGTCCGGCGCGCAACCTACATCGCCGCCGCCATTTCATCGAAGGAGGTGCTCATGGACATTGTCCGCGTTGAACCCCTCGCAGAGGGATGGGCCGTCCGGGCGGCCGGATTGGCCAACGACATGATCTTCCGCAGCGGCAGGGCCGCGGAGACCGCCGCGAAGACGCTGGCCTTCAGACTCGCGGAGGCCGGGCGAACCGTCGAGCTGGAGTTGCGTCTCAGGACCGGTCTCGTCGGAGCCCGCTTCGTCTGCGTGCCGCCGGCGGGCGAGGGGGACGAAGTGCTGATGCTCAGCCTGCCCGGGCTGGTCGGGGCAGGCCTCAGCGCCGGAGCCACGCGACGACCAGTCTCGCGCGGAGCCGAGACGTCGGCCGGGCCCGCCTCGCTCTGAGCCCGGAACTCGAACGGGACGCTCAGTCGGATGGAGCCGGGGTCGAGCGGTCGCGTTCAAGCTTTGGAGGAGCGTGGCCATGACCTATGAGAACCGATTTCTGGACACGCTCGACCCGGACGATCTGCAAGCCCTGAAGCCGCATCTGGCGCGGGTGTCCCTCTCGGTCGGCCAGGTTCTGATCCAACAGCAAGAGGAGGTTTCGGTCGCGCATTTTCCAGCCGACGCCCGGCTGGCCAATGTGATCGTGTTTGAACATGGCGGCGCGATCGAGACGTCGGTGGTGGGAAGCGAAGGTGTCTCCGGACTGGCGCCCTGGATGGCCGATGCGCCCTGCACCTGGCGCGTGATGGTCCGCCAGCCCGGAACGGCTTGGGCTTGCGCGACGACGACCTTGCGCCGGCTGGCGAGCGAGCGGCCCTCATTCATGGCCCATCTGCTCTGTCTGACCCACCATTACCAGGCGCAGGCCGCCCAGACCGCGGCGTGCAACGCCAGCCACAAGGCGCTCGCCCGCGTGGCGCGCTGGCTGCTGATGGCGGACGATCTCTCGCCTGGAGCCCGGGTGCGGTTCACCCAGGAGGAGCTCGCGACCCTGCTGGGAGCGCAGCGAACGACAATCAACGACGCTGCCACCCGGCTGAAGGAGGCGAAGGCGATCAGCTATGGCCGCGGTTCGGTCACGATCCGGAACCGCCCCCTGCTCGAGACCTACGCCTGTGAATGCTACCGGATGCAGCAGGCGCGGACGCGCCCTCGCGCCGTTTCGTAGCGCTGCGGGACCGCGACTGCGAGGGAACGCGAATCCACTTCAGGCTTTCGGGTTTTCATGTCCGACCCGACCCCTCCGAACTCTCCGTCTCGCCCGTCAGGATTGGTCGTCGGCGGCCGCGGCGGCCCTGCTGACGAACTGCTCGAGGACGGCCAGGAAGAGGTGTTCTCGCGGACCGAGGTCGAGTTGGGCGCGACCGAACACCAGGCGGCTGCCGGCGGGGGCGGGATGGCCGCTGAGGGACCGGACGAGCATCAAGTCGGGCCGAAGCTTCAGACGACCCCGAGATTCCGACCCGCGCCGGACTGACTTCGCGATGCCAGATCACCGACACGACGCCTGCTTTTCTGTCGGAAACCCGACAGAACCTCCGATGCCCGCGCTCGTTGAGGGTGGATGACCGAGACTGATGCATCCATGACCGCCGTCTACGCCATGGCGGGCATCTATCACTATGGAGATTGGACAGTGAGCGACGACAAGAGCCAGACCAGCGGCCAGGACCGCGCGCGGATCAGCCTTTCCGACGACTATGAAGTTCGGGACTGGAGCCGGAAATTCGGTGTCACCGAAGGCCGCTTGAGAGAGGTTGTCGGCAAGGTCGGCAGCATGGCCGCCGATGTCGAACGCGAGTTGCGGGCCGGTTGATGCGGTGGCCGGGCATGCTGCTCATCGTTGCAGCAGCTCTCGCCGTTACCGCCGGTGTCTGGTTCGCTACGGGCGGTCGCGCCGTATTCCTCTTTCTGCCACTGTTGATTGGCCTGCCGCTGCTGGCGGCGCGCCGACGATGAGCCGCCCGACTATCGGCTGACGATGCTGCAACAGATCGCGATGACGATCCGACCACGAGTCTGCCCCGGCGTCAGGGTGGATTTCGGCGACCCTGCCGACTGACCCGCAAGACCTGTCGTCTTTCCCGAAGAGTGAGCGCGTAGCGCATGATCATTCAGCAGCCGGCGTCGCGCCCCGCCGGTAGCGTCCCGCAGCCATGCCCGGCCCCGCGGCGTCCGTAGTGACGAGTTTCAGACACAGGAACGTCTGAACTTTCCGAGGGTTAGCTCATCGAAGAGCTGGGTTGGCATGATGGAAAAGCGACGCATACTGGTCACTGGAGGCGCCGGCTATATCGGCTCCCACACCGCCAAGGCCCTGGCTGCCGCGGGCTTCGAACCGGTCGTGTTCGACGACCTGAGCAACGGGCACAGGGACGCCGTGCGTTGGGGGCCGCTGGTCGTCGGCGACGTGCGGGATACAGGGGCGGTGCAGGCCTGCCTGAGGACCTATGACATTCGCGCCGTCATCCATTTCGCGGGCCTTATCGAGGTGGGACGATCCGTCCAGAGCCCGGATCAGTTCTGGGACCACAACCTCAACGGCACGGCCGCCGTCCTGTCCGCGATGCGGGTCTGTGGCGTGCGACGCATCGTTTTTTCCTCCACCGCCGCCGTCTATGGCCAACCCGATGAGAGCCTGCCGCTCGCGCCGCTTCGGGAGGACCTGCCGCTACAGCCGATCAACCCGTACGGCGACAGCAAGCTGGCTGCCGAGCGGCTGATCGCCGCCTGCGCCCGGGCCTACGGATTGGAGGGGGTGGCGCTACGCTATTTCAACGCCTCCGGGGCCGATCCTGACGGACTGCTGGGGGAGGCTCACTATCCGGAAACCCACCTGATTCCCCTGGCGATCGAGGCCGCTCTGGGGCTGGGTCCGCCGCTTACCGTTTTCGGTGACGATTTCCCCACGCCGGACGGATCCTGCGTCCGGGACTATATTCACGTCGCGGACCTCGCCCGGGCTCACGTCCTGGCCCTCGGCATGGATATGGGAGCCGAGCCGTTCGCAGCGATGAACCTGGGAGTCGGCGCGGGCCGTTCGGTCCTTGAAGTCATCGCCTCCGTCGAACGCGCCACCGGCAGCCCCACGCCCTATACGGTCGGGCCACGCCGGGCCGGCGACCCCTCCATGCTGGTGGCGGACCCGGGCCGCGCCGCTGCGCACCTCGGCTGGCGGGCCGGGTTCCGCGATCTCGACGGGATCGTGGAGTCCGCCGTGGCGTGGCGGCTGAACCCCGCCTTCGGGCCCCACCTCATGCCGCGCCGCGAGGTCGCATGACCGCGTCCCTCGAAATCTGGGGCGGTCACGAATGCACGGTGAACCGCATCGGCGACCGCTGGCGCGACCAGACGCGGCTGTCGGGCCATCAGGACCGGATCACGGACCTCGGCGCCTTCGCCTCGCTCGGACTGAAGGCCCTGCGTTATCCCGTTCTCTGGGAGAGGGTCGAAACGGCGCCCGGCGAGTTCGACTGGAGTTGGACGGACGCGCGCCTGAGTCGCCTCAGGCGGCTGGGGATTCGTCCTGTCGTCGGCCTCGTTCACCACGGTTCGGGACCAGCGTGGACGAACCTTCTGGACCCCGGCTTCGCCACGGGCCTCGCTGAATTCGCCGGCCGCGTCGCGGAACGGTATCCGTGGGTGGTCGACTGGACGCCCGTCAACGAACCACTGACGACCGCCCGGTTCAGCGCCCTGTACGGGCACTGGCATCCGCACCGGCGCGACGAAGGCGACTTCTGGCGGGCCCTGCTGAACCAGATCGACGCGACGCGCCAGGCCATGCGGGCGATCCGGGATCGCATCCCGGCTGCCCGACTGGTGCAGACGGAAGATTTCGGCTGCACCTGGTCAACGCCGGCGTGCGCCGCTCAAGCGGCTTTCGAGAACGATCGGCGCCTGATGACCTGGGACCTGCTCGCCGGCCGGGTGACAACCGGCCATCCGCTGCAGGCGCGCCTTGACGGGCTCGGATTGACCGGCCGCCTGGAAGCGATCGCGGCCGACCGATGCCAGCCGGACGTTCTGGGCTTGAACCACTACGTCACAAGCGACCGGTTCCTCGACGACCGGCTCGAGCATTATCCCGAGACGGCGCACGGCGGGAACGGCGTGCTGCGCTACGCTGATGTCGAGGCGGTCAGGGTTTTGCGCAGCCAGCCGTGCGGCTGGACCCGTTCGCTCGACCTGCTCTGGGACCGGTACAGGACGCCCATCGCCATAACCGAGTGCCATCTCGGCTGTTCTACCGACGAGCAGAAGCGCTGGCTCGGCCGCGCCTGGGCGGCGGCCGCAGCGGCGCGGAGCGCTGGCGTTCCGGTCGTCGCCCTGACCGTCTGGGCCCTGTTGGGAAGCTATGACTGGGACAGTCTGCTGACCCGGGAAGACGGCCATTACGAGCCGGGGGCCTTCGACCTGTCGGTCGACGGACGGCCACGGCCGACGCCACTGGCGTCGATGATCCAGCGGCTGGCGCTCGACGGCGCGCCCGGTCCCGATCCCGATCCCGGCTTCGGATGGTGGGAGGACGACGCGCGCTTCCAGTACCCGCCTTGCCGGCACGACGGCTCTGCCCCCGGCGATCATGACGTGGTCCGCCGGGATAATCCCGCGCAGCCAATCCATGCATAACCCCCATCAGAAGGTTGATCCCGTGTCCAAGGCCGAGACGAACACCTCCAACCCCCGGATTGTCGAACTGACAGCGTCGCGCCGCAGCGACCCGGTCGTCTGTCTGTCCCATCTCCGGTGGAATTTCGTCTTCCAGCGGCCGCAGCACCTGCTGTCGCGCCTGGCGAAGTCCCGTTCCGTGATGGTATTCGAGGAGCCCCTGCCCGTGGAGCCCGGCGCGACCATGGGCGTCGATCTGCGCGAATGCGCCGACAGCGGCGTCATCGTCGCGACGCCACGACTTCCGGACGGACTCGACGGCCCCAGCCGGAACGCCGTCCTGCGCCAGCTGCTCGATGAAGCCATGGCGGCGCAAAACATCGAGCGCCCGGTTCTCTGGTACTACACGCCCATGATGGTCCCGGTGGCCAGGCATATCGAGGCCGCGGCGGTCGTGTACGACTGCATGGACGAACTGGCGAATTTCCGCTTCGCTCCGCCCGAACTGACGACGCTGGAGCGCGAGCTGTTCGCTTCGGCGGACGTCGTTTTCACCGGCGGCCACAGTCTCTACGAGGCCAAGAAGGCGCTGCACGATAACATCCATCCATTCCCGTCGAGCGTGGATCGCGCGCATTTCGCCAAGGCCCGCGCGATGTCGGCGGACGGTGTCGGCGGGCGTCCGCGTCTGGGCTTTTTCGGTGTGATCGACGAACGGATGGATCTGGATCTCATCTCGGCCGTCGCCGAGGCCCGGCCGGACTGGGATTTCGAAATGGTGGGTCCGGTCGTGAAGATCGCCGCCGAGGATCTGCCCCGGCACCCGAACCTCAGCTATCCCGGCCAGAAGACCTACGACGAGCTGCCGAGCTGCCTGGCCCGCTGGGACGTCGCGCTGATGCCGTTCGCGATCAATGAATCGACGCGGTTCATCAGCCCCACCAAGACGCCGGAGTATCTGGCCGCCGGGCGGCCCGTGGTGTCGACGCCGGTGCGCGACGTGGTCCGGCATTACGGCGAGCTGGACGCCGTGCGGATCTCGGACAACGCCGACGCCTTCGTGACGGCGTGCGAGGCGGCCCTGGCCTTGGCAGGCGGCGGCGACCGGACCTGGCTGGCGAAGGTCGACGAGACGCTTGCCTCGCTGTCGTGGGACCAGACCCTCCTGCGCATGACCGCGCTCGTCGATGCCGCGGCGGACAAGCGGGGACCGTGGGTCGGCGCGACGCGGCCGGCGCCGGCCGTGCGCCCGTCCGGCCGGCGGCCGCATTACGACGCTCTCATCGTCGGAGCCGGCTTCGCAGGATCCGTTCTGGCCGAACGTCTGGCCAGCGAAGGCAAGCACGTCCTGCTGATCGACCGGCGACCGCATGTGGGGGGCAACGCCTTCGACCGGCTGGACGACGCGGGCGTGCTGATTCACCAGTACGGCCCGCATATCTTCCATACGAACTCGGCCGAGATTTTCGACTATCTCTCGCGGTTCACCGAATGGCGGCCGTACGAGCATCGCGTCCTGGCCGACATCGACGGGCGGCTGGTTCCCATGCCGATCAACCGCACGACGTTGAACGCCCTGTATGGCGCTGACCTCAGGTCGGACGAGCAGGCCGCCGCCTTCCTGGCCGCCCGGGCCGAGCCCGTGGCGCGCATCCGCACCTCGGAAGACGTGGTGGTCAATGCGATCGGCCGCGAGCTCTACGAGACCTTCTTCCGCGGCTATACGCGCAAGCAATGGGGGCTCGACCCGTCCCAGCTGGACAAGTCGGTGACGGCGCGCGTCCCGACCCGGACCAATGAGGACGACCGGTACTTCACGGACGCCTTCCAGGCGATGCCGAAGCACGGCTACACCCGCATGTTTGAAAACATGCTCGACCGCCCGGAGATTCATATCGAAACCTCCGTCGAATACAGGGATGTGGTCGATGACGTCCTGTTCGACCGGCTGATCTTTACCGGCCCGATCGACGAATTCTTCGACCATCGGTTCGGCAAGCTGCCCTATCGCTCGCTGCGCTTCAGGCATGAGACGCACGACCGCGCGCAGTTCCAGCCGGTGGCCACCGTCAACTATCCGGACGAGGCGACGCCCTGGACGCGGATCACGGAATACAAGCACCTGACCGGTCAGAGCCACCGCCAGACCAGCGTCACCTACGAGTACCCCACGGACGAGGGGGATCCCTATTACCCGATCCCGCGGGCCGAGAACCAGGCGCTCTACAAGCGGTACGAGGCCCTCGCGCAGGCCCGCCCCGATGTGACGTTCGTCGGCCGTCTCGCCACCTATCGGTACTACAACATGGACCAGGTCACGGGGCAGGCGCTGGCGACCTGGCGCCGCCTTTCCGCGCCGCGAAGCGCCGGTCGCGCGGCCACAGGAGGGACCATCGCGGCGGAATAATCGCGCGGACGGCTGAATGGCCACAAGGAGGCGATCATGGACGAGGGTATCGCAGCGAACGCGAACGCGGGGATCGGAGGGGAGCGGGTCGGCGAACCGGGTCCCGCGCCCCGCCAAAAGGCGGAGCGGCCGCCGGCCGCGGGAGGACCCGGCTCGGGGTCGGGCAGCGACGCCGAGACGAACAGCGAGGACCAGCGGGCCCGCTCGGGGCCGGACGTCTACGGAGCCGCGCCGGCCAGATCGGACACGCGATGAACGAGCCCTGACCCGACGCGCTCGGGCGCGTTCAGGGCCGGCGCGTCATTGTCAGTCCCATGATCCAGTCCCCCTCCCACCTCGACGCCTATGACGAAGCCCCGGCCGTTCGGGCGATCAACGGAGAGGTGCTGCTGACCGGTCCGCACGTGGATGCGGCCTATACCGTCCGCGCGGCGCGGGAGCTTGCAGAGCGCATCCTCGTGGTCGCGGCCGCGGTCGAACGGCAGGCCGGAAAACCGCCTCGGACCCGCAATCGACGACGTCCCTAAGGCCATCGCCAAGGCGCGGGCGCCGTCGGAACGGGGCGACTGGATCAGCCTCGCGCTGGGTGACCACGACCAGATCCGGCAGGCGTTCCGCGACTGCAAGGCGGCGAAGTCGGCCGCACACCGCAAGGCGGCGATGAAGGCGCTGGCGCTGGTTCTGAATGGCCGTTCGCTCGCCGAGGAGGTGGTGCTATATCCGGCTCTGGCCTTCAATCATTGCGGTGGTGGCGTGGCGGGTCCGGCGCCGTCGGCAGGGTCGGGAACTTGCGCTGGCTGTACGATCGCCTCATGCGCCTCATCCACGGCGGTGAGCGAGCCGCGCGACCACGCCGTCCAGATGAGCGCCCCGGCGACCACAAACGCCAGGACGATGAAGCCGACGATCGCGGCGTTCAGCGCCGGAGATCGATGGCGGGGCAAGGGTGACGGGGAGGGCTCCATAGGTTTTTCCTCGCAAGATTTGGAAACATTCGATCAACCTCGGACGGCTCGACAGGTTCCGCCGAAAACCGCAGAGAAATCAGCTTTCAGCGTCCAGTATTCGACATAGGAACCCGTCCTCCCGAACTGCTTTTCCCAAGGTCGGAAGGAGATGAGAATGAAAGCGATCAATCTGATCACCCTCGGCCTCGTCATCGTCGGCGGGCTCAACTGGGGCGTGGAATCGTGGTTCGGGGAGGATGCGGTGTCATCGCTTCTCGGCGGATCGACCACGGCGGCACGGCTGGTTTATCTCGCCTTCGCCTGCGCGGCGGCTTATCAGATTCTGCCGCTCTGGTTGTCCTTCCGGCTCGGGGAAACCCAAGTCCAAGCCGAACAGGTTCCGTGATGACGGGGGTCTGGATCGGCGTCCTCGTCCTCGTAGCGGCCATACTCGTCGTTTGGATCGTTCGCCCGCCTCCGGCCAGGCACGGCGCCGAGTCCGATGACCGGCCGCCGCCGCCGCCGGGCATGTGAGCACGGGTGCGCGCCGGCCTTCAAATCTCGCGCAGTGGGGAAACCTTCCCGGTGTTCGAGAACAGTCTCCGTAACGGGAGAACAGCCGGATCAGGTTGTCCTGCTCCATCTGCATGTGCGGAAAAGCTCTCATGATACGAACTCCGCCTCTTCAGAAGGCGCGGCATCCGGGCGGGCCGCCGTTCGGGCGGCCCCGATGAGCGTCTGGGCGCTCGCGCTGCACGGCGGCGCCGGTGTGCATGCCGGCCGTGACTACAGCCGCGCCGAGACCCTGCTCGCCGCCCTCGTCCGCAGGGGCGCGGACAGCCTGACGGAAGGGGCGGCCGCGATCGACGTCGTCGAGGAGATGGTCCTTGTGATGGAGGCCTCCGGCCTTTTCGTGGCGGGCCGTGGTTCGGCCCCCAACATCCTGGGCCAGGTTGAACTGGATGCAACGATCATGGATGGCCGAACGGGACGCGCGGGTTCGGTGGCCGCGCTTCAGGACGTAGCCCAGCCGGTTCGCGCGGCGCGGCGCGTGATGGAGGCTTCGTCCCATGTGCTTCTGGGCGGCGAGGGCGCGACAGCGTTTGCGCGGGGTCAGGGTCTTCCCGAAATCGGCGATCCCGCCCTCTGGCTGACGATCCCCGACGGGTTCGATCCGGCGGACCTTGAGGAGGGGCACGGGACGGTCGGGGCTGTGGCGCTGGATCTGGACGGCGGGCTCGCGGCGGCGACCTCGACGGGGGGCGTCTACGGCGCCCTGCCCGGAAGGGTGGGGGACACGGCGGTCGTCGGGGCGGGGACGTGGGCGGATGACCATCTGGCCGTCTCATGCACCGGCGAGGGCGAGGCCTTCATCCGCTCGGTCGCCGCCTACGATCTGTCGGCGCGGGTGCGTTACGCGGGCCAATCCCTCGACGATGCGGCCCGGGCGGTGCTGGACGCGGTACGCGCACAGGGGGGCGACGGCGGACTGATCGCCGTCAAGCGCTCGGGGGAGATCGTCATGCCCTTCAATACAGAAGGCATGAAGCGCGCCAGCGCTTCGTCAACCACCGCGCCCTTTGTCGGTTCGGTGGGCGACCGCCTGCGGCCTGTTTAGCCTGTCCCCGATAAGGATCGCTTTCGCGGCTGCGCCGTTGGAGAGGCAGGAGGATCTCATGGGCATCACGGACCCGAATAGCCGCGAGGCGCCGAGCTGGGCCGCCGGCGAACTGGACGAAATCGAAGCCATCGTCGGAAAGGCCCGCGACGGGACCTTGGCCGAGGAGGTGGCCCTCGAAGCCATCGGACGCATCGTCCGCCGCCGCACTTCGGCGGCAGAGACCTATCAGAAGCCTTGGGGCTAGGGCGCGCGCAGAACGGCCCCGACCGCGGCGATGCGCTCGACCTCCTCATACGCGGCCTGGCGCAGGGTTCCACCGAAGACGTCGGGGTCGATTTCCTCATAGTCCAGCGCATAGCCGTTGGCGGCGGCGAGCCGTTCCAGCTCCGAGCGAATGAGATCGCGCCCACCGACGATCGCGCTGCCGGTGTAGAGCAGGAAGCGGCCGCCCGGAGCGAGCCGGGGGAGTCCCGACCTCACCCATTCCAGCGCCAGTTCCGCGCCCAAGGCTCCTCCGCCGTCGCGGTAGGTCCGTTGCATCGGTCCGGCGATATAGGGCGGATTCGCGGCGATGACATCAAACTGGCGAGGCGCGGCCGGCAGGCCGCTGCATTCGACGAGACTGACGGCGACGCGATTGTGAGCAGCATTGATATGCGCCAGCCGAAGCGCGGCGGCGTTGATGTCTGAACCGGTGACGACCGCGCCGGGACACTGATCGGCGAGGGTCATGGCGCCCACGCCGGCGCCGACGCCGATGTCGAGGGCTTGACCGACCGGGCCGGAGCCGTTGAGCGCCTGCCGCAGGAAGCGGGCGTAGCGATAGCTGTCGGGGCCGAGGAAAACCGCGTCCGGCGACCGGGGCGGAGCGGAATGAAGATAGAGGCGGCCATCTACGGTACTCGCCCGGACCGTCGCCCGAAGCAGTCCCTCGCGCTCCTCGACGACGCCGGCGCGTCGGAGGAGTTCGAGAAGGGCAGGCTCGATCTGGTCGGCCAAGAACGGCCGCGTCCAACCGAAGATGTCACGCAGGGGGTCGTCGACCGACGTGGGTGCGCGATCCCGGACCAAGGCGTGCGTCCGGGCCGTCGGCGTGACGAATGCGTACTCGTGGGCCGCCAGCCAGGCCAACAGTTCCTGCAAGGCGGTATCGGCTTCACCGTCCGTCGCCCGGGAGAGAACGGTCAAGCCGAACGCAGCGCTGGCTCCGCACCCCACAGGTTGGCGCGATAGGCTTCATAGCATTGCGCCCCGGCCATCAACCGCATCACGGCGCCTTCGGCCAGGCTTCGGACGCATTCGGGCCGCTCCGCAACGAGCGGCTTGAACACCTCTTCGTTCCAGGTGCGGGAGTGCTCCACGTCCAAAGTGGCGTGCAGGGCGAAATATTTGCGTTCCACACCCACGCCCAGTCGCTTGAGGCCGGCGGCGACGTGAGCCGCCCTCCAAGGAGCCGTCAGCTCGACGGCGCCCAAGGCGCCCAGGGCGTGGTAGGCGTAGCGGCGGGTCGTCGAGAAGGCGACCAGGGTGTTGCCGAGCGCCAGCGAAGGCCAGACCGTTCCCTCGATCGCCGGGTTGAGGTCGAGCGCGTCGGCGAGCTTCTGCAGCATGGGGCCGTGCATGCCGCCCTCATTGCCGCGGCCCATTTCGTCCCAGTAGTTGCGGGCCAGTTCAAGCTTCGGACGCGTGGGCATCTTGACCTGGGCGTAGGCGACGAGATCCTCGAAACCCGCTTCGCCGGCCACCTCCTGCAGCAGGAACCAACGCATCTGTTCGAGGGATGCTTCTTCAGCCAGCCAAGGGAAGAGAGGGTCGTTCTCGCCCGGGCCGCCGCCCTTGAGGGCCTCAAACCAGGCGATGAAGCCGTCGACGTCGGAGGGCAGGTCGTTCAACCACGGGCCGGCGTCCGTCCGCGCGCGTTCGACGAAGGCGCCTTCCAGCAGAACCATCTCCGCATCCTCGCGGGCGTCCGCCAGCCAGCCAGCGTGCGGGACGGCCGGCGCGAGCCGCCGTGCGTTCCACTCGGCCAACCGTTGATGGAAGCCGGCTGCGTCGGCGATCTCGGTCGTCGCCCGCATGTTTGAGGATTGAACGCTCATGACTCGGCCCCTGTGAAGGCCACGAATACGCCGGAGACAAGCATTGGTTCCTTGGCGCAACAGATTGTTTGCAGAGACTAATCTGTCGGATTTCCGACACTGGAACCGGCACGGGCGCGGGCGAGTTCCAAGCGCAACAGGGAGATATGAGATGGGCGATCCCGCCGGCTACCAATGGAACATAGAAGTGCGTGGCGCGGACTGGGTCTGGACCATCCGGAGCGCCGACGGCGCCGTTCTGCTGACCGGAAACGCGCTGAGCCGGGCGCATGCGGCGGCCTGCGTCGTCCGCGCGCTGGTGCAGGGGATGGCCGCGGTGCAGCCGATGGCGCAGGCGGCCTGAGATGAAGGTTCTCGAAACCGGGGTCTATCGCGGACCGCATCTGTACAGCCATCGGCCGATGATCCGGATCCAGCTCGATCTGGGTCCGCTGGAACAGTGTCCCACCGATGTCATCCCGGGTTTCAACGACGCCCTGCTGGCCGAACTGCCGGGCCTGGAGCGGCACGGGTGCTGTTACGGCGAGCCGGGCGGCCTGGTGCGCCGCCTGAAGGAGGGCACCTGGCTGGGCCATGTCGTGGAACACGTCGCCCTGGAGCTGCAGCGCCTCGCTGGAAGCCCGGTGACGCGCGGCAAGACGCGAGGGGTCAAGGGCCGGCCCGGGGTCTACAATGTCATGTACGCCTACGCCGATGAGCGGACCGGCCTGCTCGCGGGTCGGCTGGCGCTTCAGATCGTCGACCGGCTGCTGCCGGAGGACCTGAAGGGTCTGGAAGATCTCGACCGGATCGTCGCAGCGCAGACCGTTCCGACGCTTGAAGAGGCGGTGACCCGCGACGCCGCGCTGCCCCTCCTGTCGGCCTTCGCCCGCAAGGGCGCGTTCGGTCCCAGCACGCAGGCCCTGGCGGATGCGGCCCGCCGCCGGGGCATACCCGTCACGCGGCTCAACGATCAGAGCCTTGTCCAGCTCGGCTGGGGATCGAGGCAGCGCCGCCTGCGCGCCAGCGTCACGGACCGCACCGGGCTGGTTGCGGCGGAACTCGCCGGCGACAAGGCGCAGGCCAAAGCCGTGCTCGAGTCGATCGGCTGTCCGGTGGCGAAGGGGACGGTGGTGGCCACGGCGGAGGACGCCTTGGCGGCCGCCCGCCGGCTCAAGGCGCCGGTGGTGGTCAAGCCGCTGGACGGCAACCACGGACGAGGCGTGACGACCGGGCTCCGGACTGATGCGGACATTCTCGCCGCCTTCGCCCTGGCCGCCGTTCACTCGCGCCGCGTGATCATCGAGGAGGAGTTGCCCGGCCGGGACCACCGCATCCTGGTGGTGGACGGCAAGGTCGTGGCGGTGGCCGAGCGCAAGCCCGCCCATGTCGTCGGCGACGGCCGCAGCTCGATTGCCGAACTGGTGACGGAAGTGAACCGCGATCCGCGCCGCGGAACAGGACATGAGAAGAGCCTGACCTGCATCCGGATCGACGATCCGGCGGCCCAGACCGTGCTGACCGGTCTCGGTTACACCGCTGAAAGCGTGCCGGCCAAGGGCGAGGTCGTGACGCTGCGCACCACGGCCAACCTGTCTTCCGGCGGCACCGCGATCGACCGGACCGATGAGATCCATCCCGACAACGCCGCGATCGCTCGACGGGCGGCGCTGGCGGTCGGCCTCGACGTGGCGGGAATCGACATGCTGGCCCCGGACATCTCCCGTTCGGTCCGGGAGACGGGTGGCGGCATCGTTGAGGTCAACGCCGCCCCGGGCCTGCGCATGCATCTGGAACCGTCGGAGGGCGCGCCGCGCGATGTGGCGGAGCCTATCGTGCGCATGCTGTATCCGAAGGGATCGCGAGCGAGGATTCCGGTCCTCGCCGTCACCGGCACCAACGGCAAGTCCACGGTCGGGCGGATGCTGGCCCACATATTCGCCTCTGAAGGACTGACGGTCGGACTGACCAATACGAGCGGCGTCTATATCGGGGACGAGCGCGTCAACGCCGCCGACGCCAGCGGCCCGCGAAGCGCCCGGATGGTCCTGCGCGACCCGACGGTTGATGTAGCCGTCCTGGAGTGCGCGCGTGGCGGCATCCTGCGCGAAGGCCTCGCCTTCGACCGCTGCGACGTGGGCGCCGTTCTCAATGTCCAGCCGGACCATCTGGGGCTCAAGGGCATCGACACCCTGGAGGACCTCGCCGCGGTCAAGTCCGTGGTTACGGAAAGCGTGTCGCGACGCGGCGTCAGCGTGCTCAACGCCGACGACCCACTCACCCTGCGCATGGCACGGCATGCCGGCGGCCGGGTCTGCTGGTTCTCGATGCGTGGCGGGGAGGCGGCCCCGGGCTTCCTGCTCAAACACATCGCCGACGGCGGCATGGCCTGTCTCCACGACGCCGCCAGCGGGGCCATCGTGCTGCATGACAAGGGGGAAGCCCGGACCGTCTGCATAGCGCGAGACATTCCGGCGACGCTCGAGGGCCAGGCCGTTTTCAACGTCCAGAACGCTCTGGCCGCTACGGCCATGGCCTATGCGGCCGGGGTGGAAGCAGGGGCGATCGCGGCGGCGCTTTCATCCTTCCACTCGACCTATGAGCAGAATCCCGGACGGCTGAACGTCCACGACGGTCACGGCTTCCGGGTCATCATGGACTATGCGCACAATCCGGAGGGCCTGCGCGCGCTGGGGCGAATGGTGGCGGCGATCAAGCCCGAGACATCGCGGAGCATCGCCATGCTGAGCGTGCCCGGTGACCGGCGCGACAGGGAAATCCTCGCCATGGGCGAGATCGGGGCCGAGTATTTCGATCACCTCGTGTTCCGCGAAACCCCGGACAATCGCGGTCGCCCCGCCGGCGAGGTCATCCGCATTATGACCGATGGCGCGCTGCGGGCCGGCTTCGACATAGACCGGATTCAGGGTGTGCACCGCGAGGACGACGCGGTCCGTGTCTGCCTCGAAATGGCCCGCCCCGGAGACCTTGTCATCCTGACGCCGACCCGTGTCGACGCGGTGTGGCGTCAGGTCCTCGACCACCGGCCCCGGGGTTCGGCCTCGCCTTCGGGCGGCCCCGCCGACGCGGTTCTGGAGCCCCCGCATGGGTGACGCCGCCGGCCCCCTCGTCATCATAGGCGGCCACGAAGACAAGCAGGGGGACCGCATCATCCTCAAGGAGGTCGCGCGCCATCTGAACGGCGGCCGGCTTGTGATCGCCACGGTCGCTTCGAACGAACCCGAGGGCTATTTCGACAGCTATCGCGAGGCCTTCGGCGCGATCGGGGTCACCGACCTGGCGGAGCTCTATGTTGAGGACCGCGCCGAAAGCCTGAACGGAGCCGCCCTTGCTACGCTCGACGGCGCGGCGGGCGTCTTCTTCAGCGGCGGCGATCAGCTGAGGATCTCGAGCCAGATCGGCGACACCCCGATCGAGCGCCGGATTCGCGAACTCCACCAAGGCGGCGCCGTAATCGCGGGCACGTCCGCCGGGGCGTCAGTCATGAGCGAAACCATGTTGGTCAAGGGCGCCAGCTCGGAATCGTACCGGATCGGCGAGCTGCATATGGCCCCGGGCCTGGGTCTCGTGCGGGACGTGATCATCGATCAGCATTTCGCCGAGCGGGGACGATACGGCCGCCTTCTCGGCGCGGTCGCCCACAATCCCCGGCTGCTCGGCGTGGGCATCGACGAGGACACGGCGATCGTTGTCACAGGCCGCAGCTTCAGGGTCATCGGCAGCGGCGCGGCCTATGTCGTGGATGGCGAGAGCTCGACCCATTCGAACATCGCCGAGGCGCGGGCTGACCGGGCCCTGTCGATGTTCGACGTCCGGATGCATGTCCTGTCGAGCGGGGACCGGTTCGACCTCGACCGCAGGGAGCCTACCGCCGGCAGGCACCAGGCCGGCGCAACGCCTCCGGAGGACTCCGACTGACGCGCGACCTCCGGAGCCCGAGCCCGGGTTCAGGCGTTCCGATCCGGATCGCCGTCAATCAGGAAAGCTCATGCCCTTGCCCTGGCCGCAGACTGTGTGGGTCGTTCGCCACGGACAGAGCGCAGGCAATGTGGCCCGTGACGAAGCTCATGCGGCGGGGCTCGGGGAAATCGATCTCGCGATCCGCGACGTGGATGTGCCCCTGAGCCCTTTGGGCGAACAGCAGGCGGCGGCGCTCGGCGGCTGGTTCGCGCAGCTGTCCCCGGAGCGGCGTCCCGAGGTCGTGCTGACCTCGCCCTATCTCCGGGCGCGGCAGACGGCCGAGTTGATCCGCCGGGCCGGCGGCCTGAGCGACCCGGACGTGGCCTTCTGCCTCGACGAGAGGCTGCGGGAACGGGAGTTCGGAATTCTCGACCGGCTCACGACGCGGGGCATCGTCGAGCGTTTTCCGGAGCAGGACGAAGCCCGTGCGCTGCTGGGCAAATTCTATCACCGGCCGCCCGGCGGCGAGAGCTGGTGCGACGTCATTCTCCGGCTTCGCACCGTGCTCGACACCTTGAGCCTTCACCACCGCGGCCGGCGGGTGTTGATCGTCGGTCATCAGGTTGTCGTCCTGTGCTTGCGCTACCTGCTCGAGCGGCTGGACGAGGAACGGATCCTGCGTGTTGACGCCGAAGGGGACGTGGCCAACTGCGGGCTGACCGAATATCGGCTCGATCCGGCCTCCGGCGATCTGGCCTTACATCAGTATAATTTCACAGCGCCTTTGGTCAGCTCGGGCGCCCCGGTGACCGCAGCGCCCGACGCGCCGATAGCGGCCCGATGACGATCCCGATTGACGCCGCGCTTCTGCGGACCCTGACGCTAGACCCCTTGCCGCCGGACTCGGACAAGACCGACCGGGGGGCGGTGCTGGCGGTCGCCGGCGGCCGCGGCGTGCCCGGTGCGCCGGTGCTGGTCGGACTCGCGAGTCTGCGGGCCGGGGCCGGCAAGCTCAAACTGGCGACCACGACCGCATCCGCCGTCGCGCTGGGAGTGGCGGTTCCGGAGGCCGCGATCCTTACGGTTACGGCGGACGGAGGCGGAGAGATCAGTTCCAGGGCGGCGGCCCGCCTCGCCGAAACGGCGGCGGCTTCCAACGCCCTCGTTATCGGTCCGGGAATGATGAACTCGCGCGCGGCTCGCATTCTGGCGGCGCGCCTGCTCGCGGCGGCCGAGGACACGCCGTTCGTCGTCGATGCGGCAGCCCTGCCGGAAACCGATGGGGCCGACGTGTTCGCGCGCGCCGCGGCCGGCCGCGCCGTGCTGACCCCGCATGCCGGCGAGATGGCGGGAATGTTAGGCATGGAGAAGGACAAGGTCCTGCTTGATCCGCTCGCGGCGGCGCGCGAGGCCGCCGGACGCTTTCAGGCCGTCATCGTGATGAAGGGCCCGACGACGTGGGTGGTGAGCCCGGCGGGTCTCGCCTGGCGTCACGATGGCGGGGTTCCCGGCTTGGGGACATCCGGATCGGGCGACGTTCTGGCGGGTTTGATCGCCGGCTTTCTGGCCCAGGGGCATCCGCCGGCCGACGCCGCAATCCGGGGCGTGTTCGTCCATGCGGCGGCCGGAACTGAACTGTCCTCCACGGTCGGCCCGCTGGGCTTCCTCGCCCGCGAACTGCTCGATGTCATTCCGCGCGTGCGGGCCACTATCGACGGGTAGTCCCTGCGGCCGCGAGCTAGTCCGTCCCTGTTTTCGCATGCGGGGCGGCGACGGGTTTGGACTCCGGAGAACCCCGCTCGCGCAGATAGATGGCCAGCACGATGAGGACCGCTGTCGACAGGAATTCGCTCTGCCAGTTCTGGAAGCTTTCGAACCAGAATTGGGCCTCGCCGAGATGGCTGAGCATCCCGCCTGGCGCCGGCTCCCCGTGCATCCCGGCCTCATCAGCGGCCTGCCGCGCGCTGTTCACGAAATGCAGGGCGAAGGAGGCGATGAACAGGATCAGCAGCGCCAAGCCCAGGGAGTGGGAATACAAGGCGCGGGCCCAGCCGCCGATCCGAACTGCGGCCGGCGCGCCGGCCTTTCGGGCGTCCAGGGCGGGATCGCGATCCTGAGGCGCCGCTTCGTCGGGGTCCTTCGACTCCGGCGAACCGCGCTGGAACAGATAGGCCGTGAGCATGACGAAGGCCCACATTTGCAGGAACTCGCTTTCCCAGTTCTCGAACACCGATGACAGGAAGGCGCCGCTGACCAGATAGCTGACCAGGTCGATCGCAGCCTGCCCATGATCGGCCAGTTCGGCGTTCTCGCTGGCCCATCCCGCGGCGGCCTGGCCGACGAAGCTCAGGCCGAACAGGGACAGGAGAACCAGGGTCAGTCCGTTGTCCCGAAACCAGGTCTTCATCTGTCCGCGTTCCTGCCCGGCGCCGCGCGCCGTCCGATCTAACAACCGTTGCCGGTCTGCGTTCCCGGCCGACCTCAGGATCGCAGCTGCTCCATCGTGCATTGGCCCGGGGACTTGTCCGGTCGGAAACGCAGCAGGCGCGTGCCGTGCCGGAATCTCCCGTCCGAGACGTGGTCGAAGGAGACCTCGACGACCAGTTCAGGCTTGAGCGGCTCCCATTGCGCGGAGCGTTCGTCGGACCAGCGGCTTGGGCCACCGGGCGCCCGCCCGGTGAAACCCGTGCCTCCTCGCAGGGCTTCGAGACGGTGGGTGAGGCCGGCCTTGTCGATCCCCGCGAACCCCGAAGTGAACCCGACGTGGTTGAGGCGGCCGGCCTCATCATGGAGGCCCAGCAGCAGGGAACCGACCACCCCGGAGTCCCGGGCGTAGCGAAAGCCGCCGATCACGCAGTCGGCGGTCCGGATGCGTTTGACCTTGACCATCGCCCGCTCGCCCTCGGCGTAGGGGCCGTCCAGCCGCTTGGCCACCACCCCTTCGAGCCGGCCTTCGTCGAGCCACGCCTGGGCCAGCTCCCGGTCCTCCGTTCCGGGCGACACGCTGAGCGATGCATCGCCGAAGGCCTCGACGAAGACGGACAGGCGCGCCTGCCGGCTCCGCAACGGCCGGCCGCGCAGGTCCGCGCCGTTCGTATCCGCCAGCATGTCGAACAGGGTGAAGACGGCGGGGGTCTCTTTCGCCAGCCGTGTGATGCGGGACTCGGCCGGATGGAGCCGCGCCTGCAGCGTTTCGAACGAAAAACCGTCGGGTCCCGGCGCGACGAGTTCGCCGTCGAGAGCAAAGGCGGCGGCCCGAACCTCCGCCAGACGTTCGACGACCTCAGGGAAGAACCGGTTGAGAGGCTTGCCCGATTTCGCCCGCAGGTCGACGCCAGCCGCTGATCTGAAGGCGAGGCACCGGAACCCGTCCCATTTGGGTTCGTACCACCAGCCGGGGCCGCTCGGCAGGGTCTCCGCCGACCGGGCCTCCATCGGGATCGCGCTGAGGACGGCAGTCATCTGGAGGCCTGACGCCAGCGAAGCCGCTAGCGGTAGTTGGCGATCGAGACCGCCAATTCCTGTTCCACGTCGGCCGTTCTATCGCCGACCTTGGCGACCACATCCCTCAGACGATCAGGCGTGACTCCGGGCCGCTCGCTCGAGACGCGCACCCCGGTGTCGTCCGACCGGCGTATCCGGTCGCCAGCCGCCTCGTCGCCGACACTCATGACCGCCCGCCGTCGGCGCGGTCATGGCCCGTCATGCCTTTGGAGGGATCATCCCAGGCGGTGTCCGGATCGTCGTCGATCGTCTTGCCGAGCGTCCTGAACTTCGCCCACGCAAGGGCCGCGATGAGAAGCACCGGCCCGCCGATGATCACGACGCCCCATGGCCAGGCTTCCGCAAATCCGGCGCCGCTCATAATGCCGTCTCCTTGATAGGATCCGGGTCCAGGCGCCGGGACTGACGCAGATGGTCGCTCATGTCGAAACTCCCTTCCGATCTTCGAACGACGATCACGGTGGGGCGTTCCAATGCCTGAAAGGCTTCTTACCGGCGCGCTTTCAGAGGCCGGTCCGTGAGGTCTTCAGCGTACCGGTTGCCTGATTGAACAGGAACTCCACGCCGACCTTGTCACCGGTACGGATGTCTGCGTCATCGATATCGAAGAAGAAGAGGGCCATGCGCGCCTGTTAAGCGCGAAAGGTACGCCTGGGCCGAACACCGTGTAAATCGCGGGAGGCCGCGCGTTCCGACGCCCCGCTTCGCCGCTTTCCGGGCCAGGGAATGCAGGGAATTCGACACAGGAACGGCGTTGCGACCCAGTCATTTCAGTGCCGAGACGAGAGGCGTCCGTCCCGAGCGCCGCTTGCCTCATGACTACCCAGTCCTCCAGAGTCAGGTAGTCGAGGCCCGCTGTCGGGGAAGGACAGCGGGCCTCTTTTTCATCGATTCTGGATGCGACGATCCGCCTTCCGTATCCGCGTTAAGAGGCATCCCGGACACAGGAACGGGTTCGCCGGACCCGCTTTTCACAGGGTGAAAGGAGATCAGACATGTCCGATTTCACGATCAAATTTCTGGGCTCCGGCGCCCGCCCTCTTCGCACCGAACAGGTGTCCGCCGCCCATGACAGCGATGTCGGCCGGTTCGCGTTGACCCGCCTGTGCGCCAGCCGGGTGTTCGCCCGGGCCCTGGTCTATGAGGGCGCCGATCTGCGACTTGAAGTCGACCGTTCGGGCTAACGCCATGCCGCATCCTGATCACGCGCCAGGCCCCGACCGGGCCCCGCTGCACAAGGCCGCTGGAGGTATCGGGCCCCGCAGACGGCGAACGCGCGCGAGAAGGAAGCTCTCATGGACCTCGCCGTCCGGTATCAACGGCTCGGGGAAGACGGGCCTTCTGCACGCTTTGGGAGCGCGCGCTATCTGACGGACAAACCGCGTTAGAGAGCAGCGGATTCCGAAACGCCTCGCCGCGCCGGAAAATCGTCGATGGTCCGGTTGTCCCGCGTCGCCACCGTGGAGCAGTAGCATTCGCAGGCCGCTGCCTCGAGCACCGCGCGGTTCTTCACGATCATCTTGCCGCGGCTGTATTTGATTGCGCCCGACCGCGCCATGTTCACGGCGACCTGGTTGACCGTCGATCTCTGCGTCCCGAGCATGGTCGCCAGAAACTCTTGCGTGAGATGCATCACGTCGCCCTCGCTGCGGTCGTGGCAACGCAGCAGCCATTTAGCCAGGCGTTTCTCGGCCAGATGCACGGCGTTGCAGGCGGCCGATTGCTCGATTTCCGCGCGAAGCCGCCAGTCGTAGTCCGCCACCGCGGCCTGAAGCGTGGTGCTGCTGCGGACCAGACGACGGAAGATCTCGCTGTCGAGGGTGCGCGACCGGCCTTGGGCCTGGACCAGAAGACGGGTGGCGGACGGGGCGGGCGCGTAGGAAGCCTCCAATCCGGTGAAGCCCTCGTTGCCGATCATGCAGGCCTCGACGGCGTGTCCGTCGAGAAGGGGCACCACGCAGGAGATGATGCCGGTCTCGACGAAATGCAGCAGGGGCAGGGGGTCGCCCCGTTCCGCCAGAACCTCACCCAGGCCGAGGATACGGCTCCCGAGATAGGGTTCGATGGACTCCCGGTCGGCGGCGGAGAGCGCGCTCAGGAAAAGGTTATGGTTCATTCGGGCTTCGCTCGCGGCTGTCCAGGCCGCGGGGTGTTCCCGCATGTCTCCGAGGCTATGTCGACGAGCGTTCATGATCTTCGTCCTTCCTGAATATGGCCGACGCGACGGCCCCGGCGATCCTTCCGGGGACGCTCTCAGCGGCTCGAAGGACGGTCGGGGGTCGGCGCGGCGAGGCGGCGCGGCAGGCGTCGGTGTCTGTTGTCACGGGCCGGCGTGGCCCGCGGTTGAGGCGACGGTCGGTCAGTCGATCGGGATGATGAAGACCTGATCGTAGCCGGTCGGGCCGTCCGTACGCGGAAGGGCCACGTAGTCGCTGCCGGAGCGGCGGATGGTCTCGCGTGCGAGATCGTTGAAGGCCTGAGCGGACTCGGCGCCCCTCCGGACGATGGCGAAGCCTTCTTCCGTCTGCTCGATCAGATGACAATCATCCGGCCGTCGCAGGGACTCCAGAAACACGCCCACGGTGTTCTCCCTATAGCTGGAGACACCATTCACGAAGATGAACCGGCGTTCTATAACCTGGGTTAGGAGCGGCGGACTTTATCTGAAGCGGGTCAGCTTTTGGCGCGCTGGTGTCCCTCAAGATGCAGATATCGTTGGTTGAAGTCGGCGACATCCCGCATCTTTTGCCACGAAGGGAAGGCTATGATGCGCTTGTTCCGGGTGATCAGCCCGGCCGCCTCCATGGCCTTGAGCGTGCGATTGACGTGGACGGGCGTGAGGCCGACGGCGTCGGCGAGCTGTTCCTGGGTAATCGGCAGCTCAAAACCAGCGTCACCGGCCAGACCCGACTTCTCCATCCTCAGGGCGAATTCACACAGCAGGTGAGCCATGCGGGTGCGCGCATTGCGGCGGCCGACGTTCAGCACCCATTCCCGGAAGATCGAGCCCTCGACCAGCACCGCCGTAAGGACCGCGTGAGCGACCTCGGCCTCCGCGGCCATCAGGCGGCGGATATGCGCCTGTTCGATAACCGCCACCTCTCCCCGGGTCAGCATCTGCACGCTGTGGTCGGCCACCGCCAGCGCCAGTTGCTGCAGATCCAGCGCCTCTCCCGGAATATGGATCGACACGATCTGCCGCAGGCCGTCGCTGGTTTCCTTCTGGCGGTAGGCGTGGCCGGCGATCAGAACGGCGCAGGTCATGGGTCGATCCCCTTCCCGCACCAGATAGGCCCCGGTCTCCAGGGATTTCAGCTGGAACGGAAGGTCGAGGATGCCCTGGCGCGCGATCTCGCCCAGAGGCGAGTGCAGTTCGAACTGGCGCAGCAGAAGCCTAAGAGGATTGTCCCGGGTTTCCGGCATGATGACTCCCGACAACAGGGCGGGAGCAGAGTGAACTCTCGGTCGCCGACGCCCGGATATAACCGGTCAGCGATCTCTCACCTTAACATGAGATTGGGTAATATTGGGCAACATAAGTTAGATTGTGCCGGATCAACAGATATCCCGAGCCCTCGCCCTGATCCGGACTGTCCAGGTCTGCATTTGGCGAGAATCCAATGTCTGCTGCTGCCGGGAAGCGGACTACGGCGATGACGAAGTCGGAATGGCCCCGCTCCCGAGCCTCACGGTGGTAAGCGAGCGTGGCGAAACTGGTAGACGCAACGGACTTAGGCTGAGGATTGAGTGCGCCGGGGGAAACCCCGGACGTAGAACCGCTCAAAGTCGGGGAACCCTGTCAAATGGCGATCCCGAGCCAAGCCTGTTGTCGGACAGGAAGGTGTAGAGACTAGACGGGCGGCGTCCAAAGCCCTCGGGCTATGACGAAGGGATAGTCCAGACCACGAACGCTCACCTGAGCGGCGGCGAAAGCCGAAGTGGTATGAATATCCGTCGGGCCATGCCCATGCCGGTTCGACCCCGGCCGCCCGCACCACCGTAGGACCGCGTCTGGCGCTCTGCTGACTTGGCCACGGTGCTGGCGAGGTAGGGGCAGGCGAGCCACGCGCCCAAAGTCCGGGGTGTTTCCCAAGAAGTCGCTTGGCTAACGGGCAAGGGCCCGCGCCAGGACGATCGGATGCAACCAGGTTGCATCCACCGGCGCGGTCGGCGACGGCCCATGCATCTCACGGGGTACAGCGCCGCGGACTATCAGGCCGCCGATCGCCGAGCCGGAAGGGTCAGGCGCCAATCAGGAACAGGACCAATCTCATGCGCTTTCAAGCCCCGAGAGCCGACCGCGGCTCGACTTCCGCTACCCGCCGCCGGGATCGGCGTCATCTGCACCGATCGGCATCGGTGCTGGCGCTCGCCACGGGCCTGATCGGGCTGGAGGGTCTGATGAGCCCGGCGGCCGCGGACTGCATCCTGGTCGATCCCGGTGTCTACGCCTGCTCGGGCCTGACCCAGAATGGCCAGATACTCCTTGGCGACGATACGACCGCCGCGACGACCGCCGGCTTCTCCGTTGACACCACGGCAAACGGCAACGGCGTCTCGCTTCAGATGATCGGCGACGGCCAGCTCTCGTACATCGACCTGCAGGCCTCACCGCTGATCGGCGCGGGCGTTCAATTCAAAACCAACGGCGCCTCGGGCTCCGACCCCGGCTCGCTCGTCGTCTTCTCCGACGGCGCGATCACGGCCAACGGGGTCGGCGGCCTGATACTCGAGAACGAAGGCGGCGGAGACACGACCGCGGTATGGACGGGCGCGATCGTCAACACAGGCGTCGGCGCAGGCGTTCTGGCAGAGTCCGAGTTCGGGTCGGGCAATCTCAGCCTGACGGTCGGGAGCGTGTTCGGCCAGGACGACGGCGTCCGGCTGGAGTTCTTCGGCGGCGGCGCCCTGGCGTTCGTGGCCGAGGGCGACATCACCGGCGACACGGACGCCGGGCTTCGCATCGTCGGCGGCGCGACGGCCAGCGGATACGACGTTCAGGTGGGCGAGGTGACCGGGGGAACCTGGGGGACGATCATCGACAACAACGGCACGGGTGAAACCCGTTTCGCTTCTTCGGGGACGGTCACCGGCCTGAGCGAATCGGGCATTTCCGTCCTCGCAGGTCCGACGACCACGGGCGTCGCCATCGCGGCCAACCACGTCAACGGCGCGATCTCGGGCATCGAGGTCGACAATAACGGGAGCGGGGCGACCACAATCGTGGCCTCCGGGACCGTCGCCGCGGCGACAATGTTCGGCATTCGGGGGTTCAACCAGGTCACTGCGACCGACCTGTCGATCAGCGCCGTCGACGTTTTCGGCCACACCGGCATCAGCGCCAGCAACACGGGGACCGGCTCCACCGAGGTGATCGCAACAGGCTCTATCGAAGCCTTCTTCGGCGCCGGCGTCAGCGCCAGCAATGGATCGAACGCCGGCGATCTGCTGATCGATGTCGGCGACATCACCGCTGTCGACTACGGGATCACCGCTTCCAATCTGGGGGATGGCGTCACCACGGTCCGGGCTAGCGGCTCGATCCTGAGCCAGACGGAGCACGGCGTTTCGGTCATGAACTGGTCGGATTCAACCGGCGTCGTGGTGAACGTCGCCGATGTCCGCGGCGGGAGAGCCGGCATCGTCCTGGAGAATGCGGGAAGCGGGTCCACGGTGCTCACGGCGACGGGCCAAGTCACCGGCGACATCAGCGGCGCCATCTACGTCTACAACGAGACGCTGACGACCGACCTGACGATCGACGTCGCCGGCGCGCAGGGCGGGACGCACTTCACATCGAGGGGGATCTACGCGGAGAACGAGGGTTCCGGCGCGACCTTCATTCGCGCGTCCGGGCCGGTTTCCGGATCACTGACAGGCCTCGAGGCGCGGACGGGAACCATGACGACCGACCTGACCGTCCTGGCCGGCGACGCGCAGGGCGGAGCCTCAGGAATCGCCGTCACGAACTTCGGGTCCGGCCAGACGATCGTGCTGTCCAGCGGGACGGTCACCGGCGAGACTGGCCGCGGCATCGACGTGGAGACGGGAACCGGATCACAGGCCGTGGTCGTCGAGGCCGTCGACGTCTTCGGCGCTTTCACCGGCGTTCGTGTCGAGCACCAAGGTTCGGGCGCGGTCTCCGTAACGGCCACGGGCGTGGTTTCCGCGGCGGAACTCGCGGGCATCGAGGTCACCAACGGCAACGGCACGGACATCTCGGTCCGGGCGGCTAGCGTCCTGGGCGGCGAGACCGGTATCAGGACCGATAACAACGGGTCCGGCTCCACCTTTATCGGGGCCACCGGTCCAGTGACGGGCTGGCTCGTCGGCGTCTCGGCGGTCAACCAGGTCGGCAGCGACAACCTGACAGTCGAGGCCGGCGAGGTGACCAGCAGTTCCGGGACCGGGATCGCCGTGGTCAACTTCGGCGCCGGCTTTACCCGCGTGGAATCGACCGGCTCCGTCCTGGGCGGAGGCGGAAATGGGATCGCCGCCGAGACCGGCACGGGCTCGCAGGGCCTGACCGTCGCGGTAGACCAGGTCCACGGACAGCAGAACGGGATTATCCTGGAGAATTTCGGTTCGGGCCTGACCCTGATCGCGGCCACCGGCGACATCTCCGCCGAGGTCGGCAGCGGCATTCATGTCGCCAACGGTGTCGGCACGACGGAGATCCAGATCGACGTGGCCGGCGTCGATGGCGGGGACCGCGGCGTCTGGGCGACCAGCGAGGGCCTCGGCGGCGTCTACGTCAACGCCACCGGTCCGGTCTCGGGAGACGATTTCGGCATCCTCGCCGAGATGGGCGGCAATGGCGCCAATGTGCAGATCAATGCCGTGGATGTCGCCAGCGCGGGCGCCGGGATCGTGGCGGTGAACGATGGCGACGGCTTCACCCGGATCACCTCGACCGGAACCGTGGTGGGGACCGATGAAGTCGGCATCCGCGGCCTGGCCGGGGCGGACAGCTTCAACCTCGTCATCGACGCCAACAACGCCTCGGGCGGCCTGAGCGGCGTCTCCGCGGTCAGCTTCGGCGCAGGTCCGGTCGAGATCATCACGCGCGGCATCGTTCAAGGCGGGGATCAGGGGATAGAGGCCTTCTCGCAAGACCGGGGGGTGACCATCGTCAACGATGGCGTGGTCAGGAACGCCTCGGGCCTGGCCGCCGATCGCGCGATCAGCGCCACCGGCGAAGGCGTCAGCATATTCAACAACGGGGTGCTGGCGGGGGAGGTGGCTGTGGCCGCTGACTCCAGCCTGCTCCTGAACGCCGGCGCCTGGAGAACCGCGGGCGGGGGCAGCGTCTTCACCGGCGGCGACGATTCCGTTTTCAACCAGGCGGGCGCCGTCATTTCGGCAGGATTGTCCGGGGCCTCGGCTGAAGCGACGGGCTGGTCGGGGCTGGAGCTGTTCATGAACTACGGGCGTCTGCAGATGATGGACGGCGGGGCGGGCGACACGCTCGACACCTCGGCGGACATGGTTTTCGAAGGCGGGTCCGAACTGACCGTGGACATCGGCGGCGCAGACCTTTCGGATCTCTTCCGCACCACCGGCGCTGTCGAAATCAGGGCGGGCAGCGCGCTGACCGTCAACATGGCCCAATCGCCGATCCTGAATGGTCAACACGTGGTGGTCGAGGCGGACGGAGGGCTGACCGGCGAGTTCGAGTTCGCCGACCAGTTCCTGACCGCCTTCGCAGGTCTGCGGGACGGCTATACGGCGACCACCGCCTTCGTGGAGTTCGCCCAGCTGCGCGACCTTGCCGACGCGGGGATCACCCCCAACCAGAAGGAGACGGCCGAAGGCGCCGACAGCCTGCCGGACGGCAACGCCCTGAAGGACGCGCT
>JAESFY010000064.1_pt1 | contig 98146 bp, 80 predicted proteins | sample 9266201 | NCBI WGS metagenome assembly JAESFY01 (sample SAMN14515071, study PRJNA621656) | algae metagenome | isolation source: Nodosilinea sp. WJT8-NPBG4 and co-occurring heterotrophs from soil, lower... | place: USA: Pinto Basin, Colorado Desert, California | collected 2006-05-27 | reverse complement strand
TCAAGCCCTCACCTCTCAAGCTGTGCAAACCTTGCAAGTTACCCACCCCAAAAAAAGAACCCCCTGATGCAGCAGGGGGCATAACTTTGTGTCGCCTAGAGGGGGGACAACCTTACAGCGCGTGACACTATACCCTGCACCCTACACCTTCCTCAATTCAGCCTCAGGTTTGCCAAACCAAGATATCGCAGCCCGGCAGGATTCACCTCAAACCGGCAGGGCAGAACCTGGACTCCCTTAGCCATGGCTTCGCGCAGCAGCAGGCCATAGGTGGGGTCAGTTTTGTCTCCGGGAGCGAAGTCGGTACAGTCGCCTCGGTTAATGAAGTACAGCATTGCCGCTTGGGTTTCAGGAACCAGCGCCGCCAGTTCCCTTAAATGCTTTTGGCCGCGGGTAGTCACCGTATCGGGAAACAGGGCTAAGGTGCCCTTTGCCCAGGTAGTATTCTTGACCTCAACGTAGGTTGTCAAGGCTGCATCCCCCCCAGAAATGACAAAGTCGATTCGGCTTTTGCCGTCGCCGCCGTAGCGAACTTCTGGACGAATGGTGGTGTAGTCGCCCAGTTCTGGAATTTGCCGCGCCTCCAGTAGCGACTTCACCACGCGATTGGGCAGCGCCGTGTTGACTCCGGCCCAGGTAGGCACAGTGTCGCGCACTTCTGCCAGCTCCCAGGTGTAGGCCAGCTTGCGTTTGGGGTTGGGGCTGTAGGAAACCAGTGCGCGTCCACCGACGTGGTAGACCCCAGTCATGGGTCCGGTGTTGGGGCAGTGGGCAACGATCACCTGACCGGTTTCTAACTCAATATCGACAAAAAATCGCTTGTAGCGCTTTAGTACTGTGCCCTCAATTAGGGGCGGAAAGGGGTAGAACCAGTCGGCGGTCATGGTGGCGGAAGATGGTGCGCAGTGCCCACCCTACCAGGAAAGCGCAGCGACCGGCACCTGGGCAAAATAGCGACGGCGAAATTGCTCCTCTTGCACCACTTCAAGAAAGTGTTGTACGGCTGCCGGGTCAGGCGAAACCGGGTCAGGGTCAGCTTGAATAGTAATGGTGTCTGCCTCAGGGGCGGTGCTGTCCTGGGCGGTGACTTTAAAGCCGGCGGTTGCCAGTGCGGCTAAGCCGAGGGCAAGGCCGGTGGGCGAGAGGCGCAGGCGATCGCCGAGCTGCGATCGCGTCACTGGGGTTTGGGTGCGGGCCAGGTACTTGGCTAAGCCCACCAGCTCTTGCCATACCTCCCCTGGCGACAGGTCATCGATCGCCGGAGAAAAGGCCAGGGCTAGGGGCAGCCTTGCTTGGGCGGCCTGCCGCTGCCACGCCTGCCAGTCGCTCCACTGCACCGGTATCTGGGTGACTACCAGGGCTTGCTCCTGATCCTTAGGGGTATGCTGCCGCCAGTCGAGAACGGAGTTAGACGGCCCTGGTTCTGACCCTGGCTTGTCTACGGCAGTGGGACGCACGTCTATGAGCTTGACGTGGTAGCCGGTATTGCTGTTGAAGTCGAGTTCGACCACGATATCGCAGCGGCCTGGGGGAAGTTCGTCGCGGTAGTGGCCCCACCACTCGCCGGGAAAGCCCACCTCGGCAGTGTCATCCCACAGCTCAAACTCAGTTTTGATGAAGCTCACCGCTTTGTTTTGGCGATCGCGCAATTTCTTGTGAAAGACATTCCGAAACCAGACATTGCCAATCAGCAGCTTCGGCACTGGGTTGCCCATGCCGCACGGCTCTAGCCACTTGAGTTCGCGAAATAGGGGCTGGCCCAAATCCGCCACCGTCACCGTGAGATCGATCTGGATCTGGGGCTGGGGCGCCGCACCGTCGCCCCCCAACTGCTCGCGCACCATACGGTTGAGCGCCGCCGCCAGCACCTCAATATGTTCCACTGGCAGCGTCAGCCCCGCTGCTAACGGGTGTCCGCCAAAGCCAGTCAGCAAAGCCGATTGCGCCTGAAACAACTGGTAGAGATCGAGCCCTGCCACCGAGCGGGCCGACCCCCGCGCCAGCCGAGGGCTGCCGTCCTCCGAGGGCGGGTCGATGCGCAGCAGAATGGTCGGGCGTCCGAGGGCCTGGGTCACTTGCCCTGCTACCAATCCCAAAATGCCGGTGGGCCAAGTCTCGTCGGCTAGCACCAGGCAGCGGGTGGTGGCCAAATCGACCTGGGCCAGGCGTGCCATCACCTGGCTGTAGAGGTCGCGCTGGAGGGCTTTGCGGCGGGTGTTGGCCAGTTCGGCCTCGTAGGCCAGGGTTTTGGTGCGATCGCGATCGCGACTGGTCAGCAGCTCCACACAAAAGCTGGCGTCGCCGTGGATGCGGCTGACGGCATTGATCCGCGGCCCCAGCCCAAAGGAAATATCGGTGGGGCGATCGCCCGTGCGTTTACATAACGCCAGCAGCTCAGTTAGCCCCGGTCTAAGGTAGGGCGTGTTGGGCTGGGTCTGGGTTTGCAGTCGCTGGAGGCCGATCTGAGCCAGGTAGCGGCAGTCGCCCCGCAGTTCCACCAGGTCGGCAATTAAGCCAATGGCCACGAGATCGAGCACGTGATCGAGCGGTAGCGGTGGTGGAGAATCCAGCGCTTCGTAGAGCCCCTCTAGCAGCTTATAGGCCACGGCCACCCCCGACAGTGTGGCTAAGGGATGCTCGGAGGGCAGACTGCGAGGGTTGACCAGGGCAATTGCGCCAATATCTACGTCAGGCAGGGTGTGGTGGTCGGTAACAATCACCTCTATGCCCTGGGCTTTGGCGTAGGCAATTTCAGCGCCGTTGGTGCTGCCAGTGTCGCAGGTCACCAGCAGAGTCGCGCCCCAGTCGGCTAAATGGTCGATGCCCCGCTGCGATAGCCCATGGGATTCGCTGAGGCGGTTGGGGATGAAATAGGTGAGGCGATCGCCCTTGGGAATCAGCTGCCCCACCCCATCCCACAGCACAGCGGTGGAGGTTACTCCGTCGGCGTCAAAGTCTCCCCAGATCGCTACTTTCTCCTCAGTAGCGATCGCCTGCTTGAGGCGGCTGACGGCGATCGCCATCGCTGGCCCCAGGGCACTGGCGGGAGTGGGCTGGTAAAGAGCGGGATTTAGCCAACCTTCTAACGGCTCTATAAAACCTAGCTGTCGCTGCCACAGCACCTGGGCCAGCCAGCGGGGAGGCGTTGTTCCTGTTGCCCGAGCTACTGTCTCTACCCAGCTTTCAGGGGCGGTATCCGCCTTGGGCAGGTTCCAGCGCAGCGGTAGGGCATCCATGGGGTATCCAGAAATAGTGAGGTGGAGGTGGTGGGAGTTAGGCTCAGACGGGCAATTTAAAGAAGCTTCCGTAAACTAAAGAAAGCCTAAAAACATAGTCTAGTTTTGTAAGATAGCTTGGGCGAGGGCTAAAGGTTCCTCACATTTGGCTAAATGTACCCATACTAATTCTGCCCTCTCCGGCGTTATCCTGGGGCTTTATCCTCTCCTGTTGTCTGCATATCTCCTTAGGTTTTGATCCTTAACGGAAGCTCCAGACGAGCTCTGCTGTGGCCTTTGGCCCACAGACTAGTACTGGGGTTGTTCACTCCTCCTTAATCCCTATGACTAAACGTAGCCATCCTGAGCTAGACGGGCAAAATCCTCAAACCCTGTACAGTTTTGTACTCAAGCGACCAGGGCAAACTCTGCGAGAACGGCTGACCTGGAGTGCGGTCGGGCTATCGGTAGGCCTTGGAGTCGCCGCTGGTTTCATATTTCTTAATCCCCAAGATCGCACCTGGTCATGGCTGCCTGCTCGCGCCGCTGTGTCCGTCAACAACGATGCGTTTCGCCAGGGGTCTGAGCAGGCTATGAAAGCGGCTGAACTCACCCAAAGCGCAGAGTTTAGCGAAGAGTGGGCTGAGGTGGTCATTCTCTGGCAGCGGGCGATCGCCTATATGCGAGCGGTGCCCAATGGCAACACTAACGCGGCTCTGGCCAAACAAAAGGTTGTCGAGTACGAGCGTAACTTGCAGTATGCCCAAAGCAATGTGGGCAACCGGGCCAGCCGCGCCCCCGCCCAAAAGACCTACTGGACCCTAGGCTCCGATCGCGATCTGGTAACGACAATTCAGGGAGCGCCCTCCCAAACCATGCAGTACCAGGGTGCTTGTCAGCAAACCCTGCGCTACGGCAACAGCATCGTTGAGCTGCACAACGGCTATGTGAAGCAGTACGACAACCCCGACGGCAACCTCCAGGTTTTGGCCGACGGCGATGTGGTGGTTTCGGTCAGCGCTCCCCAAGATAGCTGGACTCTAGGCGCTACCGAAAACGACGTATTAAAGCTCCAGGGCACACCCACTCGCCAGGAGCAATACACCTCGAACGGGTTTACAACCCTGTACTACGGCAAAAGCTCGGTGCTGTTCGAAAACGGTCAGGTAATCGGCTACCTCAACTCTGACCAGAATCTCAAGGTGTCGGCGCAGCCCCCAGCCCTGCTGCCTGGCCAAACTGCCTCCGAGTTTTGGACGATGGGCTCCAGTCGGACCGAAGTGCTGCGGGCTGAGGGGCAAACTCCGGTGGCCATCAGCCGCAACGACAACAGCTGCGAAGAGGTGTTTCACTTTGACGACGGCGAAGTCACTTTTCGGCAGGGGTTGGTGACGGGCTACCGCAACCGCAGTGGCGCACTGAAGGTGCGTTAGCCAGCCTTTGATTACACTCCTTTGAGCACACCCTCTAGCATGATGGCGTTACCCTAGAGCCCAGGGTGTAGATCCGGTGCATCGTTTCGGCTCAATACCCGTATGCTTAGACCAATCCCCTAGTCTGCCCTGCCCCCGTGCTGTGGATGATGCCCCCATCGCCATTGATTTAGTCATCGTCGATGACGATGCTGAGACATCGTGCCTGCTGCAGCGGCTTTTGAGCCAGCAGGGGTACCGAATTCAGGTGGCTGAGAGTGGTGAGCAGGCGATCGCGCTGATTTTGGCAGGACGCCCAGGGCTGGTGCTGCTCGATATTCTGCTGCCCGACATGGATGGCTACTCCCTGTGTCAGCAGCTCAAGCACAACCCCCTCACCGCCGAGATCCCGGTGATTGTCTTGAGTTCTTTAATAGACTCGGTAGATAAGGTCAAAGCGTTTCAGGTTGGAGCTACTGACTACATCACAAAGCCCTTTGCGGTGCAGGAAGTGCTAGTGCGGGTGCAAAACCAGCTGCGGTTGGCTCAGCAGCGGCAGCAGCTCAGCCAGCAAAATACGCTCCTCATTCAAGAGGTGCAGGAGCGCACCCAGATGGAGCAGGCACTGATTGCGGCCGAGATAAACTACCGCAGCATTTTTGAAAATGCGACGGTGGGTATTTTCAAGGCCTCGGCTACAGGGCAGCTGCTCAGCGTCAACCCCTCTATGGCTCGCCTCTATGGCTATGAGTCGGCCCCGGAGATGGTGGCCACCGTCGAAGACATCAGCCGCCAGATCTACCTCCAGCCCAAGCGCCGCGATGAACTGGCGGTATACCTCGATCGCTTTGACAAAATTACCGACGCCGAGTCAGAGGTGTTTCGCAAAGACGGCACGACCTTTTGGGTGAGCGAAGACATTTGGAAGGTGTGGGATAAAGCGGGCACCTTCCTGCACTACGAGGGCATTGTCCACGACATCAGCGAACGCCGCAAGATGGAGACTGAGCTGCGCCAGCAGCGGCAGCAGGCCGATCGCCTGCTGGTGAATATTCTGCCCTATCGCATTGCTCAGCGCCTCAAAGGCGGGGCGCGCACCATCGCCGAGAGCCTCGACCAGGTCAGCGTGCTATTCGCCGATCTAGTTGACTTTACCGCCGCCTCTAGCGAGATGACGCCGCGCGAGCTGGTCAAGCTGCTCAACGAAGTGTTTTCGATGTTTGATCAGCTGGCCGAGTTTCACCGGCTAGAAAAAATTAAAACCATCGGCGATGCCTATATGGTGGCTGGGGGGTTGCCCTCTGCCAACGACGACCACGCCGCTGGGATCGCCCAGTTTGCTCTCGACATCTGCGATGCGATCAAGCAGTTTCCCCGCCCCGACGGCAAGACCTTTCAAATTCGGGTAGGCATCAACACCGGTTCGGTGGTGGCCGGGGTGATTGGGCGACGCAAATTTGCCTACGACCTGTGGGGTGACACCGTCAACATTGCCAGCCGCATGGAAGCCACTGGAGAAGCTCAGCGCATTCAAGTCACCCCCGACTTATATGAAAGGCTGAAGGACCAGTTTCAGTTTGAGCAGCGCGGCTACGTGGCGGTTAAGGGCCGCGGTCAAATGCTCACCTACTGGCTGGTGGGCAAGCTCTAGTCGGGTATTAGCATGGCTATGGTTCTCTCCTCCACGCTCCTCCAGCGGCTGCGATCGCCCCTGGTTATCGGCTCGGTAACTATCCAAAGCCGGGTGCTCCAGGCTCCCCTCTCAGGCGTGACCGATCGCGCCTTTCGCCAATTGGTGCGGCGCTATGCGCCCGTGTCGATGCTCTACACCGAGATGGTGCAGGCCACTGGGGTTTGCCATGCCCAGCAGCTTGAGAAAATTATGGATATTGGCGAGCGTGAGCAGCCCATATCGATTCAGCTGTTTGACTGTCGCCCCGACTTTATGGCCGCCGCCGCCAGCAAGGCCGTCGCCGAGGGGGCTAAAACCATCGATATCAACATGGGCTGCCCGGTGAATAAAATCACCAAGAAGGGCGGCGGGTCGTCGCTGCTGCGCCAGCCTGAGATAGCTGAAGCGATCGTGCGCACTGTGGCTGAGGCGGTGCCTGTGCCTGTCACCGTCAAAACTCGCCTTGGCTGGGATGATGACCACATCAATGCGGTCGAGTTTGCCCATCGCATGGAGGCGGCAGGGGCTCAAATGCTCACCCTCCACGGTCGCACCCGCAGCCAGGGCTATCATGGTCCCGCCCGCTGGGATTGGATTGCCCGAGTCAAGGCGTCTCTCTCGATTCCGGTGATTGCCAATGGCGACATTGTTTCAGTCGAGTCAGCGGTGCGCTGTCTGCAAGAAACCGGGGCCGACGGGGTGATGTGCTCACGGGGAACTCTGGGCTACCCGTTTTTGGTAGGCGAAATTGACGGGTTTTTAAAGACCGGCATCGTCCCTTTAGAGCCTACGTCAGTGGAGCGGCTGCGCTGCGCCCGCGAGCATCTAGGACTGTTGTGGCAGTACAAAGGTCAAAAGGGCATTCACCAGGCCCGCAAGCATATGGCCTGGTATGTCAAAGGCTTTGAAGGTGCCGCTCCCCTCCGCCAGCAGCTCTGCCAAATTGATGCGGTGGAGGCTGGCTATGACCTGTTGGATAAGGCGATCGCTGCGCTAGAAGATGCGACTGATAGCGATCGCCTGTAGCGCGCTCCCCTGCCAGTTTGACCTCTTGACCAGGACGTTCTGGTACTACTATGGTTCGTCTAAACCCCAAAAGCCTAAGCTGTGAAAACTGCCTCAGTCTCAATAGATTTAAGGAACAGTGGCAGCTCGGGATTTGGGTTCGGCTAACGCCGAAATTTGATTGTTTTAGTCTCTTTTGACCGTTGCTAGCCAAGCCTAATGCACCCCTGCGCGCACCCCCAGACCCGAACATGGATATCCGCCCCTTGACTAAAACGGTTTAAGGTAGGATCTATGAATAAATTTGTTTTGTTGTCACCCCCGTAATTTCCATGACCTCGTACGCCACCGCCACTGCCCGCGCCGATATGGGTGAGCTTCGCCGTCTGAGAAGCCTGCTGCCTCCAGAGCTTCAGAGCTGGGTGACGGTGGAGTCAGCGATTGATGTCACCCCACCGCTGATCACCTGCGAAGAGTTGGGCAAAGACCAGGTCGAAATTCAAGTCGATCTGATCAAGTGGGAGCAGCTGGCTCTAGACCAGCGCAACCTGCTGTTCTGGCACGAGGTCGGCCGCATCCAAAACGACACCATTCCCCGCGACGGTTGGGAAATGGCAGCTCTGGCCATTGGTCTTGGTGGCGCTGTGGGTGAGCTGTGGGTGCAAGACGGGCTGCTGCTCATGATGGCCCTGGGGCTTTGCGGGTTCTCTAGCTGGCGGCTCTATAAGCGCAACAACAACCAAAAGACTCTGCAAGAAAGCATTACCGCTGACGAGCGGGCGATCGCCATTGCCACTCGCTTTGGCTACACCATGCCCAACGCCTATAAGAGCCTGGGTAGCGCTCTTAAGACCTTGATTGAGCAAACCCCCAAGAAGCGTCAGCGCGATCGCTACATCAAGCGTCTCGAAGCTCTCAAAAAGAGCGCTGCTAAAGCTAAAGAGAGTGCCCGTGCTGAACGTGGCGACATGCGATCGGCCTACTAACCCCTTTACACAACCCTTTCTAAAAGTTTAGGAGCCTGTGGCTTAACGGAAGTCTCTGTTAAGCCACAGGCTCTTGGTTTTTTAACCAAAAACCTCAAAAATCGCCCTTATCACTGCTGGCTCAACCTCTGACGGCAGTTTGTCGTTGGCGCCAATTACCGCAAAGCTCTCTCCCTGGCGAATAACTCCCGCCAACCCTTCCGCTGCTAGCAGTTGGGCGAATTCAGCAGCATGTTCTCCTGGCAGCACGATTACCGGCTTGGGTCCTTGCCGATAGACCCCAAGACTCTGCACTGTTAGCCCAAAAGAACTGGCTTGAAACGCTGGGTTTAATTCACCGTCGTACTCAAACTTGCTCAGCATCAATTGCATAGAATACAGCTGAGCTGGGTTAAGGGGGCTAGCCTCCGGCACCGTGCGGGCGCGACGAGTGGCAACCATCTCCAGAAACGGCGTTCTCACCGTGCTAAGTTGGTCTGCCTCAGTATCGAAAGAGCGGCAGTAGGCCAGGCTATCCCAGCCTGGGCTGTCGCGCAAAATCCACTTATAGCGCTGGCCGTCGCCTTGGGCAGAGAGCACCGTCCCTTGCCACTGCCCAAGATTCAGCGGCGGCTCAAGGTTGCGGGTGCGTATCGAGGCAAACCCGCCGCTATTGGCCGTAGACACTTCTCCCACAAACCGCAGCCCCTCCCGCCACTGCACTTGGCTAGCGCTGACACCACCCATCACACCGTCGTCTAAACTGCCCCATAGAGCTGCGATCGCCGGGTCAGGCTGGCGAAAATCGATCAGAGTAGCTTCCTGGTAGGTAGCCCGTTGCCCTAACTCTTCGAGCATGGGACCAGCCTCCGGCCCTGGCCAAACTACCAAGGGTGTGTTCACCAGTGGGGAGTTCGACTCGGTAGTAACCGAGTAGCCTAAGGATGCTACGGATTTAGCCAGAGCCTCAGCGTCTCCTACCGCTGCTCCCGGCAGCCACAGCACCTGTTTCGCCGGTGCTGGAACTAAACTGTTGGCGTCTAAAGCCTGTGTCATCGCGGTACCTGAGTTCGTCATGCCGGGTAAGTTGCGCAGTCCTCTACTCAAAGGCCCAGCGACCTCAAAGTGAATTAGGGTTTTTAATAGCCTGAGGGGGTTCCAAACCATCGGAGAACCTAGCAGAACAATAGTTGCAAAATGCTTAATCTGGCTTGGCTTGTCACCCGAAGAGCCATCTTTTCTGTGAATTTACTCATTAACCCGCCACTCTCCTCTGGGTATGCTGAACCTATTGATAACTAGGCACCCAAATTGGCGATTGGTCAGCGATTCTGGCCATCGTTGACCAGTGTGAGGCTAGACTTGCAGGTCAAAGTTTCCATGGGGCGAAATTGGGCGATGCATCAATCTTTGATGAACAAAGCCTTAATGCTTCCGGATGACGACGCTTGCCCTCAGTCTAGTAGAAGCAGGCCGCCCCAGGTTAGGGCGCAAACTAGCTTTCACTCAGACTCACCCTAGTCGTCTTTTGCCCCAACACAGCTGTTGTGTACGTGGTTTTCTGGAGCAGGCGTTGTCGATGCGAATTCTAATTTATTCCTATAATTACTATCCTGAGCCCATCGGCATTGCGCCCTTGATGACTGAGTTGGCAGAGGGGCTGGTTGCTAGAGGGCATCAGGTGCGGGTGGTAACCGCCATGCCCAACTACCCCGAGCGCAGTATTTATCCTCAATATCGCGGGCGGCTTTATGCCACCGAAGAGCGCAATGGCGTCATTATTCAGCGCTGCTTTGTGTTAGCCAATGCCAGACGAGGGCTATTGGGGCGGCTACTGCTGGAATCGAGCTTTATTGCCCTCAGCCTCTGGCCAGCCCTGCGAGGCTGGCGACCCGACATCATTCTCAACGCCAGCCCTTCTTTGCCGGCTTGCCTGCCGGTGGCCGCCCTCAAGCTGCTGTTTCAGTGCCCCAGTGTGCTGAACCTCCAAGACATTTTGCCAGAAGCCGCCGTCCAGACCGGGTTGCTGACTAATTCCTGGGCAATTCGCCTGTTCGAGGTGCTAGAAAAGTTTGCCTACCAAAATGCTACTCGCATCACCGTCATTGCCCAAGGTTTTCGCGACAATCTGTTGGCTAAGGGGGTGCCCGACGCCAAAATGGTGGCCGTTTCTAACTGGGTAGATGTCGATTTTATTGCCCCTCGGCCCCAGGCCAGCAGTGAGTTTCGCCGCCGCCACGGGCTGCAAGACAAGTTTGTGGTGCTCTATACCGGCAACATCGCTGAGACCCAAGGCATTCGAACGGCGATTCGAGCGGCCCAGGCGTTGAGAGCTTACCCAGACATTCAAATGGTGATTGTAGGTGAAGGCAAGCAGCTAGAGGCATTAGATCGCTTTTGCCAGCAGCTGGGGCTAACGAACGTGTCGCTGTTGCCCTTTGTACCCCGTGCCGAACTGCCCGATTTGCTGGCGGCGGCCGATGTGGGGCTAATCTTGCAGAAGCACGGCGTAGTGGGCTTCAATATGCCCTCCAAAACCCAGGTGTTGCTGGCCAGTGGACGACCGATTTTGGCTTCTGTACCGGCCCACGGCACGGCGGCCCAGGCGGTGCTGGCCAGCGGTGGCGGCCTGGTGGTTGAACCCGAAAACCCTACGGCCCTAGCCAAGGGCATTCTCACGCTGTACCATCAGCCCGAAACGGCAGAGCTGCTAGCTCGTCGCGGGCGACAGTATGCTCTGGAGCATTATTCGGCCAAACGGGCGATCGATCGCTACGAGGCGTTGTTCTATGCTCTAGTGGTACCCCAGAGGTGGCCTTTGGAGAGCGATGTGGTGCTGGCGCTACAGCCGGCACAAAAGTGAGCGCATGGGTTAATGACAATCTCTGCGCCAGTTTAACTAGGGCGGCACTTGCCCCGTCGGACACTCGGCGCTATAAGGATCGACTGAGCTGCTTGGCGGGGCTGTACGTCCAGCAGCGTTGTCTCGGCCTTGAATCGCACAGGGGATTAGAGGCGATCGCCGCTACCGATATACTCTTCCCGGTGGGCGGGGTCGTTGGCTAGGGCGGTGGGCTCGTACCAATACTGGCGGTAGATGAGTTCTAGCTCATTGCCAGCATCGGAAAAGTAGTCGACCTGCTGAGCCTGTAGGGTCACTAGGACGCGAAAAATTAGCAGCGCCAGGATGGCAACAACCATGCCCGCTGCGGTTGTGATCAATGCTTCGCCGATACCAGCGGCGGCAGCGGTCGCCTGATCCCCTGAGCCGCCGCCGCCAATGTTGAGGTTGCTAAAGGTGGCGATAAGGCCGGTTACCGTCCCCAACAGACCCAGCAGCGGCGCGACGGCCACGACGGTTTCTAGAAGCTTGTCGCCCTTGCGCATTTTGACCAATTCGCGATCGCCCACTGTTTCCATCGCCAGCCGAAAGGTTTCGGGGGAGGGCTGCTTGAGCCGCAGAGGGGCCAGCAAAAACCGACCGATGGGCAAATCTTGGGACTGGGCTGCGATCTCAGCAGCCTTGCTCAGATCGTGCCGGGAGGCATCGAGCACCTCAGACACGACCTGGTCTTCTCGGCGCAGGAGCTTTGTCCAAAACAGGGCACGCTCTAGGGCCGTGGCAATGGTGAGTACGGAGCACCCCATGATGGGCACCATTACGGGGCCACCCTTGACCAAAACGTCGAGAACAGTTGCCATAGCCCAGTTTCAACCTTAAATTGGTTTGCTCGTTAGTGTTTCTATCACGATAAGCCTACCGAAAGCGGTTGTCCCAAAAATTAAAGAATAGGCATTGGCTATCTAAGAAAAGATTAAGTGGCCCATCTAATCGTCATCGCCGCGAACGTAGGGGCGATTGACAGTGCGCCCAGTAGGCCCTGTCACCGCGGTGGATTTAGGCATGGTCGTAGGGGCTGCTGCTGGAGGTTTGGCCTGAGGTGCGGCGGCGGTGCCAGTGGGTGATGGGCTGCCTGGGGCTACGATCGCTTGGAGGGAAGCGCCAGGGGCAGCCGCCTGCTCTTGCCAGCTGAGATTGCCGCCGGGGTCGATGCTGACTAAAACAGCGGTGATGGTCCTGGTGTCGGTAGTCACGCCCCCCACAACCTGGCACTCAAAGCGATCGCCCGGCTGATTTACCCGGTAGGTGGCGCTGCCGCAGTCAATTTGGGCGCGCTGGCTGTAGGCCTGCGAGAGTTCCTGCTGAATGCTGTCTTCAACCTTAGGCAAATTGAGCAGCGCTTTAGAATTGGGCACCTCCCAGGTGACAGTGCCCTGGCTGTCTTGCTGAATTACGTTGATCGTAAAGGTGCCGCCACCCTCCACCTCGCCCACACAGCGAAAATAGGCCTCCGCTTGGTGTGAGACATCACCTGGACAGAGCACCGCCTTGAGCGAGAGCCGACGGCCCTGGCGCTCAATGTCGGCTTGAATGGCACTCTCAACCTCAGCGGTGTCGAGCTGGTTGCCACAGGCCGTCAGGCCCAGAGCCAGCGGCCAGACCAAATATTTAAATAATCTTAGCGTGCGCCTTTGCATTGAGCCAGAGGATTCCTTAAGCAGCTGCCATTGCCGATGGCAATAACCCGATTGTGCCAGGAAGTCGGCGCGATCGCATGCTGTCTTCACTACCTCACCAGGGCAAAGAATTAGGCCGGGGTCTCCAGACTGGCCCCCCGCTCCACCATAATGAAAGTGGCCTTAACACGCGTTCACAAACCCTTTCCTATGGCAAACGATCTACAGCAGTTTCTCACCCTTCTGGAACAGCGAGGTCAGCTGCGCCGCATAACGGCTCCCGTCAGCCCAGAATTAGAAATTGCCGAGATTGCCAACCGCCTGCTGCTAGGGGGTGGCCCGGCCCTACTGTTTGAGAATGTTCAAGGTGCCACGATGCCCCTAGCCATCAACGTGCTGGGCACCGTCGAGCGGGTGTGCTGGGCCATGGGCATGGAGCACCCCGCCGAACTCGAAACCCTGGGTGAAAAGCTAGCGCTGCTTTACCAGCCTCGGCCTCCTAAGCAGTTTTCCCAGGCCATCGACCTCGGCAAAGCGCTGTTTGATGTGGTCAAAGCCAAGCCCATGCGGGATCTGCTGCCCCCCTGCCAGCAGGTGGTGCTCAAAGACGACGCCGTGGATCTCAATCAAATTCCCCTGCTGCGAGTCTACCCCGGCGACGCCGATAAGGTCATTACCTTGGGGTTAATGATTACTAAAGACCCGGAGACCAATATCCCCAATGTGGGGGTCTATCGCCTCCAGCTTCAGTCAAAAAACACCGCTACGGTGCAGTGGCTCTCGGTGCGAGGCTGTAGCCGCCACCTGCGCAAGGCAGCTGAAATGGGCAAAAATTTGGAGGTGGCGATCGCGATCGGCGTTCACCCTCTGGTAATTCTTGCCGCCGCTACGCCGCTGCCCATCGACCTCTCGGAGTGGCTGTTTGCTGGACTCTACGCTGGCAAAGGGCTCAGCCTAGCTAAGTGCAAAACCGTCGATCTAGAAGTTCCGGCCCAGTCTGAGATCGTACTAGAGGGCACCATCACCCCTGGTGAAACTGCCGTGGATGGCCCGGCGGGCGATCACATTGGCTACTACGGTGGCGTCAACGAAGCCGCGCCTCTGCTGCGCTTCCACTGCCTCACCCACCGCAAAAATCCGATCTACATGACCACCTTTAGTGGCCGCCCGCCGAAGGAAGACGCCATGATGGCGATCGCCCTCAACCGCATTTACAACCCCATCCTGCGCCAACAGGTGCCCGAAATTCAGGACTTCTTTTTACCGATGGAAGGGTTGAGCTACAAAGCCGCCGTGCTCTCCATTGAAAAGTCGTACCCTGGCCAGGCCAAGCGCGCTGCCCTCGCCTTTTGGTCGGCTCTGCCCCAGTTCAGCTATACCAAGTTTGTGATCGTCGTCGATAAATCCATCAACATTCGCGACCCACGCCAGGTAATGTGGGCTGTGACCTCGAAGGTCGACCCAATACGCGACGTATTTATCCTGCCCAACAATCCCTTTGATAGTCTTGACTTTGCCACCGAAAAGCCTGGCCTTGGCAGCCGCATGGGCATTGACGCTACCACCAAGGTCTACCCCGAAACCGATCGCCCCTGGAGCGAAGAACTCACCCCCGACCCTGACACCGCAGCGCTGGTGGATGGGCGCTGGGCTGAATACGGACTAAACGATCTGAATCTGGGCGATGTAGATCCAAATTTGTTTGGCTATGACCTGCGCTGATGGACGAAAGAGTAACGGTATGGTGCGCGCTTTGATTGCGATGCTGCTCGGGCTATGGCTATGGGCAGTCCTGTCGGTTTGGAGCCCTCAGTCTTTATCCAGCGTTCTCTGTCGCGACTTAGAGGGGCAGCAAGTCTGTATTGAAACGATCAAGCGCAGTGCCAAATATACCTGGGAGTATCGGGTGGTTGTCAGCATCGATGGCAAAAGCCGACCTGTTAAACGTTACGATTGCCGACAGACTACCGGCTCTGATCGAGAGTTGGCTGCGCCCTATTCTGAAGCTGCTCTACGACAATTTATTTGCGATCGCGTCACCCCTGAGTCAAGACCTGTAGGCAAACGATAGGGGCTTACCAGTAAGGATTTCGTCGTAGGATTGGCTCAGGTTTTTCGCGATCGTGGGCCAACTGTACTTCGCTGCGGCCAGCCGTTGGCCGTTGTGACCAAGCTGGGTGCTCAAATCAGGTGAGCGGAGCAGCTGAGACAAAGCATTGACCCACGCCTCTAAGTCATCAGAAACTATTAATCCCGCTTGGGCAGCTGAGATGTCGGGGGCGATTTGAACATCGGGGGTAATCACAACGGGGAGACCAGCGGCTAGGGCTTCTGCTACAGCGATGCCGAAATTTTCTGAATAAGATGGCAGAGCAAAGAGATTAGATCCTTGAAGTAGTAAATCTTTGTCTGAGCCAGAAACAAAGCCAGTGAAGGTAACGCTGTCGGCAATATCTAGGGTGCTGGTTAAAGTCTTGAGATAGTTGCAGTAGTCTGCTTCCCCAGAACCGGCTAATAGAAGGTGATAGCCGTGAGATTTAGGGTAGAGCCGAGCAAACGCGCGCAGCAGAAAGTCAGGCCGCTTTTTTTCGTGCAGGCGTGACAAAAATAGAACTATCGCGCAGTCAGAAGGTAAATCATAGCGATCGCGCAGTTTTGCTGCTGCACTTGCGATCGTGACTGTCGGGTTAACTCCCAGCGGTAAAACCAAGGCAGGCGCGCTAATTCCAAACTGTCGGGCGTCCTCAGCTTCTGCAGAGGTAGTGCAGTGGATAGCAGCGGCTCGGTTGAGTGTAGAACGCTCTATGTAACGGCCATAGATTTGTTTTTTCAGCCTGCTTTGCTGAAGTGCCCAGGGAGTTAGTTGACCAATCGTACTTGAGACATAGGGCACTTGATAATGCTGGGCTAGCCTCGCCCCCACCGTGGGAGCGTAGCAGAACAGGTAATGGTTGTGAACGATGTCATATTGGCGCAAATGGCTGACCATCCACTGGGTCAACCCAATGGATGGAATAAATGCTTTAAACCGAGCCAGACGCGGAAAGAACCAAACCGGTACGCCTTCGTAATTAACTCGCCGACCGATAGGCACATCTAGCAATTTAGCTTCATCGTCATTGGTAGTAGCTATTTCGGCATCGATCTCTATCTCTCGTAGGGCACGAATAATGTTGAGAGCGACTTGGGTTGGTCCACCTAGTTTGTAGCTCAGAGACGGCAACACGTGAAGAACTTTCATACTACAGTGCTGCAAAGCCAGCCTCGTTAAGCAGCCCTAAAAGATTGACTTGAAACTGCCTAAAACCATAAATTTCGTCGACTTTCTGTCGCAACATTTCTGGCTGGTAAAGTATAGGATGAGTTGATTTGCCTTGAAGAATTTCTACTAAGGTACTGGCTATTTCAGCCGTGTTATCAGGATCGACCAAAATGCCTAGCTCGCCGTTGCATAAAGCATCAATCGCACCATCCTGATTGCCGCCAACAGTAGGCTTGCCGCAGGCCAAAGCTTCGAGGTAGACAATGCCAAAGCCCTCACCCTTGCTAGGCATTATAAACACATCACACAAATTGTAGTAATCGCCGATTTCTTCATCGGGAACAAATCCTGCTAACGTTACACAATCTTTTAGATCAAGAGACTCGATTAGTTGCTCAACTCGGGGGCGATCGCTACCTTTCCCAACTAAGACATAATGTACGTCAGGCATTTTTTGACGTACAAAGTATATCGACCGAATGACTTGGTCATACCCCTTATACTGTTCGTCGTCAGCTAGACGAGCGACCGTCAATACTATGGGTTGGCTCACCTTAAGGTTATGTCTGTTGAGTAAATAGGTTGGTTTAGGCTTTATTTGAAAACGCTCAATATCAAAGGTAACTGGTAGAAGTGAAATTTTATCGGGCTGCAAACCCTCCTCTTTTATCAAACGGTTACGGGTATAATCACTGATTGAGATTATTTTTTTGGCTGTCTGCAAAGCTCGACGCCTAAGAGGGTGCTTAATATCCCAGGCATCAACGCCATATACTAAAATCCAGTATGGAGTGCCTAGCCAAAAGCGAAGCAAATAAGCCACAGGAGCAAAATTCAAATGCCCACATAAAATCAAGTCTGGGCGTTGTTGAAAAGAAGTAACTAAAGCTTTTAGGCCAAAAGCAGAAGTTCGCAGCACCTTAGGAATTTTGCCCGTGAAAGCAAATGAAAATTTACCTGCTAATTCGTTTTCCTTAAATGATTTTTCTGGCTTATCAGAGTCAAGTTTATCAATAATAAATATATTGGTGCTTGAAGAAATACTCCTTTGAATCTGAAGATGACTAATCGCGGATAAAATATCTCCTAGATAAACTTGAATTCCACCTTTGAATTCGAAGAGATTGGGTACCCAGAAATGAATTAAATCCCTTTGATTAAGTCTCTTTCTCATGTTTTTTAATCCCTAGCTACTCAGAAAGTAGCGTTTGAATTTTTGAGGCTAGCTTGTAACGATAGCTGGACCAGGTTGAAAGTTCAGCTTTTTTTCGAGCAGAGCGTCCCATTTGAGCCAATTCGTCAGGATTTTGATAGCACCACTCTAGCTTCTCTCTAAGTATTTCAGGGTCACGAATAGGAACTATAAAGCCCTCGATTCCATCAGTAATAATGTCAGGGCCTGCGGCATTAGGAGTCGCTATAACTGGAATTCCACAAGCCATAGCTTCAAGCATGACTAGACCGAAGCCCTCGACTAAAGAGGGAAAAACCAAAACGCTAGCATTGCAGTAGTGCTGATTCAATGTAGCGTGGGGAACACTCGGTAAATAACGAATGCAATCTTGGAACGACTCCAACCAACCAGCTGGAAACTCATTGACACCCACTAGCTTAAGCTCGGCATCACTAAGATTAAGCTTTTTCCAAGCCTGTAGTAAGTAATGAACGCCTTTACGGGGACCCACCCGGCCCACAAATAGCGCTCGAAATTTTTTGTCAAGCTTGGGTTTGGGCTGAAAATAGTCAACTGGCGCGCCGTAGGGGATTACTGAGATACGTTCAGACGATATACCCGCATCTAAAAGCGATCGGCGTGTCATAGAAGAAGCTACAAAAATATGATCTGCTAATGCAACTTCTTGATCTTTTCGCTCTAGTTTCCACAAAGGTTCGTGGGCAGCTTGAAGAGAAGGGCTGAACTCTGGAAAACGTCTGGCTTCGTCTTGCTGAATCTGTCGACTAGTATGGTGAAAAGCAATAGGTAGTTCATAGAAGCATCGTATACCCTGCTGCTTAGCAGCTTTGAATGTATAGGCTGCGCCGTCTTCATAGGCGTAGACTGCATCGAGTTCGCTGAGATGGTGTCGTGCCACATGGCGATCTATAGACTGGTACACCCAATCTATAGGACCCTGTTGCCCTAACCCTACCTTGGCACTTACTCCTGACTTGACCAAAGCAACTCTTATAGCTTCTCTCCACAGATGAGTGCGTAGAGCTGACTTGCCTGGTGCAACCCAAGTACGTCTCTCTAACTCTCGCTGAAGAGGCAGTCCAATTGAATTAGGCAACTGCTTAATAGCCTGTGCTAGTTGACCTTTAGGGTTATACGCGACAGTGGTAACAATTTCGTGCAGCAGGTTGGCCTCGGCCAGGGCGATCGCAGCATTACGAGAGTTAGGGTTACTGGTGGGGTGTACTAGAGAGATGCGTCGGTTGAGCATACAAAAAATTGGGTTGTTGGGCTCGCTGCCAATGATCTACTCGCTCCAGATAGGGAAGCAAAAAGATAAAACCGTAAAAAAACCAGTGGTAGACATTCGCAGTATGGTTATATACCATCTGAGCAATAAAAGTTACGCCTTGATAAACAAAGATACTTAGAGCAAGCTGACGCAAAAATGGATGGGTAAGTTGAAGAAAAACTTTAAATAGGGTAAAAAGCAGTACTATCCGCAGGCCATACCAAAGAAAGAAACCTATAGGCCCAATCTCTAAGCCAATACGACCCATTTCATTCTCAAAATAGACTGGAATGACTTCCCCCGGAGGAAGTTGAAATACCTGACGAATAATGACGTTGGCCTGAAACGTAGATCCCAAACCATAGCCATCTAGACCTTTAAGAGCGAAATTGCTAAAAGGCTCAGTAAACGGGCTTAAGATTCGCGCAGCAATACTGTCATTGGCGCTCTCTACCCGACTCCAAAATGATTCAAAGGCCAGTCGACCTCCTTGCGAAACTGCTAAAAAACTCACTATGCCCGGCAGAACTAACTTACGCGCGCTGCTAGAAAAGTTAGAGAAACTGGTCAAGGCTAACAGTAGTCCATAGCCAGCTATCAGCAGCACAGAACCTAATACAAGACCGCGAGAACCGGTCATAAACGAAGTAACTGCAATCAGCCCTCCTTCGGTCAGGGCTAAAACCTGCCACAGAGGCGGTTGAGGGCGGGAGACTACAGGCAAGAGCAGACATAGACAGGTCAATAAATAAGTTGCATAACCAGTCAAATAGGAGAAGGTACCCGTTACCCTTACTGTGCCTAAACCAGAACTCACTACAGCAGGGCCATCTTCACCCCAGGCATAGACATTGAGTGGGCTAGTAGGGGGGCTAAAAAATTGAGCAATAGCTAAAATACATACTGGAATTAGCAACAGCAGATAATTACGAATAAATTGGTATAGCTTTTCCTCAGTGCTAAACATCTGAGGCACTAGCCAAACCAGCGGCACGTAGAGAAAATAGCTTTTGAAGCCAAATAGACCAATCACTGGCGAGCCCAAGCTTGGATTAAAAACCTGCACTCCGCCCCAAACTGCCATACAACCGACCAGAATCAAAATAAAAGGTTTCTGGGTAAATATTCGGGTTTGAACCGGAGACAACAGAAAATATCGCAGATATGCACCGATTAGAACGAAGTCTTTCAGAAAATAGATAAGCTGACTCGCTTGGGGAAGCACCCACTTCCGCAATGCTCCCTCGAGCACTACTAAGACTAAAACCGCTTTTACAGACCGCTGCCAGTCTTGGGCAGAGAGCAGCACTATCAGGCCCATAGCAAATAAGGCTACGAGAAGATTACTCATCGGCAAGCAGCCTCTAAAACTTGAAGGTAGGCTTTAGCCACGGTCGTTTGTTGGTGCTTTGCTAAGTGACTAGGCGCATTAGCTCGATAACGGATTAGTAACTCAGGCTGAGTAAGCAGACGGCAAAGCACTTGCCCTAGCGATGCCTCATCACCATTAGGAAATGTAGTACCGCAATCACCAATGGCATCTTTTAGCCCACCTCCTGATGACCCAACGACGACGCAACCACAGGCAATGCCTTCTAAGGCTACAACCCCAAAGGGCTCATGCCAACGGGAGGGAACAACCAAAATTTGGTGTTCATTAAGTAAGTGAACTAACTCATCGCCAACTTTTGCGCCAACAAAATGAACTTGTTCATTGATCTGGAGGCTCTCGGCTTGTTGACGCAGGGCTTCATCTTCTTCACCAGTGCCAATCACAGTTAACTGAGGGTATAGGTTGTTGTTCTTGAGACTTGCTATAGCATTTAGCAGTAAATCTAAGCCTTTATCAGATACCAAACGCCCCAAAAACACCAATTCTTTAATGCGTGGAATCTCTGGAAGATGGCGAAACAAGTCTTCACGATAAGGGTTAGGAATTAAAGTGGATGGATAATTTAGGTGATCAGCGATAGGTTGACTGATAGTAATCGAGGTGGCGAGCCTAACCATACGAAGTTTTAGTTGCGTCAACCAAGTTGGCTGTTGACCAGGATGTTGAATCCAGGTCTGATGACGAATGACCCAGGGGGTTTGGGTAAGCCACAGTGCCCAAACTTGTTTAAGAATGATGCCATTCTGAAAGCAAACATCGCTCCAGCGCGTGAGGCTAAGCAAATGTGAGGCACTGGGCTGTCGAATAACTTCGAAAGGAAAAGCCCTGCCCCTATCGTCGAGATTACTCCCTAAAGTTTGAGTTACAACTTTGACAGCATGACCTAGTTTGACAAATTCTCTAGCAAAAATTTCAGCGTCAGTTTCACTGCCCCCTAAACTTGGATAAAAATAGGTTGAGCATAAAAGAATTTTCATAGAACATGCGTTAGAAAATTAGCCTATTCCAGTGTCAAGATGTCGTATTTCTAAGGCACTTCCAACCCAACGGTTTAAATCGACTAGCCACACGATTAACGTCTTTTGTAGCTAGGTAGCAAGGTGGCTCCCAGGGATGGAAACCTGCTGCTTGAGGCGGCACTAAATCAGGCTTAAGAAACTTTTTTGTAACTCTATAGATGGAATATCCTTTTTCTTTCAAAAACTCAGAAACAGGATTTGGATAAGCTCGGTGCTCCTCAAAAATAATGTCACGAATTCGATTTTCTTCTAGCAATTTTTCTGCACCTAGCAGCACGTTTATTTCATGCCCCTCAACATCGATTTTCAAAAGCTCAATCTCAATCTTAAGATTATTGAATAGGTTGTCTAAAGTATCAGTTTCAACTACAAGTTGCTGGCCGGTTGAATAATCAACCTCATCTGAGGAAAGCATAAGAGAAGCTGTGCCTTGGTTGAGGTCGAAATTCATGGGTATGAACAACTGTGCTTGCCCCAGTTGTTCAGAGATAGCCAGGTTGCTAGTTTCGATCTGAGTCCAGTTCTTTTCTGTACTCCAGCTTCGAACATTATTAGAGAGCCGTTGGTAAATGCTTGGATGAGGTTCAAAAGCGATAACTTTGCCTCTTAGACCAACCTGATGTGCCATTAAACTGGTCATGTAACCAATATTAGCTCCCACATCAATGCAGGTTTCACCCTCGTCAATAATCCGCCACAGTGTTTCCGAAACGCACAAATCATAGATTCCCATAGCAGAGATAGATCGTCCAATCACTTCTCCAGGAAAAGCGTTGATTTCAACTCCCCAGGGTAAGTCGAAAGTTTCGGAAACAGGAGAAATATCAAAATTCAACTTAAATCGCTTAATGATTTGATTCGGTTGAAAGAAGTATTCCGGGCGATTAATGAGGCTAATGACTCCCATATTTTAAGATAGTTAATGTTTGTAATTTGGTTTTTTGTCGAGATTGCTTCTGACGATTCGCATTTCTGTAACTTTGAAAGCTTATTGTGATTTATAGGTAACAGCCAGAACGTTATCGCTAAAGCGTACTCCTCTCAGGAAACCCAACGGTAAGCTCTGCCAGTGATGGTGAGGGAATTTAGGAATTTTCCCGATATTAGTAAATACAAACTCAGGCGAGTAAAAGCCTGCTTCGCTCAAGATGTGAGTGATGTCTTTTCGTACCAAAGCGGTGATATGTGCAGGGTAGGATGAATCACCGAACTCAACAAAATGGCCTTGCAAAATCAAGGCTAGAATTGCCCGCCAGCTCTCGTTGTTGGGGGTACTAAATATAAGGAGACCACCGGGTTTAAGTAATCGAAACCATTCTCGAGCAATAGCTCTGGGGTTTTCAAGGTGCTCGATAACTTCTGCGGAAACAATTACATCAAAGATCTCGTTTTCCAGGGTCAACGGGTTATTAAGATCAGCCTGGCTCCATTTAATGGCAGCATCAATAGTTTCCGGACGAGGCTGTATATCTGCGGCAGTAACGGATTGGAATTGCTTTAAGTTCAGCAACCGCTGGGTTAGCAACCCCTGTCCAGCTCCCCAGTCCAGCACAGATCCAGTAGCTGAACGGTGCAGTAGTTCTCTCTCAAAGCAGGTATAGATGGGTTCGCTGCTGATGCCAGCGCTTGCTTCGGCAGCCTGTTGCCGATGTTTGTGCAGTGCACTAGGAGTTAAGGCTGACTGATTCATAGTTGTGCAATTTCCAAGTCTGACAGAAGCGTGTAGTAGGCTTTGGCTTGTGCTGATAAGCTGTGCATCTGATACCAGGCATAGGCATCGTCTGCGATCGCCTGCATTAATGCCATATCCCTTTTCTCGGTGTTGTATTGAGCTGGAAGGGCGTAATGCTTGCCAGGTTGCAGTCCCTCTTCGGGGAGATCGGTCATAGTAGCGCTGATAGGTATGATTCGGTGGGCACAGTACGCTGCGAAAATCGTGGATTTGCCAAGAAATGCAGGATGGTAGCTGAAAAAACCTGCGATCGAGTTAGAGAGGATAGTAGAGATCTCTTCGCTAGGGAGGCAACCGGCAGCGATAATCGGTACGTTATCTATTTTGGCAGGGAGGGAGTCGAGGACTGGTCCAATGTCAAAAATCTGTTGAATGTCCAAATATCTGCAAATTTGGCGCAATTGCTCTAAGGAGTCTTTATAAACTTTGGAACGATTTCTGCGCCCCCCAAAAATGACAAGGCGACGGGTTTTCTCAAAAAGTCTAGAAGGACTTTGCAGTTCGCCTACGGTTGAAAAGACAGGAAATGTTGGAATATTTGTAAACCGATCCGGAGCAGAACTCTGAAGCAGCTCTGCATAAAAATGCTTGCTAGTGAGAATGCGATCGCTTAATCTAACTAGTCGTTTTACTAAGCATTTCTGTATTGCAGAGAGCCAGAAAGCGCTTGTCCAAATTGGGCCAAAGGCGAAAACTTCGTGAAACATTATCACTAGGCGCGCCTGTTGGCGTTGATGCTTCCAAATTTTTAATCCATCGACTAGCCAGGTCGGGCACCCACGTTTCGCGTAGCCATAGCCAACATAATGAAGCAGAATAGGACCACTCAGGTCAATATTAGCTAATTGAGTAATAAGAGATTTTGTCGATCGAGAATTAACTTGATTAACTTTAAAGCCCTCTAACTGATCAGATCTTACCCAAGCTGGGTCACAAACTATAAAGTGGGTGTTAATGCCAAAATCTGATCTAAGCTGATGCGCTAAATTGAGAGCATAATCACCTACCCCATCAATATCTGGAGGAAGACGTGGGACAATTTGGCAAATTTCTTTATTTACTTGACTACTCATCCTAGAGTGGCTCTTCGGTTTGATGTCTCAATCGCTGACCTCAATCAGGCTATTTGCTTAATCATAGTTTTTTATAATGGGATTCAAAGGCAACGACTTACATGAAGTTTGACTTCGTTTATCAGCTGAAGACTAGAGAATGGTGGTGCCGAGCTAGGCAATATAACCGTATAAGCTCAACTCACGATGCGCAACTTGCTCCGCCAATTTAATGTCTAAAGCATCTCGCTTCTTGTACTTTCCAATAGCTTTAACTGAAGCTTGTCTAAAGCGTTTTTGAATACGAGTGTCAAAATCGGCACCAATATAGTTGACTATCTTCTCCCCAAAGATTATAGGCTCATGTGCCAAGTCTTCGTATTTTATTTTCAAAATTCGTTCACTTGTTATTACGTTAGCTTGAGAAAAAAAGGATTCGCAGCAACTCACCATTTCTTTCCACATCCAAATGGAACGAACATAAGGCGATGCTTCAATAAAGATGTCTGCTTGATCAGCGGCAACCCACCAAGGTATCCAAAAGTCTTTATGCTGATAACCTAGTACTGATTCTGATGTATCTAGGGTTTTGAGCTTTGCATTGGTGAGCACGTCATAGCATTCAACTAATGAGTTTGCACAATCGCGGCCATCGCGATACAAATATATGATTTTGCAATCCGGCAGTGCTCTATAAAGGAAACTAGGCGAGAAGCTGAAAAATGGCTCCTTATAAATCAAGTTTTGAAGTTGCCGTCGCCGCTGCAATATTTTTTTGGCCTCGCTAACCCCCAGGAAGCCAGCCGCTAAGCGGTGGAATGCTTTAAACCGAGAGTTGGGAACAGCATCAAGATACACGTTCAGAGTAGATCTTAGACCATACTCTAAACAATGTATTGTTTGCTCGGGTAGTTGTTGAGCGGCAAGATGGGCCATAGGTACCGGAAAAGAGATCCCAGATACACATTCTGTGTAAGGCAATGCTGCTAGACATTCCATTAGAAAAGTTGTTCCTGATCTCGGACAACCTATGACAAAGAATGAATTCATAAAAGATGTTGTTTTCGCTGACTGGGCACTTATTTGTCAGAAGGCGATGCATCGAAACCCTCAGGACTTATGTTAAAGTCGTTTTGAAGGAGAGTGCTTTGAACTGTTGATAGAGATATTCATTCAATAGCCTATGGTTAGGCTGTAAATGATATTACCTGTTTGTGGGGACAGGTTTTGCTGTCCTAGAGTAATAAATTTAGTCTTAATCAAATATTTTTTCGAGATAGGATTTTGCAATAGAATCCCAGGAAAAATAGTTGTAATAAGTATCATCAAAAGTGCTTTGGCTTGTTACCTCATTTATTGACTGGGCATTAGGTGGGAATGCAAAGATTCTTTCATTTAACGATCGTTTAAGGTCCGAAACTCCCCCTGTATTAGTCGCAAAAACAGGCATTCCAGACTCCAGCATTTCGTTTAAACAAAGCCCCCATCCTTCTACCTGGCTACAAAATAAGCCGATATTATGGCTGTTTAACAATTCAAGAAGTGTTGTTCTATCAAAACTAGGGACTATGCTGACTTGCTCTATCTTCTTCAATCTCAAGAGAGATTTTGAAGTTTCACAATTGCCGCACCCAGCGATCGTGAAACTATCTTGAGGGCTGTTTAAGAGCCAAGAGCTTATAAAGCTCTCTAATTCTCTAATGCCTTTATGTCTTACCCAACGGCCAATCCACAAAAACCTGATGTGAGGCAGCTGCTCAAGACTTCTATCTGCTCTTATTTTCTTTAAACTTCCCTGCTCATTCTCAGATATTGCGTTGTAATAAGCGCTGAGTTTTCCACGTAAAGCTGGAAACCACTTTGTCATCCATTCCAGTTCATGCGTACCCAAGCAAAAAATATAGTCAGCTATGTACCATCCAAAAACAATGCTAATGGCGTCAGAAATGGAGATAAGCAATCTTACTGGAAAACTGAGAAAGTTTTTCCAGCTCGCATCGCGATCAATCTTTAAGGTGCTTAATATATATAACAAATCAGGCTGTACATGCCGGGAGACAACAATCGATTTTTTTTCAAAAGACTTCGTAATAAAAATTGGGGGACAATCAATTACATTGAATGTATCTTGAGTTTCTAGATAGCTTTGTAGCTTTTTTCGCATGTAACGAGATTGATTCCACTGTTTAATTTCTGATGGAACAGGTTGTGGAGACCAAAGGGTAACTTCATGTCCTAGATCTTCGAAGGCTTGACCTAGATTAATCGCTACTTGGGCCGCTCCATGCTCAGGCAGTAATGGAGCATGAGTTACAATCAAAATGCGAAGAGGTTGTCTTTCGAGTTTCCTGGTCATTTCTTGCCGCAAACTAGGATTTTGCATACAACTCTAGGTGTTGCTCGACAACGCTTTCCCAGTTCAGGTATGCTACACATTGGCGAGAACGGATCTGCCACTGCTCAAACTCTTCTGGAGATAGATTGATAATTTGGCGGATGGCTTTAGCAATCGCCTCTCCTGAGTTTTGCTCAACTACCCAACCTGTCTGTCCATGCTCTACAAACTCTTGCATTGCCCCTGCATCGGTACAAATGGCTGGAGTTCCACAGGCCTGTGACTCTAACAACGTGAAGCCCATAAGTTCGGGTACGGGAGTATAATTGCCATAGCAAGTAGTATGCACAGAGGGCAATACGGTTACCTTTGCTGTTCGATACTCGTTGATAAGACGCTGATCATTAGCATCATGAACAAACTCAATTGGTAATCCCTCCGCCTGCTCTTTTAAGTCGCTGTAAAACTGGTCATGATAAGCTCTGCCGATAATAATTAGGCGATAATCCGTTTCCCGGAGAAACCGCATTGCGTCAACTAAGTAATTAATGCCCTTGTGGGGCATTAAGCGTCCTACATAGAGAATTTTATTTTCTTTCCGCAAGGAAGGATCGGGGCAAAACTTATCGATGTCGATGCCGCCTTTGATTAAGGTTACCTTTCGCTGTAATGATTCAGGAATAAAGCCTATCCCAAACTGGGAGTAAGCAATGGCCCCTCGATACCCCTGAAATACTGGAAGTTTGTGGTTGAGTACCAGACCACCGCCACCCCCGTAATCAGTTACAAATACCTTTTTGCCAAGGAAACGCCCCATCATACATGCTACATCCGATACAACCGTATTGATGTTGTGAATATGGATAATATCTGCGTTAACTACTGACATAAGGTAGCGAAAACTAATGGGATTGACGCGGTTTCCGTGAATGAAGTGTTGAACCGGAAACGTCTCAACTCGGAGACTGCCAAGATAGCGAGTCTGGCGACTGGGAGCAAAACTGACCAAGGCAGTTGGGGCGTGTTTTGACATCCAGGTTGCCAACTCGGTTGGGTATCGCTCTCCGCCACCAATGACTGAATCGTTATCAAAATAAGTGGGGGTAATATGAGCAACACGCATCAACTAACCTCTACGATAGATGTTAACTCGAAGTAGATATACCAAGCCGGAAAAATCCAAGCCCACCGGTCTTCGTAGGATTTGGGAAAACGATTGGCTAATCGGAAAACAAGTAACCGATTAAAGCGCCCTCCTTGAAACATCAAAAGACGACGCTGAATTGTAAATCTTGCCTTTGAGTAATAAGACAGTTCATGGCCATCACAAAAATAGTCAAACGTAAAGTAGCTTAGGTGCCAACGATGGGTTGGATCAATATATGAATTGGCGCAGGAGAAATGAGGTGTTGTAATTTTAAGGATGCCGCCTGGCTTTAAGATGCGATGAAACTCTTCCATTATCGGAGGAATGTCGTGCAGATGCTCGATCACGTCAAAACATTCGATCACGTCAAAACTGCCATTACTGAAGGGATAGGGAAATTTCCCTAAATCCCAAACAATATCAGGATCGACGTCTGCTGATATATCTAACCGAACAATACCGGGCTTAGGCTCTTGCCTACCACAGCCAACGGATAAAATACGATATCCTTCATCGGCGGATTTTACTTCAAGACGATTGGCTTCAGACTGCATAATAGTTCCACCAATATTTGATTTGCTGATAGATTGTTTGACCCAGTAAAGATTTAAATAAAATTTTCCAAAACAGAGGAAGGCGTATAAGTGTGATTTGATGAGTGAGTGTTTTAAGGATGATCTTTAGCTTTTCTTTATCTGGGGAAGAAGAAACTAATCTTAATGCCATGAAATCGCGGGCTGTAGTTTGATAAGTTAACCTCCTTAATCCAGAATATGCTCGCTTAGCTTCTGAGCTAGCTACCTTGTAGTACTCTTCGTACTGGCTTTTATCCGTTTGGAGTGTTTTATTTAGCCCATGGTATTTAAATTTAACCCAACGACTCTCAACCCAAACAGCCCTTGGATTTTGAGCCAGAATGCGTAAAAATAGCTGATAGTCCATCGTTGTGTTGAGACTAATATCCAATGGAAAAGCCCTATCACACAATTCTTTACTAAGAAATACGGCAGGTTGAGGAAACGGGACAAAAGACCAGAATTTAACATAATCATCAAATGTCTGAGGTCGAGAAATACCGTTATATTGCTCATATATAATGAGCTCTTGGTCATACTCATCAACATTTAAGCAAGCTCCAATGACAAGTTGATTGCCTTGACGGTACAGGTCTGCAACCTCGTACAAGCAGGTTGGGCTGAGATAGGCATCATCGGCGTTTAGCCATACAAAAATATCGCCTGTGCAATGCTCAAACCCTTTATTAATGGCATCTGTCTGCCCTTTATCAGGTTCGCTACACCAAAAGGAAAGCCAAGGTTCGTAGGAGCTTATGACGTTAAGCGTCTGGTCAGTAGAGCCGCCATCAATAATAATGAATTCAAGATTTGGGTAACCCTGTAATAAGACTGAGCGGATGGTTTCCTCAATGTATTGCCCATAGTTATAGCTGGGGGTCACAACGCTGATGCGGGGATACTCGGAGCCATCAGGCATTTGATTGCCTAGGGGTTTGCTTTGCTCAGTCCAGGGCCACTCTGTTTTACCAGAACGAGGGGTGGGTAAGTCATTAAGCGTGAGAGCTTTTGTTGTTTGTGACATAGGGGCGATTGCGCAATATCCATTACTTCTCTCGTCTTTACCAGCAATGAACAGGTGAACTTAAACTGTAGGCATAATTAGATAAGGAGCGGTTGCCAAGATGACTCTTGCACTTCCCCAAAACTTAACTTTAGAAGAATCCTCAAGCCTTCAGAGATTGACATAAAAGTCTCTTAAGCGGCAAAGGTGCGATAAACCTCTACAGTTTGAGCTACAGTTTCGTCCCAACTAAATTGCCTTGCTCTCATTCGGCCCGCGTTAATCAGGCGATCGCGTTCTGTTGAACGATCCAGAACGAACCTTAGTTGATCAATTAGTTCATCCGTAGATTCCGGGTCAAAGAGCAACCCTGCATCTCCAACAACTTCAGGGAGACTAGAGGAGTTTGCCACAATCGCTACTGTTCCACAAGCCATAGCTTCCAAAGGAGGAATGCCAAAACCTTCATAAAGAGATGGGTAAACAAACGCAAGACTACAACGATAGAGCTTTGCTAAATGGTAATTGTTTACATAGCCATAATGTTCGATATAGTCTTCCACTCCGAGGTCGTGGATTAGCTTTTCTTCGTCTTCTGTAAAGGGTGAACCCACTACACAAAGCGCTAAATCATTGTAGCTAGAAATGACTTTTGCAAACGCTATAAGTAAGCGTTCAAAGTTTTTATAACTTGCACGACTGCCAACGTAAAGTAAGTAGGGTGATTCAGGGATAGAATCTGAACCGTAGGACATACTGATATCCAACTCAGAGGCCAAGTAAGTAACTGTTATATTTTTCTCTGATATTGAATATCTCTCCAGTAAATCTTTTTTTGTATTTTCAGATATACAAATAATCTTTTGCGCTGCAAGAATAGCCTTCCGTTTCATCTCACGATGGTTGCCGTGAGCATCCATCTGTTCAGGGAAAATTTCGTGAATCATGTCCCAAACAGATAATACGATAGGATTATGGCATTGGCTAATGTCTTGCCGGGATAGTAGATTGTAGTAGGTAGGATGAATGACATCAAATGTATTCAGATAATTTACTGTCCTGAAGTAGTAAGGCTCAAGCCAGTAGGAAATTCGGCCAGGACGAAAGCCAAACCTTTGGTAATGAAAAGTTTTTAGGTTGGAGTGGCTTGGGTAATTAACACTCGGGGTTTGGCAAGTCGTTAGAACTGGATGAACAGACTTCGGTAAATTGTTGATCAAGTTACTAAAATAACGGTTAATGCCTCCGGCCGTCTGCGAGGCATAAATTTGCCCATCATAAAGGATGCGCATAGCAAAAGATACTTACACTTGGTTGTCAAAAAATAACGGCAAGAGCCTATACCGACAGAGCGAGTTTATAAGCTGCGACCGTTTCCTGAACACACTTCTCCCAACTAAACTTTTTAGCCTGCCCTATAGACTTACGAGCCATTTCTTGCCGTAGATTAGGCTGAGAATATAGGTCTAATAAGCTCTGACACATTCCATCTACATCCTTAGGATTTAGCATGATTCCAGCATCACCTACCACTTCAGGGAGAGAAGAAGTATTGGAAGTAATCACAGGAATACCACATTGCATTGCTTCCAAAGGTGGCAAACCAAAACCTTCATAAAATGAGGGATAAACGAATGCAAGGGCATTACTATACAAAGAAGCTAAGTCTTCATCTGCGACATAACCTGTGACAATAATGCGATCTTTTAGAATAGGATTATTAGATAGTTCAGTATAAATCTTGTCGTATTTCCAGCCTTTTGTACCAACTAACACTAGATGTAGATCTTGCAGCTTTTCCTGCTCAACAAGCTGAGCATAACAACGAATAATATGATCGATATTTTTACGAGGTTCTAGTGTACTCAGACTTAAAATATAAGGAGAGTTTGGAATCTTGTATTTCTCGCAAACATATTCAAAATGTCGAGAATTAGCACAAGGATAAAAAAGCTCAGAAGCCGCTAAATGAGTTACAAAAACTCTTGAAGGATCAATCAGTTTTGTGTAATTACATAAATCTTCTTTAGTCGAGTGAGATATACAAGAAACCCAGGAATCTGGATCTAAGCTGTTAATTGCTTCCTTAATACTGCCAGCCTCACCAAACTTAAAGAAATCAGGAAACAGAATTGGAATTAAATCCATCACTGACAGAAATTTCTGCAAATGATTTGTCGTTCTAATTTGCTCTGGAATTGGATGGAAGGGTGAGTGATAAATGTTGCTACTTGAAATACTTTTGGGTTCAATGGGCTTATAGTTTTTTCTAGATGTTTGACCAGTTGAGTCTACAATTTTTCGTATTAATCTTAGGGAGTTTTTCCTTAAACCTTGAGAAGCTTCAATCTGCGAGTTTAATCTATTTTGAAAGTTCCAAAACTGGCGTTTGCTTCTCCAGGAATGAGGAAACGAAACTGTGCCAAGTCTAATATTCACATCTAGGTAGTTAAAGGAAGCAAATAACCAATCAGGAATTGAGCTAACACAAAATTCTAATTCACACTCCTCTGCCTCTCTCAAACCATAGGCTAAATTCTCTGCAACCCTGAAAACTCCTGTCTTGGCACGAGGCATGATGTGCCCCATACCTAAAACTGTAATATCGTATAAAACTTTCATCTATCTAATTTATGCTTGTAGAGCTAACAGTTACAGAACATAACTTACTTAATTAAATTATTTTTGAATAAAGTATTTTTATGTACTCAATCTTAAACTATCCAAGCGCTTGCTTAAAGTTAAGCCAATCGATCAATATTGAAGGGATTTTTAGCTTGAATCTAAACATCAATTACTGCCACTAATCCTGTATAGATTTCTTTGTAATATGTTCTATCAAGCAATTTTTGAAGCAGAAAATTGAATATTTTTCTGTAAGCCTTTTTAGGAGCAGATTGAAATCTGTTAAAGTCGATCATTTCTCTAACTAAAGAACTGGCTGGAATTCCCAATTCGGTAAATATATGAATGTTTGAAGGATTAATACTTGATGCAAGCTTTTTAAGGGAATCCTCTGTATAATTTCTCAAATGAGTTTTGTCTTGATAATGTAAAAAAGTAAGATTATATTTATTCATTGTTTCATCTTCTTTTGGTACAGCAATAATAATTCGACTAGTTGTAACTCTTGCTAATTCTTTTATTGCCAATTTATCGTCGACATGTTCTAAGACATCAAAACAATAAGAAGAATCAAATGTCTTGTCGGGAAATGGCAGTTTTGCAATGTCACCTTGAATACAAGTATCTGTTGTACTCCCGTCTTGAGCTAATTGAAGAAACTGTTTATGTTTATCAACACCTGTGACATCAAAACCCTGTTGAGATAAAAACTCTACATATGCTCCACCACCACAACCAGCATCAAGAATTTTGCTTCCAGTAATATATAACTTAAGGTGAGAAACTCGTTCGGGATTCAAACTTCCAGTAACAGAAGCCCATTTGAATTGCAACGCATTCTCAACTGTATATAGATCTTCCATGCCCTATGTATGAACTAGATAATTTACTTTCCAATTAAGATTTGGACGAACAACTCCTGGCAGTTTTTCATTTAATAATCCGTGCCCCTCGACATCCTCAACAGTGAAGCTCAAACAATACGGAGTTGATACAAGCAATTTTGTGTAAGGAGGAATATCTGCACCAAAATAAACTGAGTATCTTCCTGCATTAAGAACATAACCGGGAAAATCACATTGACTTACATAACGACCTGGCTCTCTCGCGGGCTCAGTCCATGCCATGGGATCATTAGAGCCGCAAATTGCTACTCCTTCTAGATTTTGCATAAAAAAGCCAATTCTCAAATCTCGAAGAGGCTTTAGAATTTCGTATTCAACAGCAATTTGAAATCTCTTCCGACAATCCAGTAAAGAGGCATAATCACCTTGATTATCCAAAATATAGGCTCTAATAAATCGAATTTCTGATGATTGGGGTGCTGTTTGTGAATCCCATTTGACTACAGCTTCAGATATATCTTCTTCTGCTAAGTATTTAGCAACTATATTTTCTACGTTAGAATCTTCTGTTAAATGGCCCTGATTTAGTAAGATAGCTCGACTACAAAGAGATCGCATGGCAGCCATGTTATGGCTTACGAATAGGACAGTTCTTCCCTGCTGGCCCACCTGTTCCATCTTACCTAAACACTTCTTTTGAAACTGGGCATCTCCAACCGCCAGCACCTCATCCACAATCAAAATCTCTGGATCTAAATGTGCCGCCACTGCAAAAGCAAGGCGAATATACATTCCAGAGGAGTAGCGTTTTACAGGCGTATCTAAAAACCTCTCGACTTCCGCAAATGCCACAATCTCATCAAACTTGCGCCTGATTTCTGTCCTGTCCATTCCCAAAATTGCGCCATTGAGAAAAAGGTTTTCTCGTCCAGTTAGCTCTGGATGAAATCCTGTGCCTACCTCCAACAAGCTAGCAACCCGACCCTTAATAGAAATGCGCCCATTAGTCGGCTCTGTAATCCGGCTTAAAATCTTTAGTAGGGTTGATTTTCCCGCCCCATTGCGCCCAATAATGCCAATGCGATCGCCTCTTTCAACCTCGAAGGAGACATCCTTCAATGCCCAAAACTCTTCCAGACTTGGATTCGGCCTTTTAGAAGGTTTTGGATTGAAAAGCTGGGTAATACCTTTAGCCTTATTGGCTAGAACATCCCGCAGAGCCGTGTAGCGCTCTTGCTGTTGATGGCCAATAATATATTTCTTGCCCAGATTTTCAACGCGAATTACTGTGTCAGACATGCTAGCCGTCGGTGAAGGTCGTGGTATGAAGGCATCGATTACTAAATTACGTCTGCAAAAGTGCGCTCCATTTTGCGGAAATACCAGATGCCAGATACTAGCAGCAGCACAACTAGACTCGTCGATAGGGCAAACCCTGGCCAGTAGATACTGGCTTCATTCCCTAAAATAGACCAACGAAAGCCGTCAATCACTCCGACCATGGGGTTTAACGAGTACAGCAATCGCCACTGAGCGGGCACAATGCTGCTGCTAAAACCAACTGGAGAGATGTAGAGACCAAACTGAACTAAGAACGGCACAATATAGCGAAAATCGCGATACTGCACGTTGAGGGAAGCCATCCACAACCCTACACCCATAGATGCTGCTAGGGCAATTAGGGTAAACAGCGGTAGGGTAATGATTCGCCAACTGGGCACAAAGGCAAACCACACCATTAGCGCTACTAAAATGATGCCAGAAATGGCAAAATCTACAAAGCTAACTACTACAGCGCTAGTGGGCACTACCAAACGAGGAAAGTAGACCTTTGATAGCAGGTTGGCGTTAGCGATTAAGCTGTTGCTGCACTCGGACAGAGCGGTGGAAAATAGCTGCCAGGGAAGCATAGCCGAAAACACTAAAATGGGATAGGGCACGCCATCTGATGGCAAGTTGGCTAGACGGCCAAACACCACTGTAAACACCACCATCGTCAGAAATGGCCGAATGAGCGCCCACGCCACTCCAATAGCAGTTTGCTTGTAGCGCACTAAAATATCGCGCCAGGCTAAGAAATAAAACAGCTCTCGATAGCGCCAGATATCTTGCCAGTAGTTTTTCTCTGTGCGGCCTGCTTCAATAATCAGCTCGGTCTCTCCGGGAGCACTCGATTCCCGGCGCCGCTTAATCTTCAGCTTGGTCATTGAGAGTTACCTGAGTCGGGGTCAAGCGCTAGCTTAGCCAATACGGCGAAAGTCTTTGATGCCCTGATATTGGGTTTGGCGAGCCTGGCGACGAGTAAACTCACCTACGCTGGGGTTGCCGGTGGGAAGAATGACGCCGCTGGCCTGCATCCAAAGAGTTTCTGGTGCGGCTACAACCATGTACCGATTAGCGACGGTTCTGTGGACATGGTACCAGCGAGTTTCTTGACAGTGATTGCACCAAAAGGCTTCGAGCCACTCACCGGTCAAGGGGACTGTGCCGTAACCGGCAATCACAGTGAGCGATCGCAGTCGACTTAACCCCCGCTGCTGGAGATGCTCGGGCTCAGTTGTGTAGAGCGAATACTTTTGGCTAACGCTGTCGAGGTAGGTGCCGTGGTCGGGGCAGTAAATGGCGCGTCGTTTAGATCGGCTGCGATTGCGGCGGGGCTGAGTCATAGGGGAAAAATGGCAAAGAGCACAGGGCTAGCTAACAGGCATTGGATAAAGATGGCTACACCCGTCCTGGGCTACGGCCTCGGCAATGGCTGCCGAGGTTGCGGGGGAGAGACTGAGATCACAGTGACCGTCAAAGCCCACTCCATGCCAGAAGGGTACAGGATTTATTGAATTAAGCAAGGGCTAAAGCCAGGTTTTTTTAAGATTCTTTTGCCGTGTTTGGTGTAGTCAGGGGCGAGAGACAGTAGCCTTAGGTACCTCAGCCAGCGGAGGCGCGGCTGGAGTCTGTAGGCAAGCTTTCACAACCTCAAAGTAACGGTAGGTACCCTGCTCGGGGGTAAATTTTTGCTGCATGTAGCGGCGACCTCGGTTGCCCATCTGCTGAGCTAGGGCTGGGTTAGCCACCAGTGTACGAATAAAATTAGCCAGCCCAGTGCTATCGCCATTGCTAAAGGCACGGCCAAATCCCCCTTCGTCTAGCAGCGATCGCAGGTATGAATGGGGTTCGCAAATAGCAGCCACAGGTCGGCCCGCCGCTAGGCTGCCGTACAGTTTGCTGGGGGCCACTAACCCTTCTACCCCTTCTACCAAGCTAACTAAGCTGAGGTCGCAGGCGGTGAGAGAAAAGGGCAGGGTTTCTTTTGCTTGGTAGGGTAAAAACAAGCAATTGGTCAGCGCTGCGCGGGCAGTGCGGTCAACACAGAGCTGGCGCTTGGCCCCAGCTCCAATAAACACAAACCTGACGGGCTCGTGGCGCAGAGCGATCGCTGCTGCCAGGATGGTGTCCATGTCGTGGCAGCGCCCCATATTGCCGGAATAGAGCACTGTAAAGACTTGATCGAGCCGATGCTCTAAAGCAAACCAGTTGTTGGCTTTTGGCAGGGGAACAATCAGGCTAGGGTCAGCCCAGTTATGAATTACCGATATTTTGTCGGCGGCTTCAGGGCAGTGATCGACAATGCGCTGCTTCATAGTTTGGCTCAGCACCACAATGGCCTCAGCCCGGTGCCAGGTGCGGCAGTTAAGCCAGCGCCACAGACGCACGAGCCAGTGGCGCTTTGAGACCACTCCTAGAGCCAAGGCTACTTCGGGGTAAAGGTCGTACACCACGCACAGGTAGGGTTGGCCAAACAGGCAATGCATCAGATAGGCCAGCACCGGTAGATAGGGAGGTTCGGTGGTGACTAGCAGCAGCTGGCCACGACGGGCTGGGTGCAGCAGCTTAATGAGCGATCGCAAACAGTAGAGCAACCCGCCCACGGCGCGCCCCCGAATTCGCCTGGGCCAGAGCCGCGAGGTGCGCGTGCGGCGAATAGTTACTCCCTGGGCCTCCTCCTGCTTGGGGGCGAGCCTGCGATCGTAGGCGTAGCCCGGCTGTCCTGCAAACACCTGCACCCCTACCCCCTGGCGACTAAAGCTCTGGGCTAGTTCTTCCACAAGCTGCCCGGTCGCGGCATAGTCTGGTGGGAAAAACTGAGTCAGAATTGAGACCTGCAAAGGAAGGTTAGGCCGGTTGTGGTTTGCTCTCATAGGATCTACTCATTGTGCGATGCAACACGGGTGACAGCTGAATACTCTAATTCTGAGCTTTGGCTTTTAGATGGATGCAGAGTCTAACGGTTAAGAAATTCCTGGCGATTAAATGTGATATTGCCCTTAACTAGAGATCAAATTGTGTATTGGGGGCAACATTTTTAAAGCTGTCACAAACTTTGAAATCTATTCTTTGTGCTCAGAGTATTACCTAGAGCTTGATGAGAGAGATTCTGGAAATATTATTTTTTACAATTTACCTTATGACCGCGTATTTGGACTCTTTAACTTCAAATGTTGATCATAGATTCTCGAAAAGACCTAGAGCAAATCGGCACTAAGCTTATGAACTTAGCACCAATCTGCTTAGCTATATCGTTATAACTTCTTCTAAAACACCTAAGTGCTTAGGAGGTGCTGGTGTAAGGGTAAAGCCTGAATCTTTGTCGACCCTATATAAGTCTAGGAGCAAAGTTTTCTGAATCTATCTTAGGTATGAGTTACAACGTTTCTACCGCAAGTTAGACCCTTGGTGGACAATCCCAACAGCAGAAGGCCACGCTCATCAGACAGACTATAGACGTCGGGATTTTGTGGCACCCGCAGTCGTTAAGCCCTGCTGCTGCCAATAAAATGCGGCTAGTAAAAACTGCTGTTTTGACTATGGAAAGATTGTAGTTAGTCAAAGTAAGTCAGGGTTAGTGAGCATTTTTTTGCTCGAAAAATTCCTGCCCACTGCAATCGAATTAGTGGGTTAGTGCAAGTTTATTTGACGAAGTTTAGCCCGATTAAATGTGCTTCCTCGACTAAGATTTTCTCCTCACAAGTTTAGGTGCGGGGATAGATAGTTTATTTACAATTGATGGGACTGAGACACTAACTAACCACTTCAATAGCTGCCCGCAGCTGTTGAAGCGATCGCCCCAAGGCGACAAAATCTGAGTTTTGGCTCAAGGTCGCCAAGGTTTCTGGAGCGCTGCTATCAACAATGCGGTTGTAGGCCTGAATAGCTTCCTCTAGTAGGGTGGGGTCAACGGCGATGACCGTAGAGCGAGGCTGGGGCTGGGGGGGAATGAGCCCACTAACCGCGTTGAACAGGGCCACTAGCTCGCGGTAATCGGCTCCGGCCAGAGCCATTTCAGTGAAGGGAGCTATCTGACTGGGGGTAAGGCCAGTCGCAAAGGCGGCGGCTAAGAAGCCGGTAGTATTGGCAATTTGCGCCAAGGTGCCCCGCAGGGGTGCCACCATAGGGGTGCCGCCCTGGAGCGTAAGCACCGCCGAGGTGACCAGGATAGAACTGCTGCCGCTGGCTTGGGCAACGGTTGGGGCGGCAATCCCGAGGGTTCCCTGACTGCTAGTCAGCGAGACGCTTTCGCCGTTGGCGATCGCCGCGACCGCCGCAGCCGCCATGTCATCCACTGTCTTGACAGCATCTTCGCCCGCGCTGGGGCCGCTAGCTCCTACAGGGCTAGGGCTGGTTAAGCTAATTTCTCTGGGTGTGGTCAGGAGAATGGCCAGGACTGGGTTAGTGCCCTGGAGCCCCTGCGCAATCTGACTGGCTGAGGTGTTGAGCGCCTGCTGGGCGGCGACGGTCAGGGTGATATCGCCAGTAACAGGGTCTAAGGTGGCGTTGGCAGAGGCTGACTCCAGCCGCTCTTCCTGGCATACGAGTGGCTCCAGCTCTTGATCCAGTTCTTGATTCAGCTCTTGATAAATGCATAGGGCCGAGGCCCCGATGGGCAACAAATTTGAGCCGCCGACGCTGACGCCGCTAGTCAGCCCAGTCGGAACCGAACCACTGTGTCCGGGCAGGGCGATCGCCAAGCTCCCGCCTACCAGAATTAGCATGAGCCATTTTTGCCGCAGCGGGCTCGCCAGTTTGTCCACGGGATTCTCCTGAATAGGATTAAGGGCAGTTGAAGTTGTTAAGGAGCGGTAGCAGGGTGAAAGGAGCTTAGAACCGGGGGCCGAGGTTAAATCCGTAGCCGATGCTTAACACTGCGACGGAACCCGCCCGCGTATTGTTGCCGACATCGCCATAAAGCAGATTGAGGGTAAGGGGCAGCGTGGTCACGGGCACAATGGAAGCTCCCACATTTACACCCACACCACTCCAGGCAGTATTGATAGAAAACTGTGGATGTACCTGGAGCCCAACGCCGGCAAAGACGCCTACATCGCTACGCTCACCGCTGAAAGCACCACCACCTAGCCCCAGTGAGGCCGTGATCGGCAACCGGTTGTGGGGATGATCGGGCTGGAGCAGGTGAGCCGCCGTGACCACACCGTAGGGGCTGGACTCACCCCCACCGGCATTGTTGCCATAGGACGCGAAATTGTTTAGCCCCACGGCCGCGGCCACCTGGGTTTCATTGCTGCTGTAGACCTGACGATGGACCTTGGCGTCGAAGCCGCCGTTTTCACCAAACTGTCGCACGCTCTGTAGGTTGTAGGCTAGCTCAACCCCTACGGCCCGACGCGAGTCGCCTAACCCAAAGCCCATGGAGAGACTACCATCGGCCTCAGGACGGATGCGATCGGCCCCAGCCAGCGAGGCGCTGAAAAACACATCACCCCAGTTGGCCCCAAAGGCTGACGGAATGCCGGCGTTGGGCGAGGGGGGAAAGGAGCGCGTAGCCTCAGCGGCAGTTGTGAGCGGTGCGACGCGCAGATTGTCCCGCAGCGGGGTTGGATCGGGGGACGACGGCGTGGCTTGAGCGGTGGTGACGGGAACCGTATCGGCAGAGAGCGGGGCTGCGGACAGCTCTACCGGCGGCGCGGTTAGGGCAGCCCGACTAGTCGATAGGGTGGGCTGGGGGGACGGCAAGGCTAGAGCGACATTGGGGCTCTGGCCGGCAAATGACGGTAACTGCGGCTCTCGCCCAGCGGTTTGGCGAGCTATCGATGGGGAAGGCAGCGGGGCAGCTACGGGAATTTGATTAGCGGTGGTGTTTTCAGCCGGAGCGATACGGTTAGCTTGCGAGCGCAGCGGCGGCAGCTGTGGCCCCCGGCTCGCGGTTTCAGTCTGGGAGACTTGGCGGGCAGGGGTACCCTCGATTTCTAAGCCATAGGCGGTGCGCAGGCCGCGCAGCAACGTTTGAACCGCCGTTGACCGCGATCGCAGGTCTGCCACATCAGGGGCCCGGCGCGACGCAGTACTAGAGGCGGATGTCGCTGCCTCAGAGGCAGGGCGGTCAAGGGTGTTCCCTGGGGCAGAATGGGGGGCGATCGGCGTTGAGGTGGCGGCCAAACGCTCTACCGCTGTGGGGATCGCGGAGCGGGCTTCTACCCTAGGTAGCTGAAGGGCCTGGGCTTGCTTGCTGGCTATGGGCTTGGCGCTAATTTCAGCCAAGGTTTCAGCTGGAGTAACGGTTGGCGCTGCCTCGGTGCTGTCAGCAACGTTCTCAGCAACTACCGAAGTAGCAGACGTGCCGATGGGAGGGCGGGCGATCGCAGCCTGGTCACTGTCTACGGCCTCTGGCATTTCAGCTTGAGTCACCTCTGGCGCAGGCTCAGGGTCTACTGGCAGATCTGCCAAGGTATTGGCAGAGGGTGCTGGGATCGCCGAGGCCGGGTTCGGTGCGGCAGCAGGGGCGATCGCGGCAGCCTCTGGCAACACCTCTGGGGCGGTTATGAGGGTAGGCTCTGAGATCTCGGCAACCCTGCTTTCTACGGTGGCAGTGGCTGAAGCCGATAGCTCTGGCTGAGGGATGACGACCGCCGCTGCTAGCGCTGGTTGCTTAGCAGCAGTCGCCGCCGCGGCCACAATGGGGTGATACCCATCTGGAGTCCAGGCGGGTTGGGGCGTTCCCTGCTCGTCGATCTGGGGCTCGGTGGTTTGGGCCGACGGTTCGGGCTCCACCACCGGGTGCGGATCTACAGCCAGAGCTGTGCCCAGACTGGGATCAGGGGCTACAGCTAAATTGTCAGGGGTGGCTTCAGCCTGTGATGGCAGTAGCCCCAGCCCAGCTAGTCCCAATAGTCCGCCAGTAATCAGTGGTCTTGATTTGCGCTTCATTCCCTATTGCTCCTCACATCCCTTTGTTATCGCTACACCTGCCTACTAACAGGGCAACCACCGACTAACCGTCATTGATCCCTGCGGCCACTCTAGGGCGACCGTAGTAGCCGTAGTAATAGTCGTAGCCACTCTGACGGCTGTGGGGTACGCCGTTGACAACCAGACCCAGCAGCGGAGCCTGGACTGTGTTGCCCAGGTCAGCCAGCACCCGCTGAATCTCTGTTTGCTCAGACCGGTTGAGGCGCACCACTAGCAGTAGCCCATCAGCATGGGCTGCGGCTAGCTTCGCGTCGACCATGCCACCCGCTAGGGGTGGGGTATCAAAAATCATCAGGTCAAAGTGGCGGCGATACTGCTCAGTAATTTGCTGCATTTTGCGCGACGATAGCAGGCGGCCAGGGGCGGGGGGTCGCGCCCCCGCCGTTAGCAAGTGCAAGTTGGGATTGCCTGGTATCACCTGAACGAGGTCCATAGGGTCATCAAGCGGTTGAGTAATCAGATCGCTCAGCCCTTGGCGGTTTGGGTAGCCAAAAATCAGGTGCTGACTGGGCTTGCGCAGATCGCCATCAATCAATAGCACTCGGCGGCCCATGTTGGCGGCGGCAATGGCCAGGTGGGCACACATGGTTGACTTACCCTCGCCAGGCTTTGAGGAGGTCAGCGCTACCACCTGTACGGGGGTATCAGAGCTGAGCATGCGCAGGTTGGCCTCTAGCGAGTAAAAGGCCTCGGCAAAGCTGAAGGAGCTGTATAACTTGTCGGGACTTTGGTTTTGGGTGAGCACATCGGCCATGGTGGCAGATAGGTTGGGCACCATCAGCAGGGGCTGCTTTTGCAGCGCTGGGGCGTTGGGTACCCCAGCTAGGTTGGGCAGCTGAGTTGCTTTGACCAGTTCGTCGGCGCTGTGAAAGGCTTGGTCAAGGCGATCGCGCAGCAATGCCGCAAGTCCTCCCAGCAGCAGGCTCAGCACCGTGCCGAGCAGCAGTTTGCGGGGTAGATTGCTGGTTTCAGCAATGCTCGTCTCGTTCAAGGGCGAAATCAGCTCCCACGGTGACGCCTGCCGCGCCATTTGAAACCGCAGATCTTGCCGACTCGCCAAAAGCTGATCGAGGCTAGTCTCCGCAACGGTCAGCTCGCGACTGATTTGCTGGTACGACCGAGAGAGATCTGCCAGCCGCTGAATCTCTGCCCGCAGCTGCTGCACAGCCTGGCCAATCGCTTGATCCTGGGTTTGCAATACCTGCATCTGGTTGGCAGTATCGACCAGCTGCTGCATCAGCTCTTGGCTTACCGATCCTTGGTAGCCTAGGGTTTCGGCTTCTACTGCCGACCCCACTAGGCGCTGGGCTTCCGCCTCTAGCAGCGGTAAAAGCTTCTGCCGCTCGTCTGTCAGCGCTTCAATCATGGGGGTGTCGGCCTGAAACCGGGCTGACTCGGTAGCAATGGTCTGCTCGATCTCACGCAAATCTCCCAACAGCGCCTGATAGGTTGGTGACTCGTTGAGGTTTGCTACCCGAATGGCGGTATTGGGGTCGAAGCCTACCTGCTCCCGCAGATTTTCGTAGAGAGGGTCTAGGGAGGTAAGCTGCACCCGCAGCTGCTCTTGGTCAGCTAGCATTTGGTTGAGCCGTTGAGTAACGCTTTCGCTAGTGGCGTTGACATCGACCAGGTCATAGCGCTTTTGAAACTCGCTGAGTTCCCCTTCAATAGCCGCAACTTCTTGCCATTTTTCTTGCAGCTGTTCATCTAGAAATGTTAGACCTCGGCGCAGATCTCCCTGACGGTCTTGCACGCTGTAGTTGACAAAACCTTCAACTACCTGGTTGAGCACAAACGCCACTACCGCTGGGTCAGCGTTACTGTAGCTAATGCGCAGCACCTTGGAATCGCCTTCCTGGAGAATGTTCAGGCTGTTGAGTAGGGAGTTGTAGGTAATGTCGGGGTAGCGCTGCTGAATCTTGGCCAAGATGGGATTGATCACCGCCGGGCCGCGCAGCACTCGAATTTGGCTCGTGTAATCGAGGCTAGTAGAGACTGATGGGCTTGGGACTCCGGTAACTGTATCCAAGCTTGGAGTATTAACGGCGGTAACGGGCTCCACCAGCAGGCTAGCGCTACCGCTGTAGGCCGGCGGACGGCTGAGGTGCCAAAGGGTGAACCCCGCCAAGGAGAGAGCCGCCACACCAAGGAATATGCCCGCTCGACGCCTAAATACCCCTACGAGCCGACTGAAGTCTACCTCATCTTTCTGATCCACTAGGGATGGCGGCGCCATAACAGTCATAAAACCAGGTTTGGCATGGCCATGACCGTTGGTCTCATAGGTGGAGGAGGGGGGAAAAGGCATAGGGGCTATTTGGGAATACTCCCAAGAGTTCGTTAACTTATAGCTCAAAACTCAAAAACTGACCTGGATTCAGACCTATTTGAACCTGGATCACAAGTTTTTTGGGGGTGAGATTGTATTTGAGGCGCGGGGTTAAAACCCCAGCAGCCTCAAGACAGTAGTCAGAGACGTAAAAGGACTCAGAAAGAGTCCTAGGGTGTCGCCGGCGGCGGCGGCGATGTTGCGGTCCACAATCACTACGTCGTTGGGGCGCAAGATTGGGTTAGTGGTGTCGTTAGCAGCCGCGGATAGATCGACATTCACGGTGCGTTGGTCAACACTACCGTCGGGGTTGAGCCGGACTAACTCTACCGTAGAGTTCCGGGCCCGACTACGCTGAAACCCACCTGCGGCCAGAATGGCCTGATTTAGGGTAGCGTTGGCGGGCAGCGTCACCCCGCCGGGGCGCGCCACTTCACCCACTACCTGCACCGGTATTTCCTCAGGAGAAAAATTGGCGCTAGAAACCGCCACTGACTCCTCAGGCAAAATCGCTACGGCTTTGGGAATCACAATGGTGTCGCCGTCGCGCAGGCGCACGTCTTGGCTAATATCGCCGGTGCGAATTAGCTCCCACAGACTGGTGGTGAGAATGGCTTCACCCTGGAGTTGGGGCCGCCGCACCTGAATATCTTTGATGTTGGCCTGCTGGGTAATGCCCCCCGCTTCTTGAATCACCTGGGTAAGGGTGGGCCACTGGCGACCGGCTCCAGCGCTGCCCCCGCTGGCCTCGGCCTCTAGCTCAATGGTGTAGGTGCCGGGGCGGTTGACTTCGCCAGCTACCACTACCCGCACCGGGCGGGCCGACAGCAGCGTAACGGTGAGCTGGGGCGGACGGGTCAGCAACGGGGCATAGCTGGCGACTAGGGCCGCTTGGGTTTCGGCTAGGGTTAGCCCTTGCACAGCTACTACCCCAGCCATAGGGAGAGACAGGGTGCCATCGACCAGCACCTCGTGAATGCCGTTTTCGGGGCCACTAAACTCTGGGATGTTAAAAATATCGATGCGAATGCGATCGCCCGGTCCCAGCACATAGGCCTCAGGAAAACTTTCCTCAGCTGTGCCTAATCCAGGTTGCGGCCTTTGAATAGTTAACGGAGTAGCCTCTTCAGGCTCTGCCGGATTGTTTAAGGGCAGGGTTTCTGCCAAGGCTCTACCAGCTAAACCACTGAAGGTGGTGGCGACCATTAGCACCCCCATTCCCCAGTCCATCGGTTGAAAGCGGGCCATCATTGACCTCCTTGGGCTGTCCGGACATATCGTATCAAAATGTTACGGGTGCACCACGAGTTCATGATGGGCGATCGGCCTAGATTTGCCCTCCGTAGTTCGCAAAGGTTTACCTTCGCTAGGGAAAGATAGGCCGAGCTAGTTGTTTTTTGTCGGCAGAGAGTTCACTCCTGAAATGGCATTAGCCTGAAGCTCCCGCTGTACTTGCTCAGCTAGCCAGGTGTTAAACAGCTCGTCGATCAGACGTTGGCGAGTGGCGTCATCCAGGCGGGCCGGCAAAAACTTTTCCAGGCGCACCACCACAAACCATTCGCCGACGCGAGTTGGAGGCCAGAGCTGTTCGGGTTGGCTGATGGAGAGAATCCGGGCGAGGGCCGGGTGGGGTACCGATAGCTCTACGGGGCCGATCAGGCCTCCGGTTTGGGCCTCTTGCCCTTCGGAATACTGGCGGGCTAGGTCGGCTAAAGGTTGGCCGTCGTCTTTGATGCGAAAGTAAAGCTCTTGGGCCAGGCCCCCATCGCGGGTGCGAATCAAAGAGTAGAGAACCCGATCGAGGTGGCCCTTGCGCTGCAAAAAGTGGGACTCGACCTGGTGTCCCCAGGTGTCGAGCTTATACTGCTGAAGCTTTTGAGTTCGCTGAGCTAGCGCCGAAAGATCGCCTTCGGTCAGCCCCCGCTGGGCTAAAAACCCCTGCTGCTGCTCGGGGGTCGTTACCTGATTGGCCTGCAAAAACTGGTTTAGGGCTTGAGCGCTCTGTTCTGGGGTGAGGCCGATCGCGGCGATCGCCTGGTCAATCACCAGTTCTTTGATCAGGGCGGGCAACATGCCATAGCGCTGTAGCCGGGGTACAACATCGGCGGCAGTCAACACTTGGTCGCCGATGTGCAGCATTAGACTGGGCTCTTGGTTAGCAGGAGTGTTCACAGACAATAAAGCGTTAGCAAGCCATGTAGCCCAACCTTATCGCATTATGCTTGGGTGTCTCGGTGATTAAACCGCTGAACCACCGAGTTTGCCAAATTTAGGGTCGCTATGCGCTGGCGCTCACTCGCTCAGAAACAGCCACTTCGGCGAGCTATTGACCCTTGACTAGGCTGCTACAATCCAGCCAACCTATTTTATCCTCTCCAAGGATCACACCATGACCCGGCCGCCCATTCCTGTGGTGTCTTACGCAGATTTAATCGGCCCTACGGCGGTACGACAGCGGGCGATCGCAACCCTGGGCCAGGCCCTAGAAGACGTTGGCTTTTTTATTTTGGAACCCCACCCGGTTTCGCCAGAGGTGGTGCGGCGAGCCTATCAAGTGGCTACTGAGTTCTTTGCCCTACCGGATGCCGCTAAAACTCAGTACTCCCTACCCGAGTATCAGGGTGAGGTAGGATTTTCGAGTTTTGGCAGTGAGCAGGCTAAGGGCCACACCCTACCCGATCTCAAGGAATTTTGGCACGTCAATCGCCACAGCCTCACAGCCACCGATTCGCCCTGGCCCCAGGAGGTGCCCTCCTTTCGTCCGGTGATGACCCGCCTATACGAGCAGCTTATGGCCTGTGCGGAAGTGCTGCTAGCGGCCTGTAGCGACTATCTAGGTCAGCCTAGCGACTGGCTGGTGGCCATGGCCAGCGGTGGCAACACAGTGCTGCGCCTGGCCCACTACCCGCCCGTGGGCCAGCCAGCCGCCGGTAGTCTGCGGGCAGCCGCCCACGAAGATATCAATCTCATTACTCTGCTCTGCGAGGCTACCGCCCCTGGGCTTGAAATTCTCACCCAGGATGGGCAGTGGCTGCCCGTCAAAACGACCCCTGGCCAGATCGTGGTAGATACCGGTGACATGCTGCAAAACCTTACCAACGGGCTGTTTAGGAGCACTACCCATCGAGTGGTCAATCCCCAGCCTAGCAACCAGGCCCGCCTATCAATGCCGTTTTTTGTGCATCCCCGTCCCGAAATTGACCTGACCCCGGTAGATAGTTTGGTCGATCGCACCGGGGGAATGCCTCAATTTCCCCCAATCACGGCCGCTGCCTATCTGGCCCAACGGCTGGGTGAGATTCAGGTGGAGCCGGTGGGGTAAGGGGTGGGTGAGTGGATGGGTGGGCGAGTGGGTGGGTGGTTGCCGAACACCTACCCTTCCTACCCCCTTACCCATCCACCCTCCTACTCTGCCTACGATCCAATGCCCAGGCGACCGGCCAGGCTAGGGGTGAGGGGCAGCAGCACCGTCAGGGCTAAAAACAGTGCCAGCAGCCCCAGGGCGGCGCGGGCGTCGTTGGGTTCAGAAATATCGTTGAGGCAGGGGCGTTCTAGGGTGCGCTGCAAGATCACAATCACCCCGGCCCAGTAGAGGGCTAGGGGGTTGGCCAGCGCCACCAGGGCCAGCACCACCAGGGTAAACACCGTCGTGCGGTTGGCGGTTTTTCGGCCGTAGATGGCCTGCACCATGCGTCCGCCATCGAGCTGTCCGGCTGGCATCAGATTGAGGGCGGTAATCACCAGCCCTAGCCAGCCCATGATGGTGAGCGGGTGAATATCCACCAAGGGCTCTTGCAGCGCTGAGCCCAGCACTACCTTGGCCAAGGCTCCGATCAGCACCGACCCCCCAAAGAACCCGGAGGGAATTTGAAAGGCGCTGCCGGGGTGCGACAACAGCAGCCCGCCCACCAGCATGGCTAGGGAGATGATGCCGCTGGCGGCAGGCCCGGCTAGGGAAATATCAAACAACACGCTGCGGTTGGGCAGCAGTGACTCAAACCGGGTGAGGCTGCCAAAGGCCCCAATCTGCCAGGCGGGGATGAAGAAGGGCGGGCTGAGGCGCACCCCGTAGCGTCGGGCAGCAATCCAGTGGCCCGCTTCGTGGCTAAGCAGGATGACCAGCAAGGCCACCAAAAAAGGCAGGGCGGCCCGCCAGCGGGAAAAGTCTTGCAGTAGGTCGAAGCCCTGCAAAATCGCCCCGGCTTCTAGGCCAGTGAAAAGGGTGGCGATCGCCAGCACCCCCGCCAGCGCCCACTGGGCCGGGGTAGTTTTGACCGGGTCGGCGGTGGCGGGCAGCACCACCACCGTGGGCTTTTGCTCCAGGTTTTCGACCAAAAATAGGCGGTAGCGATCGCCCAGGCGCTCACCCAGTCGTTCTGCCAAGGTAGCTTGGGTGGCTGCCGGTTCGCCTCGCAGGTTGCCGCGAAAAATCGCTCCCTGATCGTAGGGAATCGTCTCGGTGCGAAAGTAGGTATCAAGGCCAAAGATGCCTTCGATCTGCGCTAGATCTTCTGGGGGCAGGGCGATCGCCGCTGGGGCGTCGGGGGCTGGGCTGGGTTGATCGAGGGGTGCTAGGCGATCGGTATTCTCAGGTATCGAGTCTGCTGCGGGCACCGTCGCAGGGCGCTGGGTCGATAGGCTGTCTTGCCCCAGGGCTCGTAGTCGTCGCCCGAGATAGATATAGAGGCCCGTGGATCCCAGCAACAGCAACAGCACCCCCGCCAGGTTGACATAAATACCCAGGGCAAACAGTCCAAAAAACAGCAGCCACGGGGCCATCAGCACCACCGATTGCAGCCAGGCGAAGATACCCACGGTGCCGTAGGGCTGTGCCCGGCGGTAGCCCCAGACTAAAATCGCGCTCGCGGCCAGCAAAATCAACCCAGTAATCACCATAATGTCGCTGCCCCTACCCTCCTCAACATGTGCTGAAACGCCCGTTTTAGCGGGCAAAATCCCCATCAGTCTACCGTCGATGGGCCGGAGCCGGCTAGTCGGGGTTAGTCACCTCGGCCTATCGAGGGAGCAAACCCGCCCCAAGGGCTATAGTTCCAAGGTTAAGGTGCTTAAATATAGCCAGACAATTTGCCCTTTGCCGCCGTATCCCAAAGAACTGTCTATCTTGCTCATTGTTGCGCGCCCATGACTTCCCCGTCCCCTGACCCAGCCCAGCCCCCGCTACCAACCTCTACTCCAGACAACGGCACTGGTGCTACTCCAGGTCAACTCGTCGTACGGTCAAACCCGAGCGATGGTGCGACGGGGAATTCTCCGGCAGCCGCTCGGCTGGATGTAGACCCCTCTGACCCAATGAACGTTGAGCCCCTGCTGGTTGACCCCACGGTCACCTCGGCCAGCGCGATCACCATCGTGGCGGTGGCGGTAATCGGTCTGGGATTGATCGTCAGCAGTTTTTGGCTCACCCTGGCCGGGTCGCTGGTGGCTACCCTGGTGTCGATTCGACTCATATGGCCTTTCTTTCAGGAGGTGCTGGGGGAACTCTCGGCCCGGCAGCAGTCGCTGCTGATTGCCATCCCTGGGGTGTTGGTAGGGCTGGTGGGGCTGACGAATATCACCGGCATTAACCGCGCCATTTTGACCTGGGGCCTGACGCTGCGGTGGGATATTCTGGGGGCCTTAGGAGACTTTTTGGGGGCGATCGGGCAAATCTTCATCGCCTTTTTGGCCCTGTTTGTCGCTTGGCGGCAGTACGTTATTTCCCGCGACCTGACCAAACAGCAAAACCTAATTACCCAGCAGCAAACCATCGACTCCTACTTTCAAGGCATTTCAGAACTGGTGCTCGATGACGAAGGACTGCTCGAAGACTGGCCCCAGGAGCGCATTATCGCCGAAGCCCGCACCGCCGCCATTCTCAGCAGCGTCGATGCTGGAGGCAGGGCCAAGGTCATACGCTTTCTCTCTCGCTCTAAGCTGCTCACGCCCCTGCGCCGCGACAATCGCCTGGGTCGCCCTATCCTAGACGGCCGAGGTGGTTATGAAGAAGACCGGCTGAACGGCACCCGCGTCATCGATTTGGGGGCTATGCTGGCCGCCGCCGACCTGTCGGGCAGCGATTTGCGCTGGGCCGACCTCAGCGAAACCAACTTGATTCGCGCCGATCTGCGCCGGGCTGACCTGGTGAGAACTAACTTTGCCCGCTCTATTTTGTACCAAGCCAATCTGTCTGGGGCCGACTTGATGGAGGCGCGGCTTTTCTATGGAGATGCTGCCACCGCCACTCCCCGCACCCGCACCGGCGCACCCGACTACACCACCGGGGCTAACACCGGGGCCGTAGTTGAAGGGGCTAACTTCAGCGGCGTGTACCGCCTGTCTGAGGAACAGCGCCACTACATCGGGGCCTGGGGCGGTGAGGCTACCCGCGCCACCGTTCCCGGCGGCTGTGAGGATATTCCCAACCGACTGGGACGTTAGGATGAAGAGGGATGGAGTGGGTTTAGTTTTGAATTTCGGGTTCTTAGTTTTGAGTTCTTGGAGTGGGGCTTTAATTCAAAACTCAAAACTTTCTCACTTAAACTCTGGCGTTGCCCCTAGTTTGCGCACCGCTACCGAGACCTCCATGCCTAGGTAGTCGCCCGCATTGCCAAACCACGAGCCAGCGAGGGGAATCGCCTGGCCAGGGTGACGGGCGATCGCTACCGCAATTAAATCAAACCCTTCAGTCAGGCGGTTGGTGGGGTCATATACCAGCCAGCCCGCTCCTGGCAGATATACCTGAAGCCAGGCGTGGGTGGCCCCCGACCCGGTCATGCCCACGTCGCCGCCATCCAGTGCGGAGTCATATAGGTAGCCCGACACGAATCGGCAGGCTAGCCCCAGCCGCCGCAGGGTTTCCATCATCAGCCAGGCGTAGTCGCGGCAGGTGCCCGACTTCAGCCGCAGCGTTTCCCCCGGCAGCTGGGTGCCCTCCTCCTCCCGCGATCGATAGGTGATGGTGTCGCGAATTGTGTTCATAATGCGACTTAGCACGTCACTGGTGCGATCCAAATCGCCCGCCACAAAGCTCTTGGCCCAAGCCGCCACCGACCCATCGGGGTCTTCGGCGTGGGGCCGTAGGTATACCGCTAGGTCAGTCCATTCATCGGGGGTGTACTGCACCGGCACCTCATGGGCCCGAGGGTCGAGGGGAAAGTTGTCAATGCCTTTAGTGCCAAAGTGTTCACCGCGAAACCGGCAGGTAAAGGTCAGTTCTTGGGCTGGTTCACCGACGTCAATTACCGCCACGTTGTTAGAGAGGGTATCGCTGATCCAGTGCACCTTAGCCGGCACGTTAACGTCTAGAGAATATTCCAGCAGTCGCCCGCTGTAGTTGCCCCGAGGCAAAAACATTGCCTTGTGGAGGCCAAAGGTCACCGGCCTGGCGTAGCGGTAGGTGGTGACATGTTCAACTTCATAGATGACCGACATGGCGGCAGTCCTAGGGTGGGCTTCGTTCTTTGTACTATGGCTGACCGGTTTAGAATAAGCCCATTGCGGTTCTTTATCTCTATGTCACCCCCCAAAACCAGCCCAAACTTGGAGAATTCTACCGCCGCGTCCGATCTCTATGAGGCAGATTTTTGCGCCTGGGTACAGCAGCAGGCTGAGTTTCTTCGCAACCGACAGTGGCAAAGTATTGATTTGCCCAACCTAATTGAGGAGATTGAATCGTTAGGCAAACAGCAGCGCCAGGAGCTTCGCAATCGGCTCAGCGTTTTGCTTGAGCACCTGCTGAAATGGCAATTTCAACCTCAACAGCGCAGCCGCAGCTGGCTCGCCACGTTACGAGTTCAGCGCCGCGACATTCTGCGATTACTCGATGAAAACCCCAGTCTCAAACCCTATCTAAAAGAGGCATTAGTCGATGCCCATGCCAACAATAGGGATTTAGCGATGGGTGAAACTAACTTGCCAGAGGTTACCTTCCCATTGGGTTGCCCTTATGGCTTGGCCAACATCCTTTCAGAGGATTTTTATCCTGGCGAACCCAGTGATTTGTTGGATGTCTAACGAATTTACGCCGAAGACCTCAATTATTCTTGGTTCAGAACTGTATAGATCGCTTGGGTAATCTGCCGCAGTTGCTCTGGCTCGATGATGTAAGGCGGCATGGTGTAAATAAGGCGACCAAAGGGGCGCAGCCACACCCCATGCTGCACAAACTGGGGTTGTATCACCGCCATATCTACTGGTTCATGCAGCTCCACCACTCCGATCGCCCCCAAGACCCTCACATCCTTCACCGCTGGCAGGTCACGGCAGGGGGCTAGCTCCTGCTTGAGCTGGGTTTCTATGGCGCGTATCCTCGTAACCCAGTTGTAGCTTTCTAACAGGTTCAAGTTTTCCAAGGCCACAGCGCAGGCAAGGGGGTTGCCCATAAAGGTGGGGCCGTGCATGAAAACTCCTGCTTCTCCTTGGGCAAAGGTTTCGCTAATGTGCTCGGTGGTTAGGGTGGCCGCTAGGGACATAAACCCGCCGGTTAACGCCTTGCCGACACAGAGAATATCGGGACTGATACCAGCATATTCGCAGGCAAATAGCTTACCCGTGCGGCCAAAGCCCGTGGCAATTTCGTCGAGAATCAGGAGGATGTTGTAGCGATCGCACAGCTCCCTGGTCCGCCGGACGTACTCCGGGTGATAAAACCGCATGCCCCCAGCCCCCTGCACCACTGGCTCAAAAATCGCGGCGGCAATTTCCCCATGGTGGCGCTGCAAAATCGTCTCAAAGCTGGCCAGGTCTGCCTCATCCCACCCTCCCTCAAAGGAGATTTGGGGCGCATCGGCAAAATACTGCTCCACCAGGCTATGGCGAAACAAATGGTGCATACCGTTCACCGGATCACACACTGCCATCGCTGCAAAGGTGTCGCCATGGTAGCCGTTGCGTAGGGTGAGAAAGTGCTGTTTCTGCGGCTTTCCCCGGTTGTGCCAGTACTGGATCGCCAGCTTCATGGCTACTTCTACCGCCACCGAGCCGGAATCGCAGAAAAAAACCTGCTGTAAGGGCTCTGGCGTGATCGTCACCAGCTTTTGGGCTAGCTGTACCGCCGGTTGGTGGGTTAGCCCGCCAAACATGACGTGGCTCATGCACCCCATCTGCTTCTGGGCCGCCTGATTCAATCGAGGGTGGTTATAGCCGTGAATGCAGGTCCACCACGATGACATCCCATCCACCAGGCGTTCCCCGGTTTCCAGCTCCAGATAGACGCCCTGGGCCGATCGCACCGCAAATAATGGCCCGGTGTTGGGCATCGCTGCGTAGGGGTGCCAGACATGGCGGCGATCGAGAGCCAGCAGCTGATCGGTGGGCAGCCTATCCATAGGTTGGGGACATCACGCCAACGGTGAGGCCAGGAATTCATTGACGTACTCGAGGTAGGTCTCCGGGTCTTCGAGCATGGGAAAATGCCCGGTATTTTTTACCAAGGCGTACTCGATTTTAGGGTTCAAAGCTGCTGCCGTGCGTCCCAGTTCTGCAGGGGTGATTTTATCAAACTCTCCCGACACTAGCAGCGTCGGCACGGTAATTTTGGCAAACTCTAGGGGCATCACCTCTGTCGCCTTTTTGCTGACCGAGGTAAAGATGGTGCCAAGGGCCGTGGCGTAGTCAGCGTTTAAGAAATCGTCTAAAAACGCAATTTTTTCCGCAGCGGGAATGGGGCGGCTGAGGAAACGGGCCATAAAGAAGCGCGGTGCTAGCGGTATTTTCCCCAGCCACTTAGGCCGAAAGGCCACCACGTAGCCACCGAACTTGTAGAAGGCCTCAAAGGCGGCTTTGTCGTACTCAAAGGTGCCGTTGCAGGTCAGAATGGCGCGATCGCACAGCTCCGGGTACTGATTCACAAAGTACACCGCTACCGACGCCCCCATGGAGTGGGCATTGATCGACACCTTGGGCAGGTTCAGCGCCTTTAACAGCTCGGCCAAATCGTCCGCGTAGGTCTCTAGCTCGTAGCCTCGTGCCGTAGCCGCCTCCTGCTGGTCGGGAGCCAGGCGCGATCGCCCAAACCCGCGCATGTCGTAGAGCAGACAGTCATAGCGATCGCTCAATATTGCCGCCGTACTCTGCCAGTAGCGAGCCGACCCAGCCCAGCCGTGAATAAAGACCATCACCGGCTTTGAAGAACTTGGATCGCGCGGCGTATTGGTGCCGACCCACTCGTAGTAGTGGTTAACCTGGTTGACGTCAATGTAGGGCATGGCTAAGCAGACTCGGGCTTAGGCATAGACGAGGGATGCACCAGCAGGTCAGCGGTAGAGCGCTGCTCCACCATTTCGCGGGTGATCATGCAGCGCTTCAGGTCCTTGCGCGAGGGCAGCTCATACATAATGTCAAGCATCAGCTCTTCGATAATGCCGCGGAGGGCGCGAGCTCCGGTCTTGCGGCGATAGGCTTCACGGGCGATCGCCCGCAGCGCATCCTGCTTAAACTCAAGCTGCACGTTGTCCATCAGCATTAGCTTTTGGAACTGCTTCACCAACGCGTTCTTCGGCTCAGTCAAAATCGCCATCAGCGACTCTTCATCCAGCGGCTCTAGCACCGAGGTTGCCGGAATACGGCCAATAAACTCCGGTATTAAGCCAAACTTGACCAGATCGTCGGGTTCCAAGTTACGCAGCACATCGGCGGTACGCTTTTCGCGGGAGAACTGCCCTTCGCCCGGCTGCACAAAGCCAATCGATTTTTTGCCAATCCGCTGTTCAACAATTTTTTCTAGCCCGACAAAAGCACCGCCGCAGATAAACAAAATGTTGCTGGTGTCGATCTGAATGCAGTCTTGGTAGGGGTGCTTGCGCCCACCCTGGGGCGGCACATTGGCAACGGTGCCCTCTAGCATTTTTAGCAGCGCTTGCTGCACACCTTCGCCAGACACATCGCGGGTGATGGAGGGGTTCTCGCTCTTGCGGGCAATTTTGTCGATTTCGTCAATGTAGATGATGCCGCGCTGGGCTTCTTCCACATCTAAGTCGGCTACCTGAAGCAGCCGCAGCAGAATATTTTCCACATCTTCACCCACGTAGCCCGCCTCGGTGAGGGTAGTGGCATCAGCTACAGCAAAGGGCACTTCGAGAATGCGGGCCAAGGTCTGGGCGAGCAACGTCTTACCGCAGCCCGTAGGACCAATCAGCAAGATGTTTGACTTCTGTAGCTCAACGACATCGTCGGCTGCTTCTCCCTCAGACCCTTGCAGGTAGCTGAGGCGCTTGTAGTGGTTGTAGACCGCTACCGACAGTACCTTTTTGGCCTCGTTTTGGCCAATGACGTGATCATCAAGGTAATTCTTGATTTCCCGCGGCTTAGGAATTTGGTTGAGGGCAATGGCTGGAGCAGTGCGTGGGCGATCGGCAGCGGGGGTATCGCGCCGGGGCACGGGCTGGGCGATCGCCGTGCCTGAGTCAAACAGCTCTTCGTCTAGAATTTCGTTGCACAGGTCAACGCACTCGTCACAGATGTAGACCCCCGGCCCCGCAATCAACTTGCGCACCTGCTCCTGAGACTTGCCGCAAAACGAGCACTTAAGATGGGAGTCGTACTTAGACATAAAATAATGACCCTAATTTAGTGCAGTCATAGTGGGGGCGGCGGGAAGATATTGCTGCTCAACAACATCGTCAATCAACCCATAGGCCTTTGACTCGGCGGCAGACATGTAAAAGTCGCGCTCGGTATCAGTCTCAATGCGCTCTATCGGCTGCCCGGTGTGGTGGGCGATCAGCTCATTCAGCCTGTTCTTGTGGTAGAGAATCTCTCTCGCCTGGATCTCGATATCCACGGCCTGGCCCTGGGCACCCCCTAGGGGCTGGTGAATCATGATCCGCGAGCTTGGCAGGGAGAGGCGCTTACCCTTAGCGCCGGCACAGAGCAAAAACGCTCCCATACTGGCCGCTAGCCCAAAGCAAATCGTCACCACATCGGGGCGAATTTGCTGCATGGTGTCGTAGATTGCCATGCCTGCTGTCACAGAACCGCCTGGAGAGTTGATGTAGAGCTGCACGTCCTTCTCAGGGTCTTCAGCATCCAGGTAAAGAAGCTGGGCAACAATAGAGTCTGCCACCTCATCCATCACCGGGGTGCCCAAGAACACGATGCGCTCCCGCAGCAGGCGGGAGTAAATGTCAAACGCCCGTTCCCCCCGCCCCGATTGCTCTACAACAACGGGCAGCATGCTGCGAACCTGGTTAGCGCTGAGGGCAGACTGGCTCAAGCTCAAGATAGGGCTACTCAATGGGTTCGATGCAATCATAGTGGGTTTGCGCGAGATTTCAAGGGCTTATGAATATTGCGTTACTAGCAGAGCGCCCAGGTCACAACTGGTTGAATCGGGCGCTTAGACTAACAAGCCATCGGTTAGCCTACCCGACATTATGCCCCAAAAAATTGGGTTCACGGGGCAGGCTAACCGACGGTTTACCGAAATCCATAACCAGACTCAAGCGCCTTTAGCTGCTTTTTTGGTCTTGTCGACCTGGGGTTCATCCTCATCATCAGCTTCGGCGGTCTCTTCAGCATCGTCCGCTACCGCTGTGGCTTCAACCTCAATGGCATCGCTCTCGGAGTCGTCGGTCTCGACAACGGTGGCTTCAAGGGCATCGACTTGGTCGACGGCCTCTTCTTGCAAAGTGCCTTCGGGCACCAGTTCAACGGTATTGGCTTCCTCTAGCCAAGCCAGAATTTCTTCCTGGAGCAGCTCCTCAGTCAACACCTGCTTGAGGCGATCGGGGTCGATCTGGCTGGGGTCTTCTACCTCGGCCATGGCCTCCTTAATCTTTTCTTGCAGAGCCTCTTCTTCAATCTTGATGCCCTCCTGCTTGGCCACTTCCCCTAAGGCCAGGGTGCGACGCAGTCGATCGATCGCCTCAGGACGGGTGCGCTGGCGCATGCCGTCAACCAGCTCGCGGGACAGCATTTTGTTGACATCAATGCCTTGGCGGCTGAGCTGCATGATGGTTTGGGTGAGCAAAAAGTCCACCTCTTTCTGCACCAGGGTGTTAGGAATTTCGGCCTCCAGGTGCTCCACTAGAGCTTTGACTAGGGCCGCATCTTTGTTGGCCTTAGTCTTCTCATCGGCCTCTTCCTGATGCCGCTCGATCAGCGAGGTGCGTAGAGCTTCGATGGTCTCGAATTCGCTGATCTCTTGAGCAAAGTCGTCGTCAAGCTCGGGGAGTTCCTTCTCCTTAATTTCCTTCAGGGTGATAGAGAACACCGCTGGCTTGCCCGCTAGCTCGGCTTGAGCGTAGTCGTCGGGGAAGGGAATTTCGACATCTTTAGCCTCTTCTAAGGCCATGCCGATGATGCCTTCCACAAAACCGGGAATGAACCGCCCTTCCTCTAGCTCTACCTGGAAGTCGGTGCCCGAGCCGCCCTGAAATTCTTCAAAGTCGCCACTTTCGGTCTGAACTTTGCCGACAAAGTCAATCACCGCTACATCGCCAGCCTGAGCAGGACGATCTTCGACGGGCACTAGGGTAGCCAGATTGTTTTGGTACTGGGCTAGGGTGCTGTCGACTCGCTCGGGGTCAGGAAGAACTTCTTCGGCCTGTACGGATAGCCCTTTGTAGGTTTTTAGGGTGACTCGGGGAGGAACGTCTACGGAGGCCTGAATGGTGATGGGCTGACCGGGCTCGTACTGACCAATCAGTTCTTCAAAGCCGCTTTTTAGCTGGTAGTTGCCGATCGCATCGATTTCTTCTTGCTTAATAGCTTTTTCGACAGCGTTTTGCACCAGTTCTTCAATGACGGCTGCCTTAAACTGAGTCACCCCAATCCGCTGCAAAAAGACCTGCCGAGGCACTTTGCCCTTGCGAAAACCCGGTACATTGACCGTCCGCATCATCTTATTCAGCACCTGATCGTAGGTCTTTTGAGACAGATCAGCGGGAATCTCGATCTCTAGTCCCACCTGGCTGTCGGGCAGTACTTCCTGGGTAACTTTCATGGGGTCTTTTTGCTAACTAGACGGCGGCTGCGCGCGCTCCAAACCAGTAAGGAACTTTTGGCGCAATTAATAAGCATACTCTATCGTCACAGCCTGGCAGCCATTCCTTGGCTTTGGTCCACAATTCTGCGTCCTTAGGCCTTGGCTCGGGGGCAATGACCTACAAATAGTCGGGCTAGTGGGGCTGGAAGATTTCGCTATTTCCTTATACTTCGCGAGTCCCATCTGGCTAGCGATGGAGCTGTTAGCAAGCTGTCGGTAGATCGAGGCAAAATGTTAGTATCGGCTGATGCAATGCGTTCTGTGAGTAGGTTGAGGTGGCGCTGTGTCGAACGGGCTGAGAGTTGCGATTATGGGGGCCACAGGGGCCGTAGGGGCAGAGCTGCTAGCGCTGCTGGATGAGCGATCGTTTCCCCTCAAAGATTTGACGCTGCTGGCGTCTTCTCGGTCGGCGGGCACCACGTTGACTTTCAAGGGCGAAGAGATTCCCGTTCAGGCGTTAGGCGATGGTTCCTTCGACGGCATTGATCTGGTGCTGGCATCGGCAGGCGGCTCGGTATCTCAGGAATGGTTGCCCAAGGCAGTGGCGGCGGGTGCCGTATGCATTGATAACTCCAGCGCCTATCGGATGGATCCCTCTGTACCCCTAGTGGTGCCTGAGGTGAATCCTGAGGCAGCCCGAACCCATCAAGGCATCATCGCCAATCCCAACTGCACCACAATTCTCATGGCCCTAGCGGTATGGCCGCTGCACCAGGTACAGCCTGTACAGCGCTTGGTTGTCGCGACCTATCAGTCGGCCAGCGGGGCTGGAGCGCGGGCTATGGAAGAGGTCAAGCAGCAGGCCCGCGCCATTTTGGCTGGGGAAGAGCCGATCGCAGAAGCGTTTCCCTATCCCCTAGCGTTTAACCTGTTCCCCCACAATTCGCCCCTCAACGAGCAGGGCTATTGCCAAGAAGAAATGAAGATGGTGAACGAGACGCGCAAGATTTTTGGGGCTGACAGTCTGAGAATCTCGGCCACCTGTGTGAGGGTTCCCGTACTGCGGGCCCACTCCGAAGCGATTAACATTGAATTTGCGGCACCCTTCTCGCCCCAGGAAGCTAAGGCGTTACTGGCCAAGGCTCCCGGAGTTAAGGTAGTCGAAGACTGGGCCCGGAACTACTTCCCTATGCCCATGGAAGCCAGTGGTCAAGACGACGTGCTAGTAGGCCGCATCCGTCAGGATATTTCTAATTCCAACGCCTTGGAACTCTGGCTCAGCGGCGATCAAATCCGCAAGGGGGCGGCCCTAAATGCGGTGCAAATCGCTGAACTACTGCAAGTTCCCCAGGCCGTTGGGGCTAGCCATTAAGACTAGTGTCGGGAAGCTTTCTAGAGCGGATCCAGAAAGCTTTGAACCACTCTTGAGCCTGGCTAAACCTAGGATAATCACCAACGCCTTCTCGGCAAGGCTTAGTAAGTAGAGTGGATGGCGGTAACATCCGTGGACGCTTAGGGTGAACCTGTTTCACAAGTTGCGATCGCTCGAGTTATCGGCATGGTAGGCCTAACCCCAGTGGGCTTTCCGTCCTACAATCTTCCTCAGGACCGACCCGCCAGGGGCGAACTTGGTATAATCTCAAGGTCATTAAACTTCGTAGGATATAAGGCATTTCGGGTGACGTATTTTGGCAGAGTGCTAACGGCAATGGTGACGCCATTCTCTGAAGAAGGCTCCGTTGACTATGCCGTGGCTGAGCGCCTGGCCGACTACTTAGTAAACAATGGCAGCGACGGGCTGGTAGTGTGCGGTACTACGGGCGAGTCGCCCACCCTGAGCTGGCAAGAAGAGTATCAGCTGTACAAGACGGTGCGCGAAGCGGTGGCCGGCCGTGCTAAGGTGATCGCAGGTACTGGGTCTAACTCAACCTCTGAGGCCATTGAGGCTACTCGCCATGCCTGTGACTTGAGACTAGATGGGTCTCTACAGGTGGTGCCCTACTACAACAAGCCTTCCCAACAAGGGCTTTACCAGCACTTTAGCCAGATTGCGGCAGCGGTGCCCGATCTGCCCATCATGCTGTACAACATTCCGGGACGTACGGGTTGTGCGTTGGCAATTGAAACCACTGCCCGCCTGGCAGAAATATCGAATATAGTAGCTATTAAGGAGGCTAGTGGAAGTTTAGACCAGGCCAGTCAAATCCGTTACTATACCCCCGCCGAGTTTGGCATCTACTCTGGGGACGACTCCTTGACTCTGCCGATGCTCTCGGTTGGCGGCTGCGGAGTTGTAAGCGTAGCCAGTCACCTAGTTGGACCTCAGATTCAGGCCATGGTGCAGGCCTACGAAGCCGGAGAGACCCGGTTGGCCACAAAGATACATTTACAGCTGTTGCCTTTGTTCAAGGTTTTGTTTGTCACCACAAACCCGGTGCCCCTAAAAGTGGCTCTAACACAGCAGGGATGGCCGGTAGGGGCAGTGCGATCGCCCCTGTGTATGCCTGATGAGTCTGTGGGTGTTGCGATCGCAGAGGTGCTTCAGCAGCTCTCTGACCAGGGTATTCTAGCTACCAAAGCATAGGCTAGTAGGCCCTCGCCGTTAGTCCGTAAGCGGCCGTATTGGGTCGCTATCTTTTATCTCTAAATCGGTTTTGGCTCGCCTCTTTGGCAAGAGCTGTTTGCCTCCCTAGCTTTCTGACAACTGAATAGTCTGTTTATCCTTTCGTTCTGTGTGAACCGTATTTATGGCTCTATCTGTACTGTCTACGGCCCTAGCTGCTCTACCTGTCGATGTTGCGACATCGAATTGGGCCTCAACTGCATCTATAGTGGCTACTCTCAACAGCTAGCGCTCTGCTTGTGCTGCATCTTGGCCAGCAAACGGCTGTATCCGTTGGGCTGTAACCCAGGCTGTAGATGCCGACACAGTCGGGCTTTAGTTGCCATTCATTCTTTTTTTAACTGTTCAATCTTTCATCCCAGTTGTTTACTGACGAGATTGTTTATGACTTCAAAATCCGCCAATACTGCCCTAAAAATCATCCCGCTGGGAGGGCTGCACGAGATCGGCAAGAACACCTGCGTTTTCGAGATCAATGACGAAATCATGTTGCTCGACGCAGGGCTAGCCTTCCCCACCGACGGTATGCACGGGGTCAATATTGTGCTGCCCGATGTTACCTATCTGCGGGAAAATCGCCACAAGATCAAGGGCATGATTGTCACTCACGGTCATGAAGACCACATTGGTGGCATTGCTTTTCACCTTAAGCAGTTCGACATTCCGGTAATCTATGGCCCTCGTCTAGCGATGGCCCTTTTAGAGGGCAAGCTGGAAGAGGCTGGGATGAGCGATCGCACCGAGCTACGCCCCGTGCGCCCTCGTGAAACTGTGCGAGTGGGCAACTCCTTCTTAGTCGAATACATTCGCAATACCCACTCCATCGCCGACAGCTGCTCGGTGATTATCCACACCCCCGTGGGCATCGTCATCCACACGGGCGACTTTAAGTTTGACCACACCCCTGTCGATGGCGAAACCTTCGACATTCAGAAGCTGGCGGAGGCTGGTGAGAAGGGCGTACTGTGCCTGGTGAGTGACTCTACCAACTCTGAGGTGCCGGGGCACACTCCTTCGGAGCGATCGGTCTTCCCCAACCTTGACCGCGAGTTTGGCAAGGCCCAGGGACGACTGATGGTGACAACCTTCTCCTCGTCAGTCCACCGAGTCAACATGATTTTGGAGCTGGCTCAAAAGCACAACCGCAAGGTGTTTGTGGTGGGCCGCTCGATGCTCAACGTGATTGCCCATGCCCGCGACCTGGGCTACATCAAGTGCCCCGAAAGCCTGTTTTTACCCCTCAAATCCCTCGGACACACCGCCGATGAGAACGTGCTAATTCTCACCACTGGCTCCCAGGGCGAACCGCTAGCGGCTCTCACCCGCATTGCCGAAGACTCTCACCGGCAGATCAAGATTAAGCCCGGTGACACCGTCGTGTTCTCCGCCAACCCCATTCCCGGCAACACCATTTCGGTTGTCAACACCATTGACAAGCTGATGATGCGCGGGGCCACCGTGGTCTATGGCAAAGATAAGGGCATTCACGTCTCGGGCCATGGTGCCCAGGAAGACCAAAAGCTGATGCTAGCCCTTACCCGCCCTAAGTATTTCTTGCCCGTTCACGGCGAGCACCGCATGCTGGTGAAGCACTCTGAAACTGCTCAAAGCATGGGTGTACCCGCCGAGAACATGGTGATCATTAACAACGGCGACATTGTTGAAGTTAACCCCGCTGGCATTCGCATTGCTGGTCAAGTGCCCTCGGGCATTGAACTGGTCGATGCTTCCCGCGTTGGGGTGGTGGGCCGCGACGTGCTCAAAGAGCGGCAGCAGCTAGCCGAAGATGGCCTGGTTACTATTGCGGCCACTGTGGACAGCAACGGCAAACTAGTAGCCGACCCCACTGTGCAAATCCGCGGAGTGGCTCAGTCAATCTCCCAGGAACGCTTCCAGGGCCAGGTGAAGCAGGTGATCACCCAGGTGCTCTCAAGTCGTGGAGCAGAACTGGTGGTGTCTAACGGTAACGGCAAGTCTGCCCTTGACCTGGATGCGCTCAAAGCAGCCCTCGACCAAGACCTCCGTCGTTTAGTGCGGCGCGAGTTCGACAAGCGCGACCCCATGCTAATCTTGTTAATTCAGGGATCTGGTGTAGCGACTGTGGCACAGCCACAGTCCCAGGCTCAAGCTGACCCCAAGCCTAGGCCTGAACCCAAGACTCAGAAAAAATCGCCGCCCAAGGTTGAGCCCGAGCCTCAGCCCGAGCCCCAGGGCTTGGTTAGTGAGCGCCGTACCCGAACTCGGACTACAGCGGCATCAGCTTCCTAAGCAATCTGAATGACTAGAGGGCGGGGCGATCGCAGGCACAGTGAGGCCGCGATCGCCCCGCTTTTTGTTGCGGATCTCAGTGCAATATTGCAAGCCACGTTCAGTATCACAGGTGCAAATTTGCTCTACCTGTGGTAGAAAGATACGCAATATTGTGTTGCTGCCGCTGCTTGGCGCTATAATGCACTCAGCAGGAGCTGATGTACCTGAGCAAAGGTGCATAGCAAGTGTCTTAAGCAGCTACACATCCTTAGCGCTAAGTGCTTCTGTCAGAGTTTTTGTTCAGCTTGTGCGGTTTATCCCAAGCAGATCTAGCGCAAACGAGATCCACTACGAACAAGAATTCTCAGAGTCGCCCAGCGAGTTAGGGGATCTGTGCATGCCCTTAGGAAGCAGGATTCATTGCGGTGTCGCAGTGGGTTCTATTGCAAAACCTTTGCAAACGAGTTTTCCGATCGCTCAGTAGCGGTGTTGACGTGGCTGGTGAATGGCCAAATCACCCTCTCAGGGCGGGAAAAGCAGACTTTATTCTCCCTGGTGAGCGTCGTATGAGGAATTTGGATGCCGAAGCAGATTGTTATTGCTGAGCAAAACCGGATCGCTGCGGTTTTTTCTGAAGATCAGATTCAAGAGTTAATTGTGGCTACCGGTAGCCACCAGGTTAGCGACATCTATTTGGGCACTGTAGAAAACGTGCTGCCTGGCATTGATGCCGCCTTCGTCAATATCGGCGACAGCGAGCGTAACGGCTTTATGCACGTCACGGACCTAGGTCCCCTAAAGCTGAAGCGCAGCGCTGGCTCCATTACCGAATTGGTCGTGCCCCAGCAGAAAGTGCTGGTGCAGATTATGAAAGAGCCCACGGGCAACAAGGGGCCTCGTCTGACTGGCAACATCAGTTTGCCAGGGCGATATTTGGTCCTGATGCCCTCAGGGCGTGGGGTCAATCTATCACGGCGCATTCGCAGCGAGAGCGAGCGCAACCGCCTGCGGGCTCTAGCCATTCTAATTAAACCGGCGGGCATGGGGCTGCTGGTGCGTACCGAAGCCGAGGGCATTAGCGAAAATGCCATCATTGAAGATTTAGAAACCCTGCAAAAGCAGTGGGAAAGCATTCAGCAGCAGGCCTTAAGCACTCGTCCCCCGGCCCTGCTCAATCGCGACGACGACTTTATTCAACGGGTGCTGCGCGACGCTTACAACGCAGAAGTTAACCGCATTGTGACCGACTCCAGCACCGGCATGAAGCGGGTGAAGCAGCACCTGGCTAACTGGAGCGATGGCCAAGTGCCCGCCGGAGTGCTGATCGACCACCACCGTGAGCGCATTCCCATTCTGGAGTATTTTCGAGTTAACGCGGCTATTCGCGAGGCATTGAAGCCGAGGGTAGACCTGCCCTCTGGCGGCTATATCATCATTGAGCGCACCGAAGCGCTGACGGTGATTGACGTCAACTCTGGCTCTTTTACGCGCTCTGCGACGGCTCGCGAAACTGTCCTGTGGACCAACTGCGAAGCCGCTGCTGAGATTGCCCGGCAGCTGCGCCTGCGCAATATTGCCGGGGTCATTGTCGTTGACTTTATCGATATGGACACGCGCCGTGACAAGCTGCAAGTCCTTGAACATTTCACCAAAGCCCTGCGTTCTGATAAAGCTCGGCCCCAGATCTCTCAGCTGTCTGAGCTAGGTCTGGTAGAGCTGACCCGTAAGCGCCAGGGACAAAACATTTACGAGTTGTTTGGGCGTCCTTGTCCGACCTGTGGTGGTTTGGGCCATCTGGTGCATCTGCCTGGTGAGGTGCCTATAGACAATGGCAATGAAGTCGCCCCCCGTGCTTTGGTCTCTGGGGGGAGTCCGGCTCCTCAGATAACGCCACCTCCCCTGGGTGATACGGGCGATTTTGATGGTCGTCCTGACCTGCAAGAGCTGGATTTGGGCAATCACCCTAGCTATCAAGACAAAGCGGGCCGCGGCAACAACCGCCGCCGTCGTCGCCGGGACCCTCTGCCGACCCGAAGCAACGGCAAAGAAGCGCCTGTGGTGAAAGACAACGGGCCGGCTCCCATTGACTTTAAAGAGCCGCCGATTGAGCCGTTGACACCGCTGGTAACCCCCAAGGCTGAGGACGAAAAGGTTGCGCCCCGAGGGCGCGGACGAACTGGGGGACGGATTGATTCGCAAAGCGAGCCAGCTCGGAATCGGAAGTCCGTTGTGCCTCCCCAGGTGGTAACTGTGGAAATGACCTCCGACGAGCAGCGTATCTACGCCATGATGGGAATTTCACCCATGGTTCTGTCGACCCAAGAGGTGACCGACCCCCGCAACGTGGTGGTGTCGGTGGTGTTGCCTGGGCAGACCCCGCCAGAGATTGTGTCGTTAACCCCAATGGAAGCTCCGGTCGAAGCTCCTGTTGAGGTGCCGTTGGTAGATATGACAGAACCAGAGCCTGCATCGCCCAAGCCGTCTCCTAGCCGCGTAGTGCGCACGCGCTCGGCTCGCGCTCAAGCCCAGGAAACTGATGTCATAACTCCTGAAGCGATCGCCCCAATCCCAGAGCCGGAGATCGAACCCGCCCCGGTTGCTGAACCCGCTTCCGTTGTTGAACTGAACTCCATAGAGGTTACCCCCGAAGCTGAGCCAGAAGAATCGTCTAGCAGCGTGCGCCGTCGCCGTCGCCGTCGTTCCTCCTCTGCTGGCGACAGTGGCGACGAGTAGGTTACTGGCCCTTGAGGCTTGTGAGTATCACCCGGCAACCAAGATTGCTGGGGTTGATGAAGTGGGGCGAGGATGCCTGTTTGGGCCAGTGGTAGCGGCGGCGGTTGTGCTGTCGCCGCAAGCCTGTGGGCAGCTTCAATCGCTAGGGGTGACCGATAGCAAGCGCCTGAGCGAAGCCCGCCGTGAAAGCTTGGTAGAGCCCATTCAACGGTTGGCTACAGACTATGCTCTGGGCTTAGCCACGATCCACGATATTGAGCGACTTAATATTCTCTATGCCAGTCTTTTGGCGATGAGCCGGGCGCTGCGTCGCCTGTCCACTCTGCCAGACCTCTGCCTGGTTGACGGAAACCAGCTCATCCCTCACTTACATCTGCCCCAACGAACGGTGGTGCAGGGCGATAGCATTCACACTGAGATTGCCGCCGCCAGCATCTTGGCTAAAGTATGGCGCGATCGCCTCATTGTGCGCCTCGATCGTCGTTATCCCGGTTATCACCTAGCGCGCAACAAAGGTTACGGCAGCGCGGCCCATCGCCTAGCTTTGCAAACGCTAGGACCAACGCCTCAGCACCGTCGTTCTTTTAAGGGTGTGGTTAGTGCTGAGTGGGGGTCGTCGTTGCCAATTCGGTAAGGTATTGATACTCTCCGAACCCTCGCCAAGTTTTAGTAAGGCTCTGTGCTGACAGGGCCAGCGCAGAGCCTTACATTTGACAACAAAAAGTCCGTACTGCCCTTGAATAGTACCCTGGGCTGGCTTCTGCTCAGCGGTGGGTAAAAGCTAAAGAAATGGGTTCTAAAGAAGCACAGTGGGGCATAGGCCTACTTGCCAGTGCGGGGACCGACGAAGTTTTCGCAGAGGTGGTGCAATACCTGATTAGCGATGTCTTCTGTGCTCTGTGATCGCCCGTCTTTATGCAGAGTCACCACACATTGGCACATATCGACCTTGGAAAACTTCTCTAAATCGTACATCGGCTGATATCAGCAGTTTAAAGCGTCTACCGCAACCAAGGCCGCTATAGTGACGAACGCCAGATCAGCAAAGACAACTTTAACCGCCGAGCGCTAGAGCGCAAAAAGAGGGCCATGCAGTCCCTTAGCACTAGCGTGCACTCTGTCAGAGTCACCGTACTGGGTTGTTGGGGAGACAGTAAGTACTCTTGGAGTGCTTCGCACCGTTCCGCTGCTTAGCCAGCTGCTCAAAAAAAGCATGAGTTCCACGACCACCAACTCGGCAACATCATCAATCGCGCCCTCCATGCGGTTGCCATTGATGAGATGCGCAAAATTTTTGACTTTACCCCCATGCAGCAAAGCTAGAAGAGTATTGATGCGGGACAGATCCTTCAACAAGTCTGGTTCCCGGGCAACTATGAAGCCGTTGGCAGTGGCGAGCTGGAGTTGTTACCTCTCGCCGATGGTGCTCTGCTATAGATGATTAACACTATCTACCCTTGGCCTAGGTCTAAAATTTGATCTAAACCTACTACAACATGGTCCAACGTCTCCAAACCCGCTTCAAGCACCCAGGATTCGTCCAGACCCAGTGGCTGTAATACCTCTAGACCCCTTTTCTTAGCTGTTTCGGCTGACGGGGCTTTAGCCCCGCAGTATTCCTCCAGAGGCAGTTCTCCATCGCAGTGGGTTTCAGTGCTGGCAGGCACTGGGTGCTGGTTACCGTCCCAGCGATCTCCCCCGGAATTGGTGAGCGAGCTAAACTCCTCCATCTCCATCTGAGCCGAGCAATTTAATTTAAAAAGAACGTGTCAAGAGGTTCCCACAGTCCGCCATTGTTTGCTATGCTAAATCACCGAACGCGGATGTGGCGGAATTGGTAGACGCGCTAGATTTAGGTTCTAGTGTTTTCGGACGTGAAGGTTCAAGTCCTTTCATCCGCATGATTGACAAAGCGGTGTGTGAAGCAGATATCTGCTTCACACACCGCTTTGTTTGATCAGCTAGGCTTGCTACACAAGTGCTCTTTGTAGATAGGCATCATCTTCTAAGTGAACGCAAGACTTGCAGGCGTGGCAAAAAGAATCTAAAGCTGTAGCTACAACCCCTAGCCTGATTGAGGGTGTCAGTTCAATTAGGATGAGGTGGCGAACTAGCGTATAGCGATCGCTTCAGAAATGCTGGAATGCCCTAACCGTTCCGACATGGGCTGTAATAGGAAGTTTGAGCTCTTCAGCTGAACTGGGCTTCTCATACTAGCCGTAGATAACTGAAAAATAATTTTAGAGGTTGTGCTCAAGCCTGCCCAAGCGATTTTCTAAGGAATTATTAAGGGCAAAAGGAATCCAGGCAAAGGAAAGTAGAAATTCCCCAATTTCATCGGGAACAAAAAGGTCTGGTAGGTTGATAGCCCGTGGAACAATCATAAACAGAATAGATAGTACGACTAGCCAAGTTGTGTTTGAGGGAAACAGAGGTACGCCCCACTGGGCATAGAACTGCTTCATTTGCCGGCTGAAGCGGTTGGAGATAGGAATAAGAAAACAGAAAATTCCTACAAAGGCAACTCCAGCCATACGAACATGCTGATGAATTCCATCAATATTATGGATGTTGAATTCATTCTGGACATTGACAGAGTCTAAAGATGCTGGCGTAGCAATACCGAAGATGCGCTGCCCCCAGCTGATTTCTTCACCGCCCACCATAAACATTAGAACTGCGAAAAATAAACACCAAAACCTGAGAGGAGCGGGTTTATTTTTAAAGCCAAAGGCAAAAATGCCTGCAGCAGAAAAGTAGAATACAGCGCTTAGGCTCTCAAGCAGACCATCTTCTTGAAACACGAAGCCTAGGTCAGAGGTGCCGTTGGTAGCGACGTAAATACTGAGTAGATTGGTCGCTAATAGCGTAATAAAACAGTTTAGCCAAATGCCGTATCTAGGTTGGTCGCCCTTTTGTCGAACCTCAACCTGGGTTTCATTCAAAGTTGTCATAACGCCTCCTCAAAAAGTGTAAAAGGTATTTTTAGACAGATTTTCTGAATGATGAATACACGAACGCTTTTTCAGGAAACACCGCCTTTTGAAAGGCGTATATGCGTGTTGAAGCTGTGTTTAGGAAGCAGCTAAGCCATTGATTGCGTCAGTGAAGCACAGAACTGGGTGTGCAAATGGATACAGGAAGCAGTTCCACAACCTGAAAGTACTCCTTAATCCGCTTTCCCTAACCTAAACATGAACTTCTCTTCGCTTTTGGTTAATCTAAATTTAACCATAGTCTCGCCGCAGCTTTATGAAGTGCTTACGAATAACGCCGCAGTAAATGTAGGTTTTTCGTAAAAATACTTACGTCGACATGAGTTTTTGTGGAAAAGGCTGTTTTAGCGGTGGGCGGGAATAGAGTGTCTTTATGAATTTGGATGAAAATGTAGCAAAAAATACTTAGGCCGACTTATTCCTAAGTATTAACACTGGCGCGTTCCTCTTAGCACAGCCTTGCGACTGAGAATCGCGCGATGAAGGTTAAGGCAGCGACTGACCTTCTCTTAATGTTTTCCGGCAATACTCATGACCTATAAAATTTGGCCAAAAGCTAACCTGATTAGGTTTGTAGCTGCTGCCTAATCGAGGTTAGGAACTTTTGTAAAATGTTTTTGCTTTGTCTCTAGGGCGAAAGACTGTAAGAGGCTGCTTGAAAACTCGTAGCTTGGGTAGCAAAGGTTAAAAATTACCCCTTACTTTTCCTTTAAAGAGGTAAAAACGGCCTTGAACCGGCCTAGCTCCCTCTTTAACAGAGGCAGGACGTTAGCAAGTGTCTGATGCTACGACAGAACTCTTTTCAAGCAACCTCTCAGAGTCGACCTTAACTAAGCTCCATAGGTTGAAAGTATTGACTTAACGTGACTGTGCTAAAAAATCGGTTTTAGTCCTAAGGGCCAGAGAAAATAGCTTCTTCTAAATCTTGTCGGCTTAAAGAGTACTTAAACACCCGCTGAATGTCTTTATTGTCTGACCCGGCGCTGATATAGCGCACCACAATACAGTCGGTTTCAAGCAGAATCTCAGCTTCCCATCGGGGACGAATTATGTGCCAACAGTGGAGAGCGTCGTCTTGGGTGCAGCCCTGCTGTTGTAGCCAAGCTTCGATATCGGGCAGTGGGTAGTTATAAAGGGGCGTGGTCGCGGAGGGAAGTGCCATGGCTGTGGGTTGATAAAAACAAAGAGTAGATAGCAATACTGTGTCTACAGCCAGGTAGGTGGTGCAGATGTCAGGGATCTTGGACTAGGCCGCGCTTCTGGCAAAGAAGGAGCCCTAAGGGAGGTATCCTCTGCTGAAGGTCCTGCTTCTAGCTGTTGGTCTAGAGTCACTTCAATGTCAGAGCTGACCTCTGCGGGCAACATCTCCAAGTTAGCGGCATAGTCTCCTCGAGTCAGACTTACGGTCACCACCAAGGCTAGGCAAGCTACAAAGGTGAGCCCTAAAATAAAGAGGGCAAAAATTTCTCCAGCTGACAAGGGGCGATCGGTGGGGTCGAGATACATGTTGGCGGGCTCTTGTCGCTGGGGAGATGCTGGACGACTCAGCGGCTCCAGAGGCTGCATGACTGATATGCGAGAGTAGCCTACTTTTTGATCGTAGGTCCAACGACGATCCGGACTGCTGAGGATAGCGTAGGCTTCGTTGAGCTGCTGAAATTTTTCGGTTGCTTCAGTGGCGGGCAAATCAGTGGTGTCGGGGTGGTAGAGCTTACTGAGGTCACGAAAGGCACGCCGTATCTGTTGGGGGCTAGCAGTAGGCTTAACCCCTAGTTGGTCGTAGTGGGTTTTAGGTCTTAGATTTGCGTCAGGCATAGTGTCCCACTGGCAGGGCAATTAGCAAGGGATATAGGCTTGTTCGCTCCTATCCCGGAGCTAAGTCCCAATCGTCAAAGGAACGGGTTAGGCGAATTTGAGCCAGGGTAAACACGACAGGAATGACTCGACCGTAGTTGGTTGCGATCGCGCGCCAGCCCAAATCGGCTAAAAACCAGCCCCATAGCGCAGGCCCTAGCACCGAAAAAACGGCTCGAGTAGCTCCGTAACGAGCGGCACTAGTGGCTACCCCTCGGGAGGCCATGCGGAGCGCAAACTGTCGGTGTACTTGGGTCAACATCGTGCCACCCCCTTTAATTACGGCCTGCCGGGTTATTTCGTAGCGGGCCACGTGGAAGGCCATCTGCTGAGCAATATGCTGAAGCAGCCAGGGCTGTAGGACTGTGCTAATTGCCACGGCACTGCTGCCCTTGGCCAATAGACTTAGAGGATTAGCTTGCAGGGCCAGGGGCAAGGATTGAAACTGGTCTGTCCCCTGTAGAGACTTTTGAACCGACTGCTGCAGGCGATCGCGCTCTGATTTAGGCAGCTTCTTTAAACTACTGCGCAGCAGGTGCAAAAACACCTCTGCCTCTAAATCATCAGTGGACCAAGCGGCCAGGTAAGGCACCTTGAGGTAATGGCAAATCTGAATCAGCGCCTGACGATAGCTGACTCGTTGGCTCTGGCCGTTAATCACCGTTAACCCATCCGCTGCCAAAAACCGAAAGCGCTGCTCTAGTTGATCGAGCCACTGCTGCCGCGATCCGCTTTTCACTGTCAATGGATCAGCTTTTTGCAGATAATCTAGCGGGTTAAAGCGTGGCCGAAACAGCATTTCTGTTAAGGCCTCGAGTTCTTCGTCTGTTGCTAGCTCCAGGGCAGACCGCAGCTCATCCACTGGGCATCACCATATTTAAAAACTGTCTTACATTTTTACACAATTCCCCAAGATAGGATGTTGAGCAACGGCTACACACCAAAATTTGGAAGAAATGGGTATGGAAGATGTAGTGGTCATCGGAGCTGGTATTAGCGGGCTGACGGCAGCTCACCAGCTTCAGCAAGTCGGCCACCGGGTGGTAGTGATCGATAAGTCTCGCGGGCTTGGGGGGCGCTTAGCCACTCGCCGCCGTGGTCTTACGGCTATAGATCACGGTTGTCGATATCTACAGCCTTTTTCTGATTCCACGCTTAGTTGCTTGCCGGCACTCCTAGAAACTGGTGTCCTACAGCCCTGGGAGCCAAAGACGTTTGTTTTAGAGGCCACTGGTTCCCTCAAGGCCATGCCGACGGAGACACTCTATATAGCGCCCCAGGGCATGAGCGCTGTCGCCAAGGCTCTAGCTTCAGGACTAGCTATTCACTACCACTGGCGCGCTACAGCGCTAACCCCGCTACCTGAGGGCTGGCGAATTGAAGGAGAAACCTTGAGCTCCGATCGCCAGGAACAGCCTAGCTCGATAGAAGCTAAGGCTGTGGTTGTCGCTATTCCTGCCCCACAAGCCGCCGCTCTGATGAATAGGGCCGCTCCCCAGAACGAGGACCTGGCCAAACTCATGCACCAGCTTCAGAACGTAGAGTTTGACGCCGTCATCACCACAATAGCTGGGTACAGCCCTGATGAATCTGCCAATCTTCTGGCTCAGACCTCTCTGGGCGGCTGGATGGTGGATGGCAACAGACAGTCAGTATTACGTTGGGCTGCTTTAGACAGCAGCAAACGCACCGACCCGCAAGAGTCGGTGGTGGTGATGCACAGCAGTGCGGTTTTCGCAGCCAACAACATCGATCGCTCCGATCTAGAGTCGGTTGGCCAGGAAATGCTCGCTGCTACAGCAGAGAGCTTAGCATCTTGGCTCAGCTCCCCAACCTGGATGCAAGTTCATCGCTGGCGCTACGGCTTTGTGCAACAGCCCCTAGGCTCTCCTGTACTGCATTCCCCCGCGGTGTCAACTCTAGTGGGTTGTGGTGACTGGTGCAGTGGGGGAAATGTCGAAGGCGCGATCGCCTCAGGTCGCCAAGCCGCTCAGCTAATTGCCACAGCCCTGGAATAGCGTTGGCCTAAGCGTTGTTGTTGGAGTATTCGCTATTCTCTTTGTCTTCGTTGTTGTCCTCATCCGTTGCGCCGGTGTTGTTGCGGCGGAAGAAGCGCTGATTACCCGCCCGCTTCTTGCGGAATTTGCGGGCATAGGCCTGGTTACGTAGAGCTTTTTCTTTTTTCGGGTTGCGACGCTTAGACATTCAATAACCTCAGACAACAGGGCAGACGAGATCAGTAAACAAGGACACGGCACCTACAGCAGGGATATAACCCCGATCTCAGGCTTAAGAAGGCACTCAAGGCCAATGAAAATCTCAAGCCGGACGATCTGCCCGCACCGGCATTCGTCAACTTACGACATGCCAAAACTAGAGATTTACTTTAACACAAAGGGATACCAGGGCAGACCCCCATTTAGATGTTGTCGGAAGAAAGGAGTAAGCGACATCGTTGAGCGGGAAACAATAGTTGGGGGCTGCCCCCAACTATTGTTTCCCCAATTGCCCTACGACTGACTGGAACTTAGTACCTTCTCAGCTCCGGTAGTCTCGGGGGTGGCCTCTGGAGTATCGGCCTCTGAGGGCGGTACCACCTGCCAGAACTGAGGCAAGTAGTCGTTCCAGTTGGCTAGAACTGCCTTGGCCTTGGGGCTGCCGGTATGGGCTAGATGGGCTTCAATGAGCGCCTTGAGCTGGGCTTCCCCAGCGGGGGTGATGACCCGCTGAACCTTGACAATTTCGGGATTGACCCGCACTGGAAAACCGCCAGTTTCATCCAAAAAGTAGGCTAGACCGCCGGTCATACCGGCACCTACGTTACGGCCCACCGGCCCCAGCACGACAACCACACCACCAGTCATGTATTCACAGCAGTGATCCCCAGCGCCCTCGATCACCGCTTGCCCTTTTGAATTGCGCACGGCAAAGCGTTCGCCAGCGGTGCCCAAGGCATAGAGGGTACCGCCGGTGGCACCGTACAGACAGGTATTGCCAACAATCACGTTGGTCGATGGATCGTAGGTAATGCCAGCGGGGGGCTTGATCACGATTTCACCGCCGTGCATGCCCTTGCCGACGTAGTCGTTGGACTCGCCCACTAGGGTTAGGGTCATACCCGGTAGATTAAATGCCCCAAAACTCTGACCGGCGCTGCCCTCAAAGTTGAGGTTGAGCTGCCCTTCAAAGCCGTTGTTGCCGTACTTTTCGGCGATCGCTCCAGCGACCCGAGCCCCAATCGTGCGATCGGTGGTGGCCACACTATAGGTTTTGGTGACCGTGCCCTGGTTGTGAATGGCGTGCTGAATGTCAGCGTCGGCTAGCATGTCGTCGTCGAGCACCGGGCCGTTGCTGTGGACGGCTTGGTGGTTCAGCCAGGTGCGATCGCCCCGCCCGTCGGGCAGATCCATCAGGGTAGTGAGATCAAGAGCATTGGTCTTAGCCAGGGAGACATCCGTGCGTGGTCTGAGCAGATCGGCCCGGCCCACAATGTCGATTAGGGAGCTGTAGCCCAGGCGAGCCAGCAGCGATCGCACCTCTTCGGCAATGTAGAAGAAGAAATTCACCACGTGCTCAGGCACGCCGGTGAACCGCTGGCGCAGCTCTTCTTTTTGGGTAGCCACCCCCACCGGACAGTTGTTGGTATGGCAGACCCGAGCCATGATACAGCCCTCGGCAATCATGGCGATGGAGCCAAAACCAAACTCTTCGGCACCCATCAGGGCACCCATCACCACATCCCAGCCGGTTTTTAGGCCACCATCGACCCGCAGGGTGACGCGATCGCGCAGCTCGTTGTCCATCAGCACCTTGTGCACCTCGGTTAGGCCCAGCTCCCAGGGCACCCCGGCGTGCTTAATGGAACTCAGGGGCGACGCGCCGGTGCCACCGTCATGGCCCGACACCTGAATCACATCGGCATTGGCCTTAGCAACTCCGGCGGCGATGGTGCCAATTCCCACCTCAGATACCAGCTTCACCGATACTCCGGCTTTGGGGTTGATCTGGTGCAGGTCAAAAATCAGCTGAGCTAGATCTTCAATGGAGTAAATGTCGTGATGAGGGGGCGGTGAAATCAGCGCCACCCCAGGCTTCGAGCGGCGCAGCATAGCGATGTAGGGGCTTACCTTTTTGCCGGGTAGCTGACCGCCCTCACCGGGCTTGGCCCCCTGAGCTAGCTTGATCTCAATTTGATCGGCGTGCATCAGGTATTCGGGGGTGACCCCAAACCGCCCAGAGGCCACCTGCTTAATGGCGGAACTGGCGGTGTCGCCGTTCCTCAGGCCTCGCAGGTGGGGGAAAGTGGGCGAATTGCCCTCAGCATCGACATCGGAGAGCACCTTAAAGCGCACCGGGTCTTCGCCCCCTTCGCCAGAGTTTGACTTGCCGCCGATGCGGTTCATGGCCACTGCCAACACCTCGTGGGCCTCGCGCGACAGCGCTCCCAGCGACATTCCTCCAGTGCAGAAACGGCGCATAATTGCCTCTGCCGACTCCACCTGATCGATGGCAATGGGCTGGCGATCGCTCTCAAACTCCAGCAAATCCCGCAGGGCACTGAGAGGGCGATTTTCGAGCTGGGCGCGGTACAGCTCGTAGTGGTCGTACTGCCGATCGGCCACCGCTTTGTGCAGCAGCTTCGACATGGCGGGGTTGTTCATGTGGTATTCCCCGCTGGGTCGCGATTGCACAAAGCCCATGTTTTGCAGACGCTTGGCCGACAGTTCAGGAAACGCCCGCTGGTGGAATTGAATTGTCTCTTGAGCCAGATCTACTATGGAGAGCCCGCCCAATCGAGAGGTGGTACCCCGGAAGGCCAGATCCAGCAGGTCGGGGCCGATGCCGATGGCTTCAAAAATCTGCGCCCCTCGGTAGCTGGTAATTAGCGAGATGCCCATCTTCGAGAGAATTTTCAGCAGGCCAGCATCCACCGCCTTGCGGTAGTTGTCTTGGGCTCCGTTGAGAGTAGACACCGGCAGCTTGCCCGTTTCCATCAGCTTTTGGGTGCGGCTGTCGGCCCACCAGTGGCGCACCGACTCTAGCGCTAGGTAAGGGCACACGGCACTAGCCCCATAGCCAATCAAGCAGGCAAAGTGGTGGGTGCTCCAGCACTGGGCCGTATCTACGACTAGGGAAGCGCGCATGCGCATGCCGCCGCGAATCAGGTGGTGATGCACGGCCCCCACCGCCAGCAGGGGGGGAATGTAGCTGATGTCGGCACTTAACGCCGTAGGGCTTCCTTGGGTGTCAACGCGATCGCTCAGCACCAAAATTGTTTTGCCGGCTTTAACGGCTGCGTCGGCGCGATCGCACAACGCCGCCACAGCCTTTGCCAAACCTGCAGGGCCATTCACAGTGGCGTACAGCGTTGACAGGGTGGCGGGGGCAAAGCCCGACCTATGGATGTGCTCTAGCTCCACCTCATTAATTACCGGGCTTTCCAGCTTGAGCAAGTGGGCGTACTGGGGCTGCTCATTCAGCAGGTTGCCCTGGCCGCCAAGCTGGGTGGTGAGCGACATCACCAGTCGCTCGCGCAGGGGGTCAATGGCCGGGTTGGTGACCTGGGCAAAGCGCTGCTTAAAGTAGTCGTAGAGCAGGTGGGGCTTCTCTGACAGCACGGCGTGGGGCGTGTCGTCGCCCATACAGTAGGTGGGCTCTTTGCCCTGGGCCGCCATGTCCTGAATAATCATGTCTACGTCTTCGACGGTGTAGCCAAAGGCGCTTTGCTGAGGCAGCAGGTCAGCGGCGGAGTAGAGGGTCTCCTCCGTAAATAGCTGGGGCTGGATCTCGGCTCGGTTGTCCTTAAGCCACTGGCCGTAGGGGTGCCGAGTGGCAACCCGCTGTTTAATAGCCCAGTTTTTGAGAATTTCCTGACTCTGTAGATCGACCGAAATCATCTGGCCGGGGCCCAGACGACCCTTCTCTAAGATGTCGCCCGGGGCCACATTGAGCACCCCCGCCTCCGACGACACCATCAGCAGATCGTCTTTGGTGATCACGTAGCGGGCCGGGCGCAGGCCATTGCGGTCGAGGGTGGCCCCCACCTGGGTGCCGTCGCTAAAGACGATCAGCGCCGGGCCATCCCAGGGCTCTTGCAGGCCGCTGTAGTACTCGTAGAAATCGGTGATTTCAGGATAGGCGTCTAGCTCGGGCTGGTTGTTGTAGGCCTCGGGCACCATCATCATCAGGGCTTCTTGGGGAGAACGGCCCGATCGCACCAGCAGCTCCATCACGTTGTCAAGGTTGGCGGAGTCGCTGTTTTCAGCGTTGACGATGGGCTTGAGCAACTCCACGCGATCGCCCCACACCGGATGGTGGAGATCGGCCTGACGCGCCACCATCCAGTTGATGTTGCCCACCAAGGTGTTGATTTCGCCGTTGTGACCCAGCAGCCGCATGGGGTGGGCCAAAGGCCACTTGGGCATAGTGTTGGTGCTAAACCGACGGTGGTACACCGCAAACGAGCTGACGTAGTCGGGATCGCGTAGGTCATCGTAAAAGGCCGCCAGCACCGGCGATCGCACCATGCCCTTGTACACAATCGTGCGGCAGGAGCAGGAGCACACATAGAACTCTTTCAGATCGGCTACGGAGGCCGCCCGCTCGCCAGAATTGGCGGCGGCCTTAGCAACCAAATGCAGCACCTGACGACGCACTAGGTAAAGCCGACGCTCCAGATCTTCACCGGTTTCTGTCGCTGAAGCGATCACCAGCTGCTCGATGCGGGGTTGGTACTGTTTCGCCAGGGGACCCAGCACGTCAGGGTGTACAGGCACAGGGCGCCATCCCACCACGCTTAGCCCCTCGTCTTTGACCACCTGATTAAAGGTGTCGCGCACAAAGGCCGCAGTCTCACTGTGGTTAGGCAGAAAAATCATCGCCACGCCGGTGCGATCGCTCTCCAACGCCCCATTCCCCTGCTCCTCTGCCCAGCGATTGAGCACTGCCCATGGAATTGCCGTCATCACCCCGGCCCCATCGCCAGAAGCCTGGTCGGCGCAGCACCCCCCCCGGTGCTCCATGCAGTCGAGGGCTGCTAGAGCCTTGGCCACTAAATCGTGGCTGGCGCGATTCTGGCGGTCGGCCAAAAAGCCTACGCCACAAGCGTCGCGTTCTTCAACTAGCGACTTTGGCCCCCAATTTGGCCATTCAGAACGGGTGTGCTGCCGAGGTTGGTAGGGGTGATTCACAGGTGTACGTCCCATGGAAGAGGAAGATAAGGTGTGGTAAAAGCAGAGCAACGGATTTAGCTGGGAGAACTAGCCTAACAGCACACATCCCGTAGCAAGACGGCAGAGCCTTTAAATCAAATCGCTAGGCACAGTCTTAAACGGGGCTAGAACGGGGAGCCAATCCCGCGTCGATTCAAGCAACTTCAGGCAGGCTTAGGGGTAGTGCCTACAACTCGGTCAATTATCTCGGTCTCCGGGGGAACTAGGGGCAATGGTCCTAGTCATAAAGCATTGGCGCACTCAGCGCTTTACCTGTAATTTACAGACTTTATCAGTAGTTTACAAACCTTAGACCTAGCATGTAGCCACAGCTTCTTAGAATTAAGCGGCAGTAACGGTAGCGATTGTTTCAAAAACCTTCTAAACAGCGTTTGACTGCTTAGCGGTTTGCCGTTTTACCCGTCAGCATTAGACCTTATACCGCGATGGTTCCTATGGTGAAATGGCCAGCCTTGACGCTATTATTCTTTCGCTTTTGCCTAGGGCATCGCTGGGTCGTGGGAGGCTGGATTGGCTGGCTGGGTCTAAGCATCGTGGCTGCGATCGCCCCCGCTCCCATTCTAGCGGTCCCCCCTGCCTCGCCACCCGCTGAGACAGTCATCGCTGATGCGGCCGCAACCCCTGCCACCCAAGGCCAAACTCTGACTATCAACGGCAGTCCTGCCGCCGTTCCCTGGATGATGGTCAATGGCAAAATTGGCCTGGCTGATTACGGCTTGACTGCGTATTTAGGGGCTACCTTACTCAACAATAGTGACCCCGGCCGACAGCCTGTGCAGTGGTTTACCGAACCCGGCAGCGCCGTGGAACTCTCCGCCTGGGTGCAGGGTGGCTATCGGTTTCTTGACATCATGCCCCTGGCCGCCCGCCATGGCTGGCAGGTGCAGCCCCAGGGGGGCACTCTGCAAATTACTACTGCTCCGGCTCAGGTGATAGCGCTGCGTCGCATTGCTCAACCTGGCGGTGAGCGCTTAATCATAGACCTGTCAGGCCCAGTCCCCGCTGCCCTGGCTGATAGTGCCGATGCCCTGACCCTCACTTTGGGGGCCACTGCCGACAGCCGAGTAGTTGGGGATGCGATCGCCGCCCCCGCCGGATCTTATTTAGGAGCGCTTACCGTTTCCCCTACAAACGGCGGCATCCGTCTCCAGGCCAGTACCAGTTACCCGCCCCGTCTGGTCACTCAAGCCAATCCCAATCAGATCGCGATCGACATTTGTGCCGACAACCTTCAGCCCCACAGTATTGCTTGGGCTCCTGGAGTGCGCTGGCAGCAGCGGTATATCTCTGTAGCCGGTCGGCCGTTTCCCGTCTATTACTTACAAATTGCCCCTACCCAGACCAGCCTGCGCCCCATTTGGACCGACCCCACTACGGCAGTGGGTACTGCCCCGTTGACGACCATTGCCCAACGGTGGCAGGCGGCCGCTGCCATCAACGCCGGGTTCTTCAACCGCAATAACCAATATCCCCTCGGGGCTGTACGGGCCAACAACACCTGGATCTCAGGCCCCATTCTCAGTCGTGGCGTGGTGGGGTGGAACGACCAGGGCCAAGTGCGTATGGAGCGGCTGGCCCTACAGCAGACTCTTACCACTGCCAGCGGTCAGACTTATCCAGTGCTGGCGATCAACAGCGGCTATGTACAGGCGGGCATCGGCCTCTACACTCCCGCTTGGGGATCAACCTACCGCCCTGTGATTGAGAGCGAAACCGTAGTTACGGTAGTGAACGACGTGGTTACGGCCCAGCAGCCTGCGGCTACTATTGGCCCAACGGGACTACCGATTCCCCCCAACGGCTACCTGCTGGCCCTGCGATCTTACGCTACTGCTGCCCAGGCCCTGCCACCGGGGCAGCAAGTTACCATCGCGTCTGATCTCCTACCCGCCACGATGGCTTCCTTTCCCAACCTAATTGGCGGTGGACCGTTGCTGATTCGCGATCGCGCCCTCGTCCTCGACGCCCGGCTAGAGCAGTTCAGCGCTGCCTTTGGCACTCAGGCCGCTCCTCGCAGCGCCATCGGCCTCACCGCCACCGGCGAAATTCTGCTGGTAGCCGTCCACAATAGCCCCCAAGGCCCAGGCCCCACCCTCGATCAGCTAGCTCAAATCATGCTTCAGCTGGGTAGCACCAACGCCCTCAATTTAGACGGCGGGAGCTCCGCCAGTCTTTATTTAGGCGGTCGGCTCATCAATCGTTCTCCCCGCACGGCAGCCAGGGTCAATAACGGCATCGGATTGTTTTTTCCGTAGCTTTTGGGATCGCAGCGCCACAGCGTCCGCCCCAAATCTTTAAAACCTCGAAGTAGGTATAAAGAATTTGTGTTTTTGTGTCTTGCCCCGCCCAGATACTCCGCTCTGTCAGTGCGCGCTTGTTAGACTATTGCCTGAAAACATCGCCCGAGCCTGTGCATCTGAAACTCTTGGGCCAAAAGAAAAGTCTAATTGCAATGGGCACCATAGGAAACCCGGTTCTTCCGAGTCGCTTACCCCGCCGCAGTCTTAATACATTCAGGTTCTAGGAGAATTATTCGGTATGCCAAAACTACAAGAGACGATTCAGCCCACCGCGTTGGCCTTGGCCACCAGCAACGGCAAAGAAATTACCGAAACCGGGCTGCGCCCCTGGGGTTCTTATACAGTGCTTGAAGAGGGCCGAGGCTACAAAATTAAGCGTATTGAAGTCAAGCCCGGGCATCGCCTGAGCCTACAGATGCATCACCATCGCAGTGAGCACTGGATTGTGGTGTCTGGCACCGCCAAAGTGGTTTGTGGCGAAAACGAAATTCTTCTGTCTACTAATCAGTCTACTTACGTACCACCCTGCACCCAGCACCGTCTAGAGAATGTAGGCGTTATTCCCCTAGTGCTGATTGAAGTTCAAAATGGCGAATATCTGGGCGAAGACGACATCGTTCGCTTTCAAGACGACTATTCTCGGGCCGAAAACATTTAGGTTGTTGTCCTAATCAAATCAGCACAACGAAAAACGGCGGTAATGCTAAGCTCAGCATTACCGCCGTTTTTCGACCGTTACTGCGAAGTTCCCATGGTTCAAATTCGTCCCGCCGCTGCTCAAGAACTCAAACGACTGCTGCGTCGGCATACTGCTCACACCGGATCTTCGTCTCAGATCTATCTCACCCTTGAGCCGGGTGGCTGTGCCGATTGGACTTATCATCTAACCTCAAACATCACGTCTCAGCAGCCGTTGGCAGACCTAACCTGCGGTGACATCAGCCTTGCGGTGCCCGTCGACCAGGTGGATTTAGTCCAAGACCTGACGATTGATTATGCCGAAGATCTCATGGGTGGCGGATTTCGCTTTGTCAACCCCCTGGCCCAGCGCACGTGCGGCTGCGGCAATGCTTTTGCTTTAAGCGCTGACACCCCGGTTACTCAGGACTGCACTGCCGCTCATTTGCCAACGCCTTGAGGCTCCAACTCCCTTAAGCGAGCAATGCTTCAGCCTGTAGATCGTAGCGTTTGACCAAAGCTTCTTTAGAGTGGTAGCATTAGATCTTGTGAAAACTCGAATCTTATCAGCCGTAGCAGCAGAAGCGTCCTATGCCCACGATTCAGCAACTCATCCGGAGTGAGCGCCAAAAAGCCGACCAAAAAACCAAATCCCCTGCTTTAAAGAGCTGTCCGCAGCGTCGGGGGGTTTGTACCCGTGTGTATACTACCACTCCTAAAAAGCCTAACTCGGCTCTGCGGAAAGTGGCTAGGGTGCGCTTGACTTCCGGATTTGAGGTCACTGCCTATATTCCCGGCATTGGTCACAACCTGCAGGAACACTCCGTGGTTATGATTCGCGGCGGCCGGGTCAAAGACCTTCCCGGTGTTCGCTACCACATCATTCGCGGCACCCTTGACACCGCTGGCGTAAAAGACCGTCGTCAGGGTCGTTCTAAGTACGGGGCCAAGCGTCCCAAATCGTAGAGTTGACCAAAAGTACTGGGTCGGTCTACAACCTGTCGCAGTTAGATGCCTTGGCTTGCACTTTGGGCCTTCAATCTATTCTGTTTCAAGTTGCTGGCAATTGTGACTCAGCCTTTATCGGCTCTCTTAGCTAAGCATTGAGTTCGTATTGTCCGCGCAGCTAGCCTTTAATCACTGGAATTTGAATCATGTCTCGCCGTACAGTCATTCAAAAGCGCCCAATTCCGCCAGATTCCGTTTACAACAGCCGTCTTATCACCATGATGAGCCGCCGTCTGATGACCAGCGGTAAAAAGTCTTTGGCCGACAAGATCATTTACAACTCTTTTACAATTATTAAAGAGCGTAGTGGTGGCGATCCCTTGGATGTCTTTGAACGGGCGGTGCGTAATGCTTCTCCTCTGGTTGAGGTAAAGGCCCGCCGAGTAGGGGGTGCTACCTACCAAGTGCCTATGGAAGTTCGCTCTGAGCGTAGCGTCGCACTGGCACTGCGCTGGTTGACCCAGTTCGCTCGTCAGCGCCCTGGTAAGTCGATGGCTATTAGGCTGGCTAACGAGCTGATGGATGCCGCCAACGAAACGGGTGGTGCAGTCCGTAAGCGTGAAGAAACTCACCGGATGGCAGAAGCTAACAAGGCCTTTGCTCACTACCGGTACTAATCTGAAACGGTGATTGTGGCTACAGAGCTTCTGCTCGATTGGCGATCGCTGTTTCTATTTCCTAGAATAAATTTGTTTGTTCGGGTTTGCCGAAGCGATCGGCTATAGAGTAACGAGGAGGGAGCTGTGGCACGGACAACGCCCCTAGAGCGGGTAAGAAACATTGGGATTGCGGCCCACATTGACGCTGGCAAAACCACCACCACAGAGCGCATCCTGTTCTACTCAGGCATGGTGCACAAAATTGGTGAGGTTCACGAGGGTACCGCCGTTACCGACTGGATGGAGCAGGAGCGGGAACGGGGGATCACCATCACGGCTGCGGCCATTACTACCAGCTGGCGCGACCACCAAATCAATATTATCGATACCCCTGGTCACGTCGACTTCACTATTGAGGTCGAGCGTTCCATGCGCGTCTTAGACGGGGTGATTGCTGTATTTGACTCGGTGGGAGGGGTACAACCTCAGTCAGAAACGGTGTGGCGTCAGGCTAACCGCTATAGCGTCCCTCGCATTGCCTTTGTCAACAAGATGGATCGCACTGGGGCCGACTTTTTGAAAGTGTGCGGTCAGTTGCGCGATCGCTTGGGGGCAAACGCCGTACCAATTCAAATTCCCGTTGGGGCTGAGGGTGATTTCCAGGGCGTTGTTGACCTGGTCGCTATGCGCGCCCGCATCTATCACGACGATCTAGGTCAAAACTTTGACGATACAGAGATACCAGCCGATGTCCAGAATGTGGCAGAGGAGTATCGAGCCAAGCTAGTTGAAGCGGTGGCTGAGACCGACGATGCCCTGATGGAAAAATACTTTGAAGGGCAACCGCTGTCTTCAGGCGAAATTGCCAGTGCCCTGCGCAAAGGCACAGTCCAGGGCACTATCGTACCGGTTCTATGCGGCTCTGCCTTTAAAAACAAAGGGGTGCAGCTGCTGTTAGACGCAGTTGTGGACTATCTGCCTTCTCCCCTTGAAGTGCCGCCGATTCAGGGGCATTTGCCCAATGGTGAACTGGGTGAGCGGCCTGCCAACGACGATGTGCCTCTAGCAGCCCTGGCGTTTAAGATCATGGCCGATCCCTACGGACGGCTCACATTCGTGCGAGTCTACTCTGGGGTGCTTAAGAAGGGCAGCTATATTTACAACGCCACCAAGGATAAAAAAGAGCGAATTTCTCGCCTCATTGTGCTGAAAGCCGACGATCGCATTGAGGTTGACGAATTACGAGCCGGAGATCTGGGGGCCGCCATTGGCCTCAAAGAAACGTTTACTGGTGACACCATTTGCGATCCCGCAGCTCCAATTGTGCTGGAATCGCTTTTCGTGCCCGAGCCGGTTATCTCCGTGGCGGTAGAGCCCAAAACCAAGCAGGATATGGACAAGCTGTCCAAGGCGCTGCAATCCCTATCGGAGGAAGACCCCACCTTCCGAGTCAGTACTAATCCAGAGACTAACCAGACCGTGATCGCCGGTATGGGGGAGCTGCACCTCGATATTCTGGTTGACCGTATGCTGCGTGAGTTTAAGGTAGAGGCCAATATTGGCGCTCCCCAGGTGGCCTATCGAGAAACCATTCGTAAGGCTACGAGAGCCGAAGGCAAGTTTATTCGCCAGAGCGGCGGTAAAGGCCAGTATGGTCACGTGGTGGTTGAGGTAGAACCCTCTGAAGAAAGCAGTGGTTTTGAGTTTGTGTCTAAAATTGTCGGGGGAACCATTCCTAAAGAATATGTCTCCCCAGCTGAACAGGGCATGAAAGAGGCCTGCGAATCTGGTATCCTAGCTGGGTACCCCGTGATTGATTTAAAGGTTACTCTGGTCGATGGGTCTTACCACGATGTAGACTCATCAGAGATGGCCTTTAAAATTGCCGGGTCAATGGCGATGAAGGAAGCCGTCATGCAGGCGTCTCCCGTCCTTCTAGAGCCGATCATGAAGGTCGAGGTTGAGGTTCCAGAAGATTTTCTGGGTGACGTCATGGGAGATTTAAACTCCCGCCGTGGCCAGATCGAGGGTATGGGAACAGAGGTTGACGTTGCAAAGGTTACAGCCCATGTTCCCCTAGCTGAGATGTTTGGTTATGCTACCGACATCCGCTCTAAAACGCAGGGTCGGGGCATTTTTTCGATGGAGTTTAGCCATTATGGCGAGGTTCCTCGGAACGTGGCTGAGGCCATTATCTCTAAAAACACTGGGAACGCTTAGAAAGGAAAGGACACGTAACGTAAATGGCACGCGAAAAGTTTCAACGCAATAAACCCCACGTCAACATCGGCACTATCGGTCACGTTGACCATGGCAAAACCACTCTGACGGCCGCCATCACCATGACACTGGCGGCAGCCGGTGGCGCTAAGGCTCGCAAATATGACGAGATCGATGCGGCACCCGAAGAAAAGGCTCGTGGTATCACCATCAACACGGCCCACGTGGAGTACGAGACTGAGACTCGCCACTACGCCCACGTTGACTGCCCCGGACACGCTGACTACGTCAAGAACATGATCACCGGCGCAGCTCAGATGGATGGTGCCATCCTGGTATGTTCTGCTGCTGACGGCCCTATGCCTCAAACCCGTGAGCACATCCTGCTCGCAAAGCAAGTCGGTGTACCTAGCATTGTCGTATTCCTGAACAAGCAAGATCAGGTTGATGACGAAGAGCTGCTGGAACTGGTCGAGCTAGAGGTGCGCGAACTGCTCAGCTCCTACGACTTCCCCGGTGATGATATTCCCATCACTTCTGGCTCTGCTCTACTGGCTGTGGAAGCGCTGACCGCTACCCCCAAAATCACCCGCGGTGAGAACGAGTGGGTTGACAAAATCCTAGCGCTGATGGACAGCGTTGACGATTACATTCCCACCCCTGAGCGCGATATCGACAAGCCTTTCTTGATGGCTGTTGAGGACGTGTTCTCGATTACAGGTCGGGGTACCGTAGCCACCGGGCGGATTGAGCGTGGCAAGGTCAAGGTTGGCGAAACCGTTGAGTTGGTTGGTATTCGCGACACCCGTAGCACCACTGTTACTGGGGTTGAGATGTTCAAGAAGAGCCTTGAAGAAGGCATGGCTGGTGACAATGCTGGTTTGCTACTAAGGGGTCTTCAAAAAGAGGACATCGAGCGCGGCATGGTTTTGGCTAAGCCCGGCAGCATCACTCCTCACACCCAGTTTGAGTCTGAGGTCTACATCCTTAAGAAGGAAGAGGGTGGTCGTCATACCCCCTTCTTCCCTGGGTACAAGCCTCAGTTCTATGTGCGTACCACCGACGTAACCGGCAGCATCATCGCTTTTACCTCTGACGATGGTAGCGATGCTGAAATGGTTATGCCCGGCGATCGCATTAAGATGACTGTTGAACTCATCAACCCTATCGCTATTGAGCAGGGCATGCGCTTTGCAATTCGTGAAGGCGGCCGTACTGTGGGAGCCGGTGTGGTTTCCAAAATTCTGAAGTAGTTTCTAGACTACTTTCTTAAAGACAGGAGTAAGCCTCCAAGGTTTGCTCCTGTCTTTAGTCTCCAAAGCTTTTGCCGCTGTACCTTGACAACTCATTCTTCTAAGACCTATGGCTACTATTCAGCAACAAAAAATTCGAATTCGCCTCAAAGCCTTTGACCGCAGACTGCTTGACACCTCCTGCGAAAAGATTGTGGATACTGCTAATCGCACCAACGCCACAGCTATTGGCCCTATCCCCTTGCCGACTAAACGACGTATCTATTGCGTTCTGCGTTCTCCCCACGTGGACAAAGACTCTCGGGAGCATTTCGAAAGCCGCACCCATCGCAGGATCATTGATATTTACCAGCCTTCTTCTAAAACCATTGATGCTTTGATGAAACTCGATCTGCCTGCCGGGGTTGATATCGAAGTTAAGCTCTAAGTCCTTACCTGCTGAACCCGCTGAATATAAACATTCAGCGGGTTCTTTGTGTTGACTATCTTAAGTCGCAAAGAGACTATGTTCTGAACCACAGCATTCCGCTAGGGAGTTGGGTTAGAATACCCCTATGTAAACAAGTGTTACAGTGCCGTACCAGAGTGCGGTGTGCTTGAATTCGCAAGAGGCGATAATGTCATTCTCCGAGCCCATATCTGTGCGAGAACTACCGCTTTTTCCGTTACCTGAGTTGGTCTTATTTCCGGGAAGACATCTGCCGCTTCATGTGTTTGAGCCCCGCTACCGGATCATGATGAACACCGTCCTCCAAAGCGATCGCCGCTTTGGCGTGCTGATGCTAGATCCTGCTACGGGACAGCCTGCCAATGTAGGCTGTTGCGCTGAAATTCTTCACTATCAGCGGTTGCCTGACGACCGCCTTAAAATTCTCACCTTAGGCCAGCAGCGGTTTCGGGTGTTGAGCTACGTGCGCGATAAGCCCTATCGAGTTGGGTTAGTAGAGTGGGTTGAAGATAAACCCACCAGCCAAGATCTCAGCCCGCTTGCCTCCGACGTGGATCAGCTGCTGCGAGACGTGGTGCATTTATCGGCCAAGCTGACCGACCAGGATATTGATCTGCCTGATAATATTCCTGATGTTCCCATTGAGCTGTCGTACTGGGTGGCTAGTAACCTGCACGGGGTGGCTCTTGAGCAGCAAGCACTGCTTGAGATGGATGATACCAGCGTGAGGTTAGAGCGTGAGGCAGAGATTTTAACCTCCACCCGCAACCACCTGGCAGCTCGTACTGCTCTTAAGGAAGTGCTTGAGTAGACTGAGTTTTGGCCTTGGCGGCGGCTAGGCTAGGGTCTGCGGTCACCAGGTCATAGGTGCCAAAATTAACTAGGGATTCTGTACAGTACAGGAGCTCGTTAAGGGCCTGCTGTCCCGTTTGGCTATGAGCATCGGTCTCTAAATCGACAAAGAACAGGTATTCTCCCAGCGATCGCTTGGTGGGTCGCGACTCGATGCGGCTGAGATTGATGCCGGAGCGGGCGAATACGTCCAGTGGTTTAAGCAGAGCCCCAGGACTGTTCACCGGCAGGCTAAAGGCTAAAGAGGTGTACTGGCCTTTAACCGGGTTCGCTTCTTTATGGTCGCCCTTGAGCACCCAAAACTTCGTGCAATTGTCGGAATGGTCGTTGATGTTGTGGACCAAGATCGGTAGGTTGTAGAGCTGAGCTGCCCATTCTGAGGAGATGGCGGCTATTGTGCTGTCATCGGTCAGGTGGTCGAGGGCTTCTGTGGTAGAACGGGTGGCAACTAGATTTGCTTGGGGTAGGTTGTGCTCAAGCCACCGCTGACATTGAGACAGCGCTTGGGGATGGGAGAAAACTGCCTCTATCGTACTGAGGCAAGTTGCCTGAGATAGCAACCCGTGGCGAATGGGCATGACTACGGCGTGGTGAATTTTGAGTTGCTGAAGCTGCCAAAGCGTATCTAGGGTTGTAGTAACTCCCCCTTCGGTAGAATTTTCGACCGGCACAATGGTCAGGGTCGTCGTGCCTTCAGCGGTGGCCTGCATGGCTTTGGGGATGCTTGGGAAAGCCAATAGGTTAACCGGGCTGCTGCTATGCCGCTCTAGGTTAAGGCTATAGGCTAGGGCCGCAAGTTGGGTATAGGTGCCCTCAGGCCCTAGGTAAGCGATGGTAACGGTCATGAGGACTTGCCAATAGCGGGCTTGTTCCATAGTAGGACGAGGCCGCCGCGATCGCGCCCTCTGGCCACCGATCTCTGGCCGGCTTAAATTAACAGCTCCTTAACCGAAATGCGGCATACTCTGGGCGAACAAAGTCGGCATTGCCCAGTAATATGTAATGGGTCTTAGGCGGGGCCTAACTTGGTGGGGAGTGGCGGTGATGGTTAAGGGCGAAAAGAAGACAGACGGCGCTAAGCCGTCTAAAGTGCGAACACTAGTTACATGGGGGTCGGGAGCGTTTTTGCTTGGGGCTGCTGTGCCCTTGGCCGGCGCCCTCAGTACCGGCTTGATCAGCATTGGTAGCGTGGGGCTTGCCGCCCCCGCAGCCCTTGACCAACCCCAGGCTCTCAATGCAGGTTTTCTGACTTTAGCCGATGCCCCTGGAGTAGATGCATTTCCTACCGTGGTTAGCAGTGAGAGGTTCTGCCGTCGCCCCGTGGATCTGAATCAGGCTGGAGTCGGCAGTGCTACAGCGGGCGAAAAACTCTTTCACGGCTCGAGTCTAGCTAGCGTTGCTGCAACCCAGGTGACTGAAGCGATCGCACAGCTAGGGGCCGCACCCTGGCCCAGCATTCATCCTCTAGCAGCTGAAGCTCGGGTGCCGGTGTTGATGTACCACGATGTCCTTGACCCACCGGAAGTCTTTTTTGACCTTACCCCCGCAGACTTTGAGGCTCATCTAAAAACCATACTGGACAATGGCTTAACGCCAATTAGCCCTGACCAGCTGGTGCAGCACCTGCGTACCGGTGTGGCACTGCCCGAAAAGCCTGTGCTCATCACCTTTGATGATGGCTACCTAGGCCACTACGAGCATGTTTATCCGCTGCTGCAAAAGTATCAGGTACCAGCCACCTTTTTTGTTTTCCCCGGTAAGGTCGATGGTACCGTTGCTGGTCGCTCAACCTTGACCTGGGATCAGCTCAAGACTATGGCAGCTGACCCCTTAGTAACCATTGCCTCCCATAGCGTGACTCACCCTCCTGACCTGCGAACTCTCAGCGATGGGGATTTAGTCTACGAAGTGGTTGAGTCGAAGCGGCAGCTAGAGGCCCAACTCGGTATCCCTATTGAGTACTTTGGCTATCCCACTGGCCACTATGACGAGCGGGTTGCCCAGGCCGTAGCCGATGCCGGCTATTTAGCCGGGTTTACGATGCGCGAGAATGACGAAAAATTTGCCGGTGCCTCAGAGTCGCTGCTGGCCATCGAGCGGTTTGGTCAATCCAATCTTCAGTCGTTGCTTGAGGTGGCCTGGGGTGGCCCTACTGCGGCTGGAGTGATGCCCGTTGTCGCCGATTCCGCGTTTAATTTCGCTACTCCCATCGCTGTGCAAAAGATAGATCGAGAGGATCAGTCGTTTTCATTGATCAGCGGTGGTCATCCGGTTACTATTCACGCCAACAGTCGTTACCAGTTGCCAGAGATGCTAGCGGGCAGCAACGTTGCCGGAGCTGTTGATGGAGGCTTTTTCTCCCTCAAGTACCTGGACTCCAACGTCATGATCGGTCCGGTTCTAAGCCAAAGCACACGGCAGTTTGTGCCGGGCTATCCGGGAGAAACGCCTAAGCTTAACAGCCGACCTCTGGTGCTAATTGCTCCTAACGAGGTTCAATTTGTGCCATTTGACGCTACTCGCCACAATACGCTGGCAGGCTTAGCTCAGCAGCTACCTGGAGTTACCGATGCCTTTGTGGCGGCCGGCTGGCTAGTTAAAGATGGTCTGCCTCAGCCCGCTAGCAGTTTTGGCACTCTGTTTGACTATGATGCCCGTCGCCATCGGGCCTTTTGGGGTATAAATACCGCTGGGCAGCCAGTGGTCGGCGTGACCCACACCATGGTTGATTCAGTACAGTTGGGTGAACTGCTGCACCAGGCAGGTTTGCGCGATGCTGTCATGCTTGACTCTGGGGCCAGCACTTCGCTGGCCTATCAGGGAGATTCCCTAGTGGGCTATATTCCGCGTCCGGTACCCCATATGCTAGGACTGGTGCCCCCTGAAGCTAACGACGGTAGCCCCTGCCCTCTGGTGATAGATCCAGAGAACCCAACCACTACTAAGCGATAGAAGGTTTAAAGGTTTTGAGCCTAGAACACTGCTGTCCTAGGCCCAAAACCTTTAGCTTAAGGTTTCTTTAGCTTAAGGTTTCTATAGATCGTGTGTAATTTGAAGTCAGGTTCAGGGACTAGATAACTCCTTCTCAGATCAAACGTTGAGGCCGTTCGACTTAAAGAACTAAGCAATGGCCTAAGGCACTTGCTCATCCTGAACCCATGTTCTTGAAGCAAATAGTTCCTAAGTTTAGTTGCCGAACCCAACGTACCAAAAATAGGTTGCCATCGGGATAACGGTGGCAAGCACTAGCAAAACGATCAGAACCACTGTGCTGTTACCGCGGTTCTCGGCGGTTTCTTCGGCGGAGGCGAAGGTGCTTTCGCTGTCAAAGGAGTCGTCGAAGTTGGGTGGGCCGGGATCTGCTTGGCCGCCTAGTACGGCCCCAAGGCGATCGCTGGCGGCCAAAAACGACTGGTTGTATTTGTCGCCCTCTAGCAGGGGAAACAGCACAGTTTCCTGGGCGACGCTAGTGGCGATGTCACCGGTGAGTAGGGTCGCAGACTGATCGCCAACGCGAATGCCCACGGTTTTGGTGACTTCGTCGAGGACCAGCAAGGTTTGGTTGACTTGCTCTTCTGGGGTGGAGTACCAACGCTCAAACAGCTTATCGGTGAAGCTTTGAATGGTGTCGCCGTAGTCAAAGTGGTGGATAGTTACAAGGCGCACCTCGTTGCCGGTGGCAGCCGCCAGATCGCTGAAACGACTCGAAATTTTGTTTTCATTGATGCGGCTGATGATATTGGCTTCGTCGACCACCCAGGTAGACTCGCCCGCCGCTACAGTTGGAACTTGGAAAACGGCTACGGCCTCAGCAGGCTCAGTGAATAGCCCTAGCACGAAAAACAGGGGTAAAACCAGGCCCAAGAGCGCGCTCCAACAGACCTGAATCCAGCGGCTACGCGTTCGTTGGAAGGGGTAACTATTCATGGGCCTAAGCTACAACAACGGCTGAGCCAGAAGGAACCACCTGGGTTCTACCCTGACCTATTAACCAATATACGGGGCTAAGAGCCCTGAGGGAACTAGGTCGGTTTGTTTGCCCCTTAGAGGTCAGTCAACTGGAGAGTGCATTCTTAGGCTGAGGGCAAATTGCGTAGCCGAATTAGCTGCCGCCGCATCAGTGGTGATGCTTCGAGTTCGGCAACCTCGGCAACCTCTACCTGGGCGTCAAGCTGCTCAACGAACTCGTCGCTGCCGTAGGAAAAGGCATCGATCAGCTGGTCTAGCAGGTGCTCACGATCGGCCATGACGTGGCTTTCTTCTAAAATACGAAACTTGAGAGTGATGGCGCACTCATAAACGCCAACCTGAGGCTCAACCGACGGACGGGGTGCAGACGTAGCCATAGTCAAATATGTACTCCCTGAATAAGCATGAAAGGAGTCATCAAAGGAGACTGGGGGCTAGGGTATTTGTCCTGCTGAGGGCTGGCAGGGGCATCGAAGCGTTGTAGGCTGTGGAAGATTTCACAGTCGGTAGCGGTGATGCAATCCCTATTGATGACGATGAGGTGGCTTTGAGCCAAAGCGATGTTGCCTGTTGCTAGGCAGCGATCGCACAGATTGAACCACCTGATATCATCAAACCAAAAAAACTAGCTAACACTGGCTTTTCCAGCCCGTTTTTACAGGATTGATACAGTTTTGTGAGGCCAAGATTAATAGTATTGAAACTTGTCCGTACATTTTCAGAAGAGGTTCATTTTTTTATACTTTAAGCCCGTCTTGATGTTGTAATTGGTTGCATTTTAACGGCTTTCTTAGAAATAAGTTTTCGCCTAAATGACTGTTTTATGGTCACTTCAGCTCTTTTAAGAAGGGCAAGAAACTAAGATCGGACGGATTGACAATGCTGTTTAAAGGCACATTGGATATTCAGTGATTGGTAGTGAAGTCGTGTCTATGGCTAGAGCTGCGATCGCATTAAATGAACGTCAACACGACCAAAGCTCCGTAAACTACTGAGTAAGGTAAGTGCCATAGCGAACTGCCAAAATGCGTGATTCTCTGATTCAAGCCTATCTGCCGCTGATCATTTGGGTGGGGCTGGGGGCTGGGCTGGGCCGATTTTTGCCGGCGGCATTACCTCGATTGCTAGGACGAGGGTTGTACTGGGTTGGCATTCCCCTCGAAATTTTTGCCCTGGCGCGTCAGACCCACTTTGCGGAAGATACAGGTCTAGCACCCATGTATACCGTTGTTTCGCTAGGGTTAGGGCTGGGGCTGGGGCTGGCGGGGCTAGCGGTGGTGCGATCGCTGACCGCTACCATCCTGGTTGAAGCTGTCACCGAATTAGGGGTTACCCCAGGGCCAGAGCTGCTGTCCCCAAATCAGGTGGTGGACTTGCCGCTGTGGTCCGACACCGCAACGATGACCTGGGTCGATAAACCCCGTCACGGCAGCTTTGTGCTGGCCACGATGTTAGGCAATACGGGGTTTGTCGGGCTAGCCATTGTGCCTACCCTAGTCAGTGGCCCTTACCTAAGCTGGGCTGTGTTCTACAGTGTGACCCAAAACGTGGTTGGCACCTATGGGCTAGGAGTGTTTCTAGCTAGCTGGTTTGGTCGCGGTGCCCATGCCCAGTCGCGTTGGCAGCAGTTGCGTGACGTGGTGACCGTGCCGTCGCTGTGGGCCTTTGGATTAGGCTCAGTCTCCCAGGTTTGGGCCTGGCCGCCCCTGATTGACGATGCTTTACATAAGTCGGTATGGCTGGTGATTCCGGTGGCGCTGGTGCTGATGGGTTTGCGGCTGAGCCAGCTACAGGGGTGGAGCAGTCTACATCCAGCGCTGGTGCCAGCGATTCTTAAGGTACTGGTGCTGCCTGCAATGGTAGGGGCTGTGACCTTGGGCGCAGGGCTACCTAGGGATGCGGTGCTAGTGCTGGTACTGATGTCAGGAATGCCGAGCGCGTTTGCCGGACTAATTCTGGCTGAAGAGTACGACCTTGACCGAGAACTGGCGGCAGCTAGCATTGCCCTGTCTACAGGAGGTTTGCTGCTCACTATTCCGCTTTGGCTTCTGGTTTTTGGCTAGGGATCCCGTGACCCCCAAAACTCATACACCTGAGTTCGCGTGGAGGTTGAGGGCCAGTGGGGCGAGATCTGAGTAATTTGATTAGGGAAACCGAGTTTTCGGAGTTTAGCTTAGCTTTACCAAATTTTTAGACTTTACCCCTATTCTGGTGGAAAATCATTTCCCCGGGGGCGCTATGTCTAATCCCTTTCGGCAGCTCAAGGATACGTTTAAGGCGATTGGCTCTAAACCCACTACTCCCGAAGGATCGGCAACCGCTAAAGCGTCTCTACAGGAATGGCTGGAGGCTAACGCCGACGCATTGCGGCAGCGGCGCAAGCAGGGGGAGGTTAACGGCACCATGATGCAGTACTTCCACTGGTATACCGCCGCGGACGGTAGTCACTGGAATCGGGTCAAGGAGGAGGCCGAGGCTCTCGCCAATACTGGCATTACTGCTCTATGGCTGCCGCCTGCTTACAAGGGCATTGGCGGGGGTTGCGATGTCGGCTATGGAGTCTACGACCTGTTTGACCTGGGGGAATTTGACCAACAGGGCACAGTGCGGACGAAGTACGGCACTAAGGATGAGTATGTTGCGGCGATCAAAGCCTGTCGCGATTTGGGGATTAACATCTACGCCGATGTGGTGTTCAACCACAAAATGGCGGCCGATAGTGAAGAGGAATTTAACTCGATTCCGATGGATCCGGGTAATCGCCACCGTTCCCTAGGGGACATGCGCAAGATCAAATCGTGGACAGGGTTTACCTTTCCTGGGCGGGGCGATAAATACTCGAGCATGAAGTGGCATTGGTATCACTTTGATGGCGTTGACTACAACAGCTACGAACCCAACTACAAAGCCGTATGGCTGGTTGAGGGCAAGTCCTTTGAAGACAAGGTGAGTTGGGAACTCGGCAGCTTTGACTACCTAATGGGCTGTGATCTGGACATTGACCATCCTGAGGTGAGCGGCGAGTTGAAGTACTGGGGCGAGTGGATGCTCGACCACATTGGGGTAGACGGGTTTCGCATAGACGCTATCAAACATATCTGTGGTGACTTCTTTGTGGATTGGCTGGCCCACTTAGAAAACTATGCCCAGCGGGATCTGTTTTGTGTGGGCGAATATTGGACCTACGACATGGGAGCGCTGAGCTGGTATGCCGGCAACTCTGGCGGGCAGCTCGACCTATTTGACGCGCCGCTACACCACAACTTTTATAAGGCTAGTAGGGCCGGCAACAACTACGACCTGCGCACCATCTTTGACAACACCGTGGTTAAAGAGATGCCGCTGCTGGCTGTCACCCTGGTCGAAAATCACGATACCCAGCCCCTGCAAGCACTAGAATCGGTGGTAGAGGCTTGGTTCAAGCCCCTAGCCTACGCGCTGATTTTGCTGCGAAGCGAAGGCTATCCCTGTATTTTCTACTGCGACTATTACGGGGCTCACTATGTAGATAAGGGCCGCGATGGCAACGAGTACGAAATCTGGATGGACTCCCATCGGGAGATTTTGGACCGGCTGCTGATCGGCCGCAAGCACTTTGCTTACGGCCCTCAGTATGACTATTTTGACCATCCCAACGTGGTGGGCTGGACTCGCCTTGGCTCTGAGGGTCACCCCCACGCTATGGCGGTGCTGTTGAGCAATGGGTCAGAGGGTACCAAATGGATGGAAGTGGGTAAGCCCAACACGACGTTCTACGACTTGACTGGGCATGTTTCTCAAACTATCACTACCAATGGCGACGGCTGGGCTGAGTTTCGCTGCAATGGTGGGTCGGTGTCGGTGTGGGTAGAGGAGCACCCCGTGCTGAGTTCTCTCTAGGGACTGCTGCCGGGTTAAGAGGGGCGATTGCCCTAAAACCCCTAAGACCACAGCACTCGCTTTGCGATCGCGTTGACTAAAGCCCATCTATCTATAGTCCTAACAGACAAGTTCAGGACCCTAGCCAACAATTTTTTCTCCGGTTAAACAAAAAGATTGCTTTAACTTGCTGACTGTGCTTCGCCATCGCGGGATAGAATTTTATGCCGCGAAAAGTTAAGCTGTGTAACGCCCGCTCAATTTTTTTGGAAGCAGCTGGGCGTTCGTTTCTATGGTTAAATTGGTACTTTCGTGCAAGTAGATCGTGTTCCTCCAGGAGCTACAGACGCAGAATTTTCGGCCTACGTTCGCTCAGCCCAGGAGCTAGACTTTACCCTTCAAGATCTCAAAGCGGCAATTCCGGCCCGTTGTTTTCAGCCTTCCGTGCTTAAGTCGCTGGCCTACTTCTTTTTAGATTTGGGGATCATCGCGGCACTGTATGCCGTTGCCCACGCCGTCAATTCTTGGCTGTTTTTCCCAGTATTCTGGCTGGCTCAGGGCACCATGTTCTGGGCTCTTTTTGTGGTCGGTCACGACTGCGGCCACGGCTCGTTTTCTCGCTACAAGTGGCTCAACAACCTGGTTGGTCACCTGTCCCACACGCCCATTCTGGTGCCTTACCACGGCTGGCGAATTAGCCACCGCACCCATCACGCCAACACCGGCAACATCGACACTGATGAAAGCTGGTACCCAATAGATGAGTCAACCTATCAAGCGATGCCCAAAGCGCAAAAGATGGTGCGTTTCTACGGAGCGTTGTTTGCCTATCCGTTCTATCTGTTCTTTCGGTCGTCGGGGCGTAGTGGCTCTCACTTCATGCCCAACAGTCCGCTGTTTCGCCCCTCGGAGCGGCGTGATGTGCTGGTGAGCACTTTCTGCTGGTCGGCCATGGTCGTGTTTTTGGCGTGGGTCGGGTTAACCCAGGGGCTATTGTTTTTGGCGACCTACTACATAGCTCCCTACCTGGTGTTTATCGTGTGGCTTGATCTGGTGACGTTCTTGCACCACACCGAGCCGGATATTCCCTGGTATCGCGGGGATGAGTGGTATTTTCTCAAGGGGGCGCTGTCGACCATTGACCGTGACTATGGGTTCATCAACCCCATTCATCACAACATTGGCACCCATGTGGCCCACCACATTTTCTTGGGTATTCCTCACTATCACCTGAAGACAGCAACAGAGGCCATCAAGCCAATTTTGGGCAATTATTACCGTCGCTCTGAGGAGCCGGTGTGGAAAAGCTTTGCCCGATCGTTTTGGGCCTGCCACTATGTGGCGGACCAAGGGGCGAAGGTCTACTACCAACCCCACCCTAGCTACCGCCAGTAACCGGTTGCCGATGTCCGTTGCATCACAGACGGGGGGCTTCGGTAGTCTATAGACTGAAATGGGCAGTTTAGAATCAGCGCGGTTCTAGGCTGCCCATTGTGGTGTTTGGACAGGGCGGAAGATATGGTTTAGCAACCCCACGGCAATAGTGTTGATGATGACTCAGCCCCTGATTTCAGCCATTATTTGCACCCATAACCGGGCTCGTTACCTAGGGGCAGCGATCGCCAGCCTGCTGGAGCAAACCTATGCCGTCTACGAAATTATTGTGGTGGACAACGCCTCAACGGATGACACCAGAGCGGTGGTAGAAACCTACTTGCCCCATCCAGCGTTAACCTACGTGTACGAGAGCACCTTGGGGCTGTCAGCGGCGCGCAATCGAGGTGCGACGATCGCCCGTGGCACCATTCTCGCCTACCTCGACGACGATGCCGAAGCCTCTCCCCACTGGCTGGTCGCCCTAGCGGCGGCCTTTGAGCAGCACCCTAAGGCGGCGATCGCGGGTGGCTACGTCAGCCTAATCTGGCCGCAGGATATGGCTCCGCCTCGCTGGCTGTCGTCCACGCTGTCTGAGAGCCTAGGGGCCTACGATTTAGGGACAACGACGCGACTCATCACTAACCCAGGTCAAACCCCCCGAGGGCTCAACTACGGCGTCAAAAAAAGCTTTCTAGAGGCTGTGGGTGGCTTTGACCCGCAGCTCGGTCGAGTGGGCAAAAACCTGCTCTCAAATGAAGAACTGCACCTGACTCAGCTGGCCCTGACCGCTGGGCATGAGGTTTTGTTTGTGCCCCAGGCGCAGGTGGCCCACAACGTGGCTCCCGAGCGGCTGCGTCAGGGCTGGTTTTTGCGCCGCAGCTGGTGGCAGGGCATCAGCGAATGCTACCGCGAGCAGCTGAGCCATACCCTAACCCTAGAGCGGGTGCGGGTGCGCAGCCTGTGTCTGCTGCGGGGGGTGGTCAAGGCTGGGCGCTACTGGTCTGACCCAGCGCTGCGGTTTGAAAATTTGGTCTACGCCTACGGGCAGTTGGCCTACGTGGTCAGCGGTCTGCGCCACCTATGGCCTCGCCCTAGGGCGAAGGTCTGCCTCTAAGCACCGCCCGGCGTTTGTTGAGTAAATCCCTCGTGTAATGGAATTCACCATGGCTAAGACGACCCCCAAAGTCCCCATTTCTGTGCTGATTCCGGCTAAGGATGAGGAGCAAAATCTACCCGCCTGTCTGGCCAGCCTGGAGCGGGCGGCGGAGATTTTTGTCGTGGATTCGCAGAGCAGCGATCGCAGCATTGAGATCGCCACCGCTGCTGGGGCCAAGGTGGTGCAGTTTGACTTCAACGGCCACTGGCCCAAAAAGAAAAACTGGGCCTTAGACAACTTGCCCTTTAGCCACGAGTGGGTGCTCATTGTCGACTGTGACGAGCGCATTACCCCAGAACTGTGGGACGAAATTGCCACCGCCATTGAGCAGAGCGATTTTGACGGTTACTACCTCAACCGTCGGGTATTCTTTCTTGGCACCTGGATTCGCCACGGTGGTAAATACCCCGACTGGAATCTGCGCCTGTTTCGCCACCAAAAGGGCCGCTACGAAAATCTGCAAACCGCCGATATTCCCAACACGGGCGATAACGAAGTGCACGAGCACGTGATGATCGAGGGGGCCATAGGCTACCTGAAGCAGGACATGCTCCACGAAGACTTTCGCGACCTGTACCACTGGCTAGCCCGCCACAACCGCTACTCCAACTGGGAGGCCCAGGTCTACTACAACCTGCTCACCGGCATGGGTGACGGCGGCACCATCGGCGCAAATCTGTTTGGCGATGCGGTGCAGCGTAAGCGGTTTCTCAAGAAAATTTGGGTGCGGCTGCCCTTTAAACCGCTGCTGCGGTTTGTGCTGTTCTATGTGCTGCGGCTAGGCTTTTTAGACGGGCGAGCGGGCTATATCTATGGGCGACTGCTGAGCCAGTATGAGTACCAGATTGGGGTAAAACTGTTCGAGCTGAGGCAATTTGGTGGACAGCTCAATGTCACCTCCAAAGAAAATGCGGCTCTGCCACAGCCAGCGGTTCAGCCATCGATTATTTCGGTAGAATCAGCCCCTTAAGACTTCTTGATGTCGGCTGATTATGACGGTTCCCCCTGATTTTAATTCCAGCCCTTTAGAGCCTGCCGTTGACCCTCGCCCTTGGGTGCGGCTCGATGCCTACGACCAGTCGTGGTACAAACCGGGGCGATCGAAGGTCGTCATTCTGCTGTGGTGGCTGTTGCAGGCGGTGGTATTTCCCCTCACGCCCCACGCGTCCCACGGGCCGAGGCGCTGGCTGCTGCGCCAGTTTGGAGCCACTGTTGGACAGGGTGTGGTGATTCGCCCCACCGCTCGGTTCACCTATCCGTGGAATGTGAGTATTGGCGACCACAGCTGGATTGGGGATGATGTAGTGCTCTATAGCCTGGCCCAGATCACCATTGGCCAGCATTGTGTAATCTCGCAAAAAAGCTACCTATGCACCGGTAGCCACGACATTCACGACCCTCGCTTTGGCTTGATAGTTGCGCCAGTAACCGTTGAGAACGGCGCTTGGGTGGCGACCGACTGCTTTGTGGCCCCTGGGGTGACAGTGGGGGCCAACAGCGTGGTGGGAGCACGCAGCGGCGTATTGAAGTCGTTGCCGTCGGGGCAAATCTGCTACGGTAACCCCTGCCGCGCTGTAGCACCGCGTCAGATGGTGAGTGACTAGGGCTGAAGTTGGCCCCGTTATTGCCTACCTCTGCTGTCGAATTGGGTCTAAATAACTGTCGGTGAACGTAGGCAGGAGTGGGGTTATTCGCCTACATCCTGACGGCCTAAAAGGGATATCTTGTTGCATCTCTGAAGTTAATCTTGGAATCGAGTCGATGTTTTCAGAACCTGAGTTCGACAGCTAAAAAGCAGCTTGTGGCAAGGCTTTAAGCTCAAAATCTGGAATACCCAACGAGGGCTTATCGGGATGGTAGGCGTAGGCAATCAGGCCCGAGACCGGATTGACGAGGAAATTGAAGGGACTGCGGTGCCGCGAATGCTCGATTTGGCAGAGGTTTTTGAGCTGGTCATTGACCGTCTCGATAATTGGGCGTTTGCGCAG